>Ga0214544_1005599_pt1 | contig 24127 bp, 31 predicted proteins | sample CNSS3metaG_FD_160074 | JGI IMG/M metagenome (GOLD analysis project Ga0214544, IMG submission 160074) | Root nodule microbial communities from cowpea collected in UCLA plant growth center, Los Angeles, California, USA - CNSS3 | ecosystem: Host-associated > Plants > Roots > Nodule | place: USA... | reverse complement strand
GAGAGATGGGAAGGAAGATGGAAATTCCTCGATTTTTGAGACATATATGTTATGCAATGATTTGAGGGTAATATCAAGATTACAATTATATCTGCAATTTATTTTTCAGCTTAATTATGAAAATGATTGAAAAAAATATTTTGTTGTGAAAAATTTTGTTGTGAAAAAGAAAATTGCAAGAAATTGCTACCAATTTTAGTGTAAAATATTTTGTATAAAACACTTTTCGCAACAAAAATTGAAAAAAATACTTGCGAATTATATAAAAGTGTAGGAAATAATTATCTACAAAGAAATTATCTGTCAATTTAGATTCTTATAAAAAATGGCAGAAAAAAATATTTTTTTGCAATTTCTTTTAAAAAATTTGCAAAAACAAATCTCATATAATACGAAAATTTATGGTAGTTAAGATGAAATAGGTAATTATTGCCAAAATAAAATGTAGACATATTATGAATAAAAGATCTACGAAACAATAATAATAACAATAATAATAATAATAATAATAATAATAATAGAATAATAGTAATATTAATAATAAAAATAATTACAATATTGAATAGTAGGATGTGTAGATTGTGTATTATGGATCCTGTAAAAAAAATATAACAATAAAATTAATAATAATAATAATAATACCAATAGTAGAATGATGTTGATATTAAGTGGATTATGAATGTCCCACAAAATAATAATAATAATAATAATAATAAATATTTATTAATCCTAATCATATTAATACTAATAATATTAATTACGTGTAATAAAACAATATTTTTGTATAATTAAAATTTATAATTAAACTTTTAAGTTGTATATTATATTAAAATGAAATGTGTATACATGGATAGTTGCTAAAATAAAATTTAAGTATATTATGCATTATGGATCCCGTAAAATAAAAAACGAAGTTAATGTTAAAATTTGTTAACAAAAACATGGTTATAATAAAACTTAAACCAATATTTAAAATGAATTGACAATACGAAATCACAAAAATAAAATTTAGAAAGTTATAATAAGATGAAATACGTATGCACCTATTATTGCCAAAATAAAATGTAGACATATTATGGATAAGAGATCTTGTACGAAACAATAATAATAATAGAATAACAATAATATTAATAATAAAAACAATAGTAATAATAATAATACTTTTATACATGTGTGTATTTATAAGAATCATTATAATTCTATTTATAAGAATAAATCAACGTTGAATTCTGTATATGGTTGCTTATCAATACTTTTATACAAGCGTGTAGCTTAATTATTGCAAACATGTTTGAGATTTAACTTTAACTTTAAAAAAAGATAAGTAATAAGAAACAAATGAAAAACATTTAAATACTACTTCAAAATTAGAAATCAGTCCCAAAATATAATTGAAAAGAAAATGTAAAAAAACATTAATAAAAACTATTAAAGTTCAAGCAAGCACTTGTTTATCATGAAACAAACTTTGATCAAAGTGCACACACCTGCAAGGCACAAAACATAAATGTAAGTAGAAGTTATTATACATGAAAGGCAAATTTGGTCAACCAATATAAGAAATAATGGAAGCAAAAAATATCGTGACCCTTTCAACCCTTGTCAGTTGAGTCACATACTCTCATGTCTTCTTAATTGTTTCAACATGTACAAAGGAAAAGGAAAGAGACATGTTTTATTAAACACATAAAGCACATTATTAATCCAAGCAAGATATAGTCTTAAATTAAATAAAATCAAGATCAATGTTCACTCCACAGATAAACATGTAATGGTTTTCTTCTGTTATTAGCCTCAGGTAGATGTCTTCCTTATTTTTTTTTATCCAGGATACAACAAAGAAAATAGTTGAGCCATACCAAAGGTACATCATGATAATGTATGCCTTAGCTTGAAGCCTATAACGCATGCTCAACGACAGTTAAAAATAAATTCTAATAAAATGTTAAAGAAATCTTATCTTGAAGAGATCAAAACATGAAGGTAAACCAATTTTTTTTTTTAAACAGAAACATTTTAACATTGATGTTTAATATTGGGCAGAAGAATTGTATTCCCTGAAATTTCACCAAGAATAGTTAAACCCTATAACAAATCACAAGATAAATCTGCTAGGGTTTTAAAAGAATTATCAATGAATAAATGTTCTGCAAAACATTTTTAGTGTTTGAAACTAAGGCACCTAGCTAATTAAATTTCTCATATACACTAATTGTAAAGGGATGTTTACACATTTACAAAACTATAGGCAAAATAAACTAATTGTTCATACATTAAATATCACTGGCAAGGTGAGAAGAAAACCCCAAACTTCCATGTATTAAGTTGATAATCACCCACCAGATTATATTTTGAATAGTAATCCCGTATAAATTTAAGGCATTTAATGGAACAACTGCACATGAAACCTTTTCATACCTACGTGAACCTCAAAGTTCCCCATGAAGATAGATATTGTCCTCAAGAAAAATAAGGAAAAAACTGTAGGAAGGATTATGTTGGCAGATTTCCTTTTTTTTTTTTACCGCAGATGAAAACACCAATATAGAAAATTGGGTTTCCTTGGTGTTTATTGCCAATAGTATCATTTTTGTACTTTGGATACAATGACAAACTTTAATGATACTCAACATCCAACATTAGAAGAATTTCATAGAAAAAAAGTGAAGAATAAAACAATTTGAAATGTTTGAGTTATCCATTAATACATACAACATAATGACATTTCTACATCAACTTATATTATATTGAAAGAGTAAAAACCAATTTGATTTAAACTTACCTCACCCATCTCAGGCTTTCCCAGGCTTTGATTTAATTCTACTAACCATTTGACCAAGCATAGCATCAAATTTAGGATCTTTTTCTTCTAGGATGTTGTCCATATTAACTCTAAAAGGATCTTCTTAAGCCTAATAACAATGAAATCAACCACAATGAAATAACACGTTAGCATTATAGAACTTCAAAAGACCATCAAAATTATAAGATATATCTATGTATGCAACATTTCAAAAAGAATGAAGCAACATGCAGTTAATGAATCCAATGAAAATTATGTTACCGACACAAACTTCAAACGAACACCGATGTAACCATAAACAACACCTGCATACATCATTAGTACATACAAAAAAATTGAAACAAAATCACAAACCCTAAATATCACCTTTTTGGGGAAAGGTACCAATAGTATTGGATCTTTTTCAACAAAGTCCAATATAAAAAAGATAAAGAAAAAAATCACAATAATATAGAAGTAGAATCCACAAAGTTCTACATGAATATAAATTCATAACACATACAAACCAAAATGAACGACAAAAGGTATTTGCAAACATGATAGTTGTTTACGAAAACCCAAACAATTTTATCATTTTGTGCCTTAAAACCACAAGGTATTTGCACAATTTTATATAAATAGCTAAAGTCATATCAATGGAGGAAAGAGCTTTTTTGTTGTGCTGTGTGGAACAGCAAAGGCACCATGTATTCTCATGTTACTGGCAGTCAAAAGTTTGGCATAAGAACTCAGTGGGGGTGTTTGTTAGGCTTTTGTAGCAATATATGAATATACATCTTCTGATAGAAAACTACCATATTTCTGTCATTAAAAGGTAAACTTTCAGTTAGGATTGTTACTATTAAAATAAGAGATAAAAATAGTATACATATAAGTAATATGAAAGACAACTGCAGTGAAATACATATATGTAATATCATTTCAAATACAAGTGCAATATACTTGCATTAAGTAATAAGCATGTAATATTGGTTTCCGAAATGCAAAAATCTTACCCTATTTTGTAGGCTTCCTTGCTACTTAGAGACCCCTAGAAAAAAAAAGTTAAATGGTAAATAAACATAAATAATCAAGAAACATAACCAAATACACAAATATTATGAATATAATAACAGAAGAACAAACTACAACAAAAATAATTGAAAAATACACTTAAAGATAGTTAGAAAAAACAATTTAAACAAAAAACACTTAAACAACCTAGAAAAATATTACACTTAAAGACATATTTTTTAATGAATAACCAATTGATTCGTACACTAAGAAAACAATTTCTCAATCAAAAATATTTTAAAGATATATGGTTTTTGCCACAACTTAAAACAGAATCCCAAAAAATCCCAAAACATCACAAACAGAATCCGACAAATAATGACACAATAGCAAACATTATAAAAAAACGATTTAACTTGTTTTGGGTAATCAATATTCAACTCCTATCATAAGAACCAAAATACAAAAGAAAAAAGCTTTATCAAGCATATAACCACAAAGCACAAATTATCAAAAGGTTAAAAAAAAAATATGTTAAGGAACCTTAACAAACCCTAAACTATGAAAAACATATCAAAAGATCACAAACCAAAAAATAGAAAAACACCAATTGTAACAACCAAAATACCAAAAACTAATATTTATTTAGCATTTCAACCATAAATCACAACTAATCCAGAGATCATAATAAAAAAACCATGGTAGTAGTTCAAGTAAATGGGGTTAAAAGAACATCTAACCTTATAACCTCAACTTGTCAACTACAATTCTGCGAATGCTTCAATGGTGAATGTCTGAACTTATTTTCGCAGCTTGTGATTTGTAAACCCTTCAAAACTGTAAGTATATACCACATACCAACTAAAATTGACAATAAAAATTAAAAGCATAAGATATATTAAGAAAATAAAACCTCAAATGCTAAAAAAATACCTTTTTCGGTAACACTACCATTGTATTATTCTTGGATGAATAAAGCCCTGCACCGAAAACGTAACAAAAATACTTACAAACACAACACAACATACGTAAAATAGGAGTAGAAGAAGAATGTACAATAATAGATTAAAACCCTAAAAAATATACCAACAAAACCACAAACCCTAAGACGGTAAACATCAAATAAAACCATAATCGAAAATGTAAACACCAAGTAAAACTATAATCGAAAATGTAGACACCAAGTAAAACCACAATCGAAAAACCATAATAAAAAAGCAAATAATCAAAAAACCATGATAGTGTTGGAAGAAATGGGGTAAAGAAACATCTAACCGTTTTGTGACCTCTAAATCTTTCAATGGAAACCTCGTAAGTTTTAGGAAGTACAGATTGTTGTTCATCAAGTTTTTCATCTAGGTTCTGGTAGAGAAGAAAGAAAAAGGGATATATAGAGCCACGAAACAGAGAGAAGAAATAATGGGGAAAAGAGCGAGAATGAACCATTTGCATTTGAAACTCTTTTCTCATACATTTGAATTGAGAGCCCAATTACGTCTATCAACTGTAGTCTCTGCTTTTGCGTCATATCACAAAATTCTGGAAAAGACAAAATTGCCATTAAAGATGCACTTCTTCAAAACTAAAGCAGGGGTACATTAGTAAAGCAGCAATGCCACCAATACAATGACAAAAAGACCATGACTGAGTACAACTGTTCAAATAAGATAATGGATATAAACGGAACAATAAAAATGGAAATGACTTAAAACCCATCTATTTGGACAGTTGTCAAAAAATTAAGTATGGGTATTTGGGTAATATCCCTACCAGTTTGGGTTCTTATATTTATAGTAGATTATTTTTTTTAATAAAATATTTTATTTTCATTTATACATATTCATATTTTTTCTACAACAAATCAAACTTATACAATGATAATTTTTAATCATTTTTTTAAATAAAGGACACTCTAGTAATCTTGTTTTTCCTTGATTTAAATACAGTTTTTAATTTATCACATCCATCAAATCACTTACAACTTTAAAAAACTTTAATCCAAATCCACCCTTTTTCACCTTTAAATCACAAAAGTGAACAACACAAACTTCATACACTAATTCACTTGAATTCATCATCTCCATGTCTGTCCAATCAACCTTGATGGAGAGAGAGAAAGGAAAATGGAAATTCCTCTATTTTTCAATCATCTCTGTTATGCAATGGTTTGAGGGTGATATAAATTTTACAATTATGTCCGCAATTTATTTTTTAGCTTAATTATGAAAATGATGAAAAAATATGGCTTTTGAAATTATATTTACAAAAATAATTAATAACGAAAATTTGAAAATTCTTATAAAATAAGGTTTAAAAAGTAATTATTAATTATATATTTTTTTATTACATTATTTTATAAATATTTTTTAATGAAATATGTTATTTTCATTTATACATATTAGTATTTTTTCTACAACAAATCATACTTATATAATGATAATTTTTAATTATATTTAAAATAAAGGACAATTTGGTAATCTTGTTTTTTCTTGATTTAAATATAATTTTTAATCTATCACATCCATCAAATCACTCACAAACTTCAATAAAATTTACTCTAAATATACACACTTTAATCCCCTTTGTTCCTGCAGAAGGGACAAATAAGATCAGGTAGGCACAAGTACCACCTTACCCATATCCGCTATCTCCTCCATTGGCTTATCCCCTTTTTGTATATATCGGCTTGGACCTAGGAGGGGTTACTTGCAGAAGGGACTCCGAAGCTTAAGTCAGCCAAAGCTCTCAAAAGTCAAATCAGGTGATTAATGGAGTAATGAATGCATACCTTTAATTTGTGGGGTCCATGTGTATTTATAGATTATTAATGTCTGACCATTTCATGGGTCGGACCTTGGCTTGGGCCATAGATGGGTCTAGGCCTTAGCCTAGGCCCTTAGTTTGATTTTTATGGGCTTGCTGAATCTTGGGAGTGCCTTGGTTCCATTAAGCGTACCGAGGTGGTCGACATAGGCCGATTACCTCCTTAGCGGCTCGTGCCGCTATCGCTTGATGCATGGTCTTGGGTTGGTACTTAGTGTCCTAAGGTACCGGTTTAGGCCTGTTAGGATTAGGTCAGCCTGGGACGATTTCCTGAATAACTTCGCGTGTAGGTATGGTGGACGTTTGTTATTGTTATTTGGTCGAATTGGCTAGGTGTGGTACACCAGTCTCCCAGCCTTTACCGATACAGGTATGTCAGTGAAAGATGATATGTGTAGATATGCCAACGAGGCCGGTTAGGTGTGGTACATCAGTCTCTCAGACTTTAAGTGTGATGAACAATGTTAAGGCTGGAGATAGGAAAAAGTAGGTAGTAAGTGAAGGGGTGTCAAAGGTCAAATCAAAGAGGGGTTTTTGCGCCGTCGTTTCTGATACTCATGGCTTTTGAGATAATTGTGTCGATTGGTATGGATTGTGATTTTGGCGGGAAGAGGTTTTATCGTTTGGGATTCACACCTATAAATGTGGATTTTACGATAGGTGCATGCTTGTTGGTTTATTTGCGAAAATTTCACAATCAGAGATCTTTTGTGTGTTATACTTGTCCGACTAGTTCCTAGTTCCTGCCGTCAGCTTTTCACAAAAAAAGTATGTCTAGTAGTGATAGTGTGTCGTTGTCTTCGTCCAATAGTGAGAGTATGGAGTCCAGGAGGAGTATAGGTAGACTTGGCTATCTTTGGTGAGTCGCCCTAGCATCAGCAGATTGGACCCGTTCTCTTAGTCTTTCAAGCATTTCAAGGACGGATACTTTAAAGTTGTGGTGAAAGAGGAGGGCAGGTCCCATTTCCTAAATGTAGATCGGAGCACAAAGTTCTCGCTTAGCTAGACGGGAAGCCCTTCTCGATATAAGGACATGGGCACTGATGAGTTGTCGGCGGTGGATAAGGAGGTGGTGAAGGTCTTGATGAAGTTTTCTAATAAGTTGCCCACTAAGGGTCTAGTTAGAGTTTATAATTCGATTCACCCGATTATTGATATTGAAGGTATCTGTTTATTACTTAAACTGTATTAATGCTTCTATGTTGACTTAACCAGGTCTTGATGCGTTGTTGTAGGGCACATAGCTTAATCTGGAGAGAAAAACTTGGCACTTTTCCAAGCGTTGAGAAATGAGATGGCCGCGAAGGCCAAAACAACCGGGAACACTGATGTTCCCAACTTGCAGGAGTCGCTGGTTGAGGTGCACGTGCACGGCAACACTAAGAGAAAGGCCGAGTTGCCGGCTAGACCCGACAAGGGTAAAGATGTAAAGAAGGCCAGGGCGGCATTGCTTGGGGCGGGGTCATCCAGTGGGACAAAAGGGCCAGAGTCTGGTTTGATTGAGTTGCCAGAAACGTCTGTTAGGAAAGATATTGCTATCAATCTTCCAGAGACAATCATCAACTCTATCGACGGTATGGAGACGGATCATCTTGTAAGGACCATGGTTGAATTTGGAAGCAAAGCATTGATACTAAGTCGCCGGGTTGGGTCTTTGTACCGACGAGAAGTGAAAGAGGGAGGTAGGGAAAAGGTGGAGGAATTGCATGGAAAAGTTGATAAGTTTGAGGAAGAGAGGGCCACTTGGAAGAAGGAGAGGGAAAGTTGGGAGGAGGAGAGGAAAAGGTTGGGAACTTGGAAAGTTTGTTGCTTGGATTCGGAGGGAAAACTTAATAAGAGGATATCGGATCTGGAGGCGGACTATGACGAGCTAAATGAGAAGTATGATGGTGTTGAAGGGGAGCTTGATGACTTGAAGGGTTGCATCATCCAAGAGCATATTAACGGTTTCCAGAAGGGTTTGCGGCAGGCAACCTTCTTTCACCAGGATGTTGATGCAGCTGATTCAAGATTTGATGTTAATAAGGATGTGGTTGATGGGCAGCTTATCAATGAGAACGAGAGTAGTCCAGATGGAGAGGCAGAGAAGGGAGCGATTGAGGAAGAGAAGGAGATGGAGGTTGCCGTGGAGGGGGGAAACGACACAGAAGAATAGGAATTTTATCTTTTATGATTCGAAATCGTTATTGAGCCTATCTTTGTAATAATTGGTACATTATATCTGTGGCACTTCGTACATTTCTTTGCTTTTATTTTAATATGATTAACACTTTAAGTATGCTATCTTATTTGTCGGATGTCAATAGTATTGATGTTATGTTTGGCGAATTTAGTTGTTTGTTAAGGGTATTCGACCGAGGCCGCTTACTTGTGGTAAGGGTGGGGAACTTAAACGAATTAACCAACGAGTTAAGGGTGTTCGACCCAGGCCGCTTACTTGTGGTAAGGGTGGGGAACTTAAACGAATTAACCAACAAGTTAAGGGTGTTCGACCCCAGGCCGCTTACTTGTGGTAAATGTGGGGAACTTAAACGAATTAACCAACAAGTTAAGGGTGTTTGACCCAGGCCGCTTACTTGTGGTAAGGGTGGGGAACTTAAATGAATTAACCAACAAGTTAAGAGTGTTCGACCCAAGCCGCTTACTTGTGGTAAGGGTGGGGAACTTAAACGAATTAACCAACAAGTTAAGGGTGTTCGACCCAGGCCGCTTACTTGTGGTAAGGGTGGGGAACTTAAACGAATATGAGAAATGAAGTAAAGAATGGTCGTAAAGTTGGGAACCCTTTGTATTATTCATTGATTCTGGGGTGCCTCGTTAAAACCTCCCCGGCCAAAACCCTCCTAAGGGAAAAAAGAGCAGGTGAGAAAAAAGAGTACACCCAGGGTTACAAGTGTTTTGGTGCGATACAATAAATGTTTTTAACTAAAGTAGAACTTGAGATGAGACACATTCCATGTATTGGGTATTTCTTCCCCAGATAAATGCTCCAGGCGATATGCTCCTCCTCCAGCGTCTTCATGTATTCGGTATGGGCCGTCCCAATTGGCGGAGAACTTGCCATCCTTCTTTCTTGCACTGTTGGCTATTCTCCACACTAAGTCTCCTCTTATGAACGATCATGGGCATAGGTTGGCGTTATACTTTCTAGCAGCTCTTTATTTGGTGACTAAGTTGCGTCTCTGAGCTTTTTCTCTAAGCTCGGGTAGGACGTCGAGGTGAGCGGCCATGTTTTGATGATTGTGGGTTGGGTCATATAGTTCTCGGTGCAGGGATGGTTTGCCAATTTCGACGGGTATCATGTCGTCTGCACCGTATACTAGGCTGAATGGGGACTCGTTTGTTGTTGACTGAGGGGTGCACCTATAAGCCCATAGTACTTCTACCAGTTCTTCAGGCCATCGTCTTTTGGCGCTGTCTAACCGCTTGCATAGTTCTACTAGGATAACTTTGTTGGCCGCCTCTATCTCTCTATTGGTTTGTGGGTGTTCCACAGAACTGGTTATGTGTTTGATGCCCAGACCAGTGTAGAATTTGGCTAGTTCCTTATCTATAAATTGTTGGCCATTGTCGGTGATGATGGTATGTGGAACACCATATCGGCATATAATATCTTTCCAAACAAATTGCTGGACTTGTTGAGCTGTGATAGTGGTCAGTGGTTTGGCTTCTATCCACTTGGTGAAATAATCAACGACTACTATTAAGAATTTTACCTGGCCCTTGCTGGGGGAGAAGGGGTCGAGGATATCCATCCCCCATTTAGCGAAGGGCCACGGGGATAGTATAGAATGAAGTTGTTCTTGTTTCTGGTGGATGAGGTTGCCCTGTTTTTGACATGGTTTGCATTTTTTGACGAAGTCCTGGCATTTCGCTTCTATGGTTGGCTAGAAGTAACTGACGCGAAGGATTCTGGTAGCCATAGTGCGTGCGTCGGAATGGTAGCCGCAAATGCCTTCATGCAACTCCTTAATGATGTACTGCGCTTGTTGATGAAGGATTATGTTGTTTCTTTTTAAGATTATTGAATATGGTGTGAGTTGATTAAGAAGGCTAAGTGAAATCCCCACTGGACATTAAGATAGCAAGCTATCTAGATGTGAAAGTTCCTTTCACAAAGCTCAAGAGAAGAAGATGATGGATTGATTCAAAACAAAAAGGAAATGGAAATCACATAAACCATAGAAAACCAAGAAGAATTCAAGGAAGAAGAAACCATAAAATGAAAAGGAAAGAAATGGTAAGAAATGTGAGAAGCACGCCACTACAAGGCTAGGCTAGAAGCCATGACAACCTTGAAGATGAGTGGATGTGTGCGCCACTTGCCATGCAAGATAAGGCTGAAAAGTATTCACTCCCAAGGGAGGAAACTCTCACAAATGGTTGAAACACAAGAGTGTTTTTACATCAAAATGTTCAACAACCTTTTACATGTCTAGGAGCACCCCTTATATAGAAGAGTTTAGGGGCCTCTAAGCAAATAAAAGATACCTAAGGATGTCTCTACAAAAACCTAACCCTAGCTTCTAGAAACTAGGTCAAATAAGGTTACAAAAATGAGAGACAAAAGAGCCAACTATGGTGTGTGCGAGGCTAATTTCGTTCTAGCACAAAAGGAGACAAAGAATGTGTCTCATATGTCTCCAAAAATTGGCCAAAGTGTGCTAAAAACAAAGGAGAACAAAGGTACATTGGTACACTTGTTTTATGCCTTTTACTTTATGCTTTATGCCTTTGCTTTACTCTCTCATCCACATCATTTATGCTCCCCAATCACTATGCGCCACCTAGCATTGCTTTCTTACTCCTAATTAACCTACAAAGCAAATAAACATAGATTAGCATGCTAGCTTAAGTCAAGTCAACTATAGTCAACAAGTCAAACCTAGTCAAAGGTCAACAAGTCAACTAAAGTTGATTCAACTAAGTCAACTTTGGGAATAAAAACTAACTAACACAAATGAAAGGGATGAAGGATTAGTGAACTTCCTTTCTAAACATGCTTAGTCTTCTTAAGCATGTGCCTTCATCCTTGGTTGGGGTCAATCCTTCATCACTTGTTCTGCAGCGACACATTTGAGAAGCGATTGGCCATATCCGCGTTTGTAAAGATCATCGCCTATCATGGTATATCTGGCGGCCTTAGCCAACCAAGTTTTGTCAGCATTTGGTGGGGGGTTGTCGGTTTGGAGATATTGGATATAAGGGGTGGTCCAGTTGTGGGCTTGGGGATGGGTGAGGTTGTCAGCTATGGTGTGGGTTAGGTTGTGGCAAGTATTTATGATGGAAGGTATGGATAGTGTTTGTTGCAATAAGGATCGGTGACGACTTTTTAATTTGGTATTGGCTAATTTGGATGGGATGTCGGCTCTGATGTTGTTGGTCCTGGGGATATGTTCGATGCGGACATGGTCAAAAGCGGATTGAATGACCACACAGACTAGATGGTAATATTTTAAAAGGGTGGGGTCCTTGATTTGGAATTCGTCATTCAGGTGGCCCACAGTAAGCTTGGAGTCGGTTTTGCACGTTAAAGATTTGACGCCAACTTCGTGGGCCAAGGAAAGGCCAGCGAGGATGGCTTCATATTCAGCTTGGTTGTTGGATGTTTTGAAGGCGAAGTGGAGGGATTTCTCAATGAGGATATCATTGGGGCCTTCTAACACGATGTCAACGCCAGCACCTTTCGGATTTGAAGAACCATCTACATGAAGTATGCATTGGTCCTCTGTGTGTGTTTGTTGGAGGTCATTAACGAAGTCTTGGAGGCCTTGGGCTTTTATGGGGCCATGAGGTCATAACAAATGTTAAATTCGGACAACTCAACGGCCCAAGATGACATTCGTCCTGCCAGGTCTGGTTTTTGCAATATCTTCTGGATCGAGTAATCGGTTTTGACGGTGATGTAGTGGTTTTGGAAGTATGGACGCAGGTGGCGAGCTGCGTGCACCAAGGATAGGGACAACTTTTCCATCATTTGGTATCTGGTTTCAGGATCTTGCAGTGTTCTGTTGACAAAGTAAATAGGATGTTGCGTGCCGCCTACATCTTGAACAAGCACGACGCTAACGGTGTGATATGTGGCTGTGATGTAAACCAGCAGGGGTTGATGAGTATCCGGCTCGTGGAGGATAGGTGGTGAGGTAAGGGTGGTTTTCAGCTTTTGGAAAATTTGTTCACAGTCATTAGTCCACGTGAACTTGGCGGATTTTTTGAGAAGTTGTATTATGGGTTGGGTTTGTTCAGCTAGTTTGGGCATGAAGTTGGAAATGGCTGTAAGGCGGCCTATGAGGTGTTAAACTTCTTTGATGTTGGTGGGACTACGCATATCGATAATCGCTTTGCACTTTTCAGGGTTGGGCTCTATGCCGCGTTGGGTTAGCATGAATCCGAAGAATTTACCGCGATCGACACCGAATACACACTTGTCGGGGTTGAGGCGAAGGTTGTATTGGCGTAATGCGGAGAAGATTGCTGAGAGGTCCTGCACGTGTTGGTGATGGCTTGGAGATTTGACAACCATGTCATCGACGTATACTTTGACACATTGACCCATCAAATGACTAAAAACTTTGTCCATCAACCGTTGGTAGGTTGCTCTGGCGTCGTTTGTGATGAAGAAGGTCTTGTTCATGTCGGATGCGGTCATGGGGATTTGATTGTAACCGGAATATACATCCAGGAAATTGAGTACTTTATTTCCCGCCGCGCCGTCAACAAGTCGGTCAATGTTGGGTAAGGGGTAGGCATCTCGAGGACAGGCTTTGTTTAGATTTGTGTAATCGACACACATCCGCCACTTATCGTTGGCTTTCTTCGCCAAGACTACATTAGAAAGCCAAGTGGTGTATTGAGCTTCTTCAATGAATCCTGCGCTCAGTAAATTATCGGCCTCAGCCTTTGCCACTAGGCGTCATTCCTCACCGAGTTTGCATTTTTTCTAAGAGATATAGCGGACTTCTTTGTAGATGGATAACTTCTGGGATGCTACCAGAGGCTCTACTCCAGGTAAGTCAGTAGCTGACCAAGCGAAAAGGTCCATGTTGCCGACTAGAACAGGTGTGATGATGGCACGCTCGTCAGAGTTTAATCCGGTGCCTAGGTTAATGGAGTGGCCATTCGGAAGATCCAGGGGGGAGGTTTCTTCAACAGGTTCGAGATGAACATCTCGACCCACTCTAGGTCTAGATCTTCGCCCGATATTGCGATCCCGGAGCCAGGTGGTCGCTCGATGTGGTTGGTTTGCTGGATTCGGAGTTGTGGGCGTAGGCTGGCCATGTAGCATTCGCGTGCAAGGCGTTGGTCGCAATGGACGGTGAGAATGTTGCCAGAAGGGGAAGGGAATTTCATGGCCAGGTGAGGAGTGGAGACGACGGCACCGAGGGTGTTGAGCGAGGGACGACCAAGGAGGACATTATAGGATGTGGGTACGTCAACGATGAGGAAGCGGATGGGAATGGTTTTAGTTTGGGCTCCGTCACGAAATACGGTGTGAAGGTCAATGTAGCTGGGGTGGAAACTTGTTCTCCAGAAAAGCCATAGATTGGTTCATCATACGGGACCATGGCAGTGTTTGGGAGTTGGAGTTTTTGATATGTTACCCAGGAGAGGATGTCAACGAAGCTGCCCTGGTCGACAAGGACTTTCTTGACTGTGTAGTTTTCGATTTCAACAGTGATGACCATGGGGTCGTCTTGTTGGTGATCGAGGTCATGGAAGTCGTCGTCCGTGAAGGTGATGGGAGGCATGCAGCGTTTGTGATGGGAATGGGTAATATGGTTGATGGATTGGATACGGCGAAGGTGTTTCTTTCTTGCAGAAGAGGTGGATCCTCCACTAGCGAAACCACCAGAGATGGTGTTGATAGTGCCCCATAGGGAAGGGTCGACAGGGGTAACATCGGTGCGAGCCGGTTGAGGGTCCTGGTTAGTGGGTTGGGTAGGGCGTCTGTGGTCAGATCGAGGAGGGCGTCTATGGTCAGATCGAGGAGGGTGACGGGCTCGAGAGGGATGATCATCTCCGCGGATGAAGCGGTGAAAGTGACCGGCACAAACCAGTTCTTCAATTTTATCCTGGAGTGCTTTGTAGTCCTCTGTAGTGTGGACATGATTGCGGTGGTAGCGGTAATATTTGGTCATATCAGTATTGGGGGGAGTGGTCATCTTGCGTGGTGGCGGGATGAGGTCAGCTTGTAAGGCCTCATCAAGGAGGCGGGATCTAGGGACATTAAGGGGAGCATATCTAGTAAAACGGGGTTGGCGGGGCTCTCGTAGTTTGGGATCAAGACGGGGGGGGGTGGTGGGGTGGGGTGGGGTTGGCGGTGGTGGCTGCATAGTCATTGCAGAAATTGGTGTGGAGGGTCTGCATTTCCTCCATGCGAACATAGTCGGCAGCACGCAACTTGAGCTCGTGCATAAAGGCAAGTGGGTGAAGGTAGACATTGTTGGCGAAGGGGCCGGGTTGGAGGGTAAGGGCCATACATTGGAGGATCATTTCCTGGTTGAGGTGTGGGGTGCGAAGGGTTGCCTTACTGAAATGATCGATAAATGCCCTGAGCGGCTCACCTTGTTCTTGCCTGATGCCTAGGAGGGAGATTGTAGTAGTTTGATGTGGGCGGCTGCCAACGAAATGGGTTGAGAACATGTGTGAGAGGGCGTCGAAGTTGTCGATTGAGTAAGGTGGGAGGGTTGTGAACCATTCGAGAGCAGGGCCTTTGAGGGTGGTGGGAAAGGCTTTGCAGAAGACTGTGTCTTGGGAGGTGTACAGGGCAACATGGGTGATGTAGACTTTAAGGTGTTCGTCGGGGTCGGTTTCACCAGTGTAGCGGTCCAGTGTGAAGGGTTCCCACTGGGCGGGAAGGGGAGTGTTGGCAATGAAGTCGGTGAAGGGGTTGCGGCGTCTGGGTTGGTGTGGTGGTAGTGGATGGGGGCAATGGGATTGTCGACAAGAGTGGGAAAGGTGGAGGTGAAGTTGTGAGTGGGATGTGGGTTGCAGGGAGGTAGTGTGTGTTGTAAGGTGGGGCATGGGTAGTGTGTAGGGTGGTGGGTATATTGTAGTGGACCTAGGTGGTGGGGAGGGTAGCGGCAGGGGTAGAGGCCGCGGTGTGCCCTGGTTGGGTGGAGGGGAAGTGAGTGGGATGGGTTGAGGGACCTTGGCTTGGGCCATAGGTGGGTCTGGGCCTTAGCTCAGGCCCTTAGTCTGATTATTATGGGCTTGCTGAATCTTGGGAGTGCCTTGGTTCCATTAAGCGTACCGAGGTGGTCGGCGTAGGCCGATTACCTCCTCAGCGGCTCGTGCCGCTATCGCTTGATGCATGGTCTTGGGCTGGTACTTAGTGTCCTACGGTATCGGTTTAGGCCGGTTAGGATTAGGTTAGCTTGGGCCGATTTCCTGAATAACTTCGAGTGTAGGTATGGTGGACGTTTGTTATTATTATTTGGTCGAATTGGCTAGGTGTGGTACACCCTTAAATTGGACAAGACAAGTTTCACACTCTAATCCACTTGTATTCATTCTCTCCCACTCCCTCCAATCAACGTTGAGGGAGAGAGATGGGAAGAAAGAGAAAAAATTTCTCTATTTTTCAATCATTTATGTTATGCAATGGTTTGAGTGTGATATCAAGATCACAATTATGTCTACAATTTATTTTTCAGCTTAATTATGAAAATGATGTAAAAATATGGCTTTTGAAATTATTTTTACAAAAATAATTAATAACAAAAATTTAAAAAATTGTTCTAAGATAAGGTTTAAAAAGTAATTATTAATTATACAATTTTTTATTATATTATTTTATTAAAATATATTACTTTCAATTATACATATTAATATTTTTTCTACGACAAATCAAAGTTATATAATCATAATTTTTAATTAGTTTTAAAATAAAGGATAATTTGGTCATCTTGTTTTTCTTTGATTTAAATATAATTTTTAATCTATCACATCCAATAAATCACTCATCAACTTTAACAAACTTTACTCTAACTCCACCACTTTTGACTTTAGTCCACTTAAAGTGAACAACACAAACTTCACAGTGTAATCCACTTGAAGCCATCCTCTCCCTCTGTCTCCAATTAACCTTGAGTGAGAAAGAGGGGGATGGAAGAGGGAAATTCTTCTATTTTTAAATCATCTATGTTATGTCATGGTTTGAGGGTGATATCAAGATTACAATTATATCTGCAATTTATTTTTCAACTAAATTATGAAAATGATGTAAAAATATGGATTTTAAAATTATTTTTCAAAAATAATTAATAACGAAAATGTGAAAATTGTTCTAAAATAAGGTTTAAAAAGTAATTATTAATTATAAACTTTTTTATTACATTATCTTTTAAATATTTTTTTATTAAAATATTTTACTTTCATTTATACATTTTCATATTTTTTCTTGGATAAATAAAACTTATATAATGATAAATTTAAATTATTTTTAAAATAAAGTACAATTTGGTAATCTTGTTTTTTTATGATTTAAATATAATTTTTAATCTAGCACATCCATCAAATCACTCACAAACTTCAACAAAGTTTACTCTAAATCTTCCCTCTTTCACCTTTATTCCACTTAAAGTGAACAACACAAACTTCACACTCTAATCCACTTGAATTCATCATCTTCCTCTCCCTCCAATCAACCTTGACGGAGAGAGGGGAAGGAAGATGAAAATTTTACAATTTTTCAATCATCTCTAATATGCAATGGTTTGAGGTTGATATAAAGATTACAATTATGTCTGCAATTTATTTTTCAGCTTAATTATAAAAATGATGTAAAAATATGATTTTTGAAATTATTTTTACAAAAATAATTAGCAACGAAAATTTGAAAATTGTTCAAAAATAAGGTTTAAAAAGTAATTATAAATTATAAATTTTTTATTACATTATTTTATAAATATTTTTTTATTAAAATAATTTATTTTCATTTATACATAATAATATTTTTTCTACCACAAATCAAACATATACAATGATAATTTTTAACCATTTTTAACATAAAGCACAATTTGGTAATCTTATTTTTCCTTGATTTAAACATAATTTTTAATCTATGACACTATCAAATCACTCACAAACTTTAACAAACTTTACTCTGAAATCACCCTTTAATCCACTTGGATTCACCATTTCCCTCTCGCTCCAATCAACCTTGAGGGAGAGAGAGGGCAAGGAAGATGGAAATTTTTCTATTTTTCAATCATCTCTGTTATGCAATGGTTTGAGGGTGATATCAAGTTTACAATTATGTCCGCAATTTATTTTTCAGCTTAATTATGAAAGTGATGTAAAAATATGGCTTTTGAAATTATTTTTACAAAAATAATTAATAACAAAAAATTGAAAATTGTTAAAAAATAAGGTTTAAAAAGTAATTATTAATTATAGATTTTTTTATTACATTATTTTATAAATAGTTTTTTATTAAAATATTTTATTTTCATTTTTACATAATATTATTTTTTCTACCACAAATCAAACTTATACAATGATAATTTTTAACCATCTTTAAAATAAAGCATAATTTGGTAATCTTATTTTTCCTTGATTTAAATATAATTTTTAATCTATCACACCATCAAGTCACTCACAAACTTTAACAAATTTTACTCTAAAACCACCCTCTTTCAACTTGAATCTACTTAAAGTGAACAACACAAAATTCACACTCTAATCCACTTGAATTGATCATCTCCCTCTCCTTCCAATTGACAGAGAGAGGGGAAGGAAGATAGAAATTCCTCTATTTTTCAATCATCTTTGTTATGCAATGATTTGAGGGTGATGTAAAGATTACTATTATGTCCGCAATTTATTTTACAGCTTAATTAGGAAAATGATGTAAAAATATGCCTTTTGAAATTATTTCTACAAAAATAATTAATAACGAAAACTTTAAAGTTCTAATAAAATAAGGTTTAAAAAGTAATTATTAATTATAAATTTTTTTATTACATTATTTTATAAATATTTTTTTAATGAAATATGTTATTTTCATTTATACATATTAATATTTTTTTCTACAACAAATCAAACTTTGATAATGATAATTGCTAATCATATTTAAAATAAAGGACAATTCGGTAATCTTATTTTTTCTTGATTTAAATATAATTTTTATTTTATCATATCCATCAAATCACTCAAAAACTTCAACAAAATTTACTCTAAATCATCTCACTTTCACCTTTAATCCCCTTAAAGTAAAAAAGTCAAGCTTCACACTCTAATCCACTTGAATTCATCATCTCTGTAACATTCTGTCAGGATATTATGGATTTAAAATAAATAAAATAGATAAAACAATAATTACATTGCAATTAATAATACCTCATTTCCCATAAAGCACCGGAAATTTAAAACTTTATTATTTCCAAATAAAATTCCAAAATCCATAGTTTATAAAAGGAAAATAATAAAAAAAAACCTCTCATAAGATATATCTATAGGTCCCAAAACAAAAGATATATCTATAGCTCCCATGCTATCCTTGCTGCGTGGCTAAGTCTCACTAGAACCACTTGCATCAACATCATCTGTCCACGTGTACCGCGTACACGATCATCGGCAAACACAAAAAGATAGGGTGAGCTTAACAGATAAAACATATACAAATATATATACACATATACCACATGTCAATATAAACTACACAAACATTCCAAAGGACTTCCCTTCCTTTGATTCATACCACCTGGCCACAACCAGGTTATTCGTGTTCTACATCTTCTAATGATTACTTCAAGATGACTTGCTGCCAAACCTATTGGCCACAAGCGATATAGCACGTGCGGGAAACCATGTTACAAATCATACACCGTAACGCCAGGTGGAGTTCCCAAATACGAACATAGTTCGTAACGTCCCAAGACTACCAAACTCGTTAGTCAACTATTGAGGAGGGCAATCTATCTGGACCCATCCGTACTGGCCACAACTAGCACACTCACACCGGCATCACTCGCCAACTCGAGCCACAACTCAAGAGTTCCTTGTGTTCATCCGCCTTCCCGAGCCACAACACATGAGATTCTATTCTAAGCCACAACTCAAGGAATACCACGTGCTTTAACCCCCATCCCGAGCCACAACTCAAGGGATACGTTCTGAGCCACAACTCAAGGAACACCAGCAACCCCACCTTTGGAGCATCACCAAAAGCCTTGTAGATCACGCATACAGAATCAACCACCTGAAGATACAATAGCAAAATCACCTGGCAGGGGACACGTGACGCTACGCGTAACTCGCTTCCCGACCGCCTGGCGGGGGACGCGTACCGCCAGGCGCCAAGTGCCTCAGAACCACTCAAAGCTATAGGTACCGCCTGGCAGAAAATCTCCATCGCTAGGCACACGCACTCCAATAGTCCTCTACTTCTAACGCTATGCCTGGCGGAACCTCCATCTCTGCCAGGCGCCACTCGCACTAGAACCTCCCTCTCTCCCAGGCGCCACACCAGTACCTCACGCAGTACATAATTTCAAGCACTCTGAATAGCTTACAGCCCAAACTTAGATCTATAATCTCCAACATATTCATCCTAAATTCAGTTGGTCCACGTAACGTCCTTACCGGAAATTGCTTATTAAAATAAACAAAAATAAATTTTAATAAAAACAATCTCATTTATTATTCAACAATTTCCCAAAACGCGAGAAATATTTAAATCCTCAAGTTTCAACGCGCCAAAACAGATAAAAAATTAATTCGCGGCAATATCGTATTACAAATATAATTGTCCATAAAAACTATTACAATAGATCCATAGTCCAACAAAATAAAACAGTGATAAATTCCCAAGAGATCCCTACTCCGTCTCTATGCGTCAGCCTGCATCAACATCTACTCCCATGTAACAAGTTACATGATCATCGCCACACACGCAGATAGGGTGAGTTCATGTAAATAAAACCAAACAAAAACACTAATAAATACAACATCTCAACATTAAAACTCGGGTTAGTATTCTTCTCCCTTTTTCCTTTCTTCTCCACTTCCAGCACTTGCATTAGACGTCTATCGTTTCTATACCCTTCAGGTGAGATCAATGATCGATCTTTGTTGCACGAGTCTCTACTCGCCCCTCCGACTATAGGCCACCACTTGATAGTCCACACGTAGGAATAACTTTGCCACAGCATCTCACCGTGACACCAATTGGAGCTCCCCAAAACAAACCTAAGTTTGTAGTTGTTCCCAAACTACCAAAACTCTATCAGCATGCACTGAAGATGGCAATCACTTGAAACCTCGCCGTACGAGCCACAACCCGCACACTCAACTAGACTTCCTAAACCACTAGACTACAATCTAAAGTGCTCACGTGTTACCCCAATACAAGATACACTCGTAACTAGGCCCCCAGCCAAAGCATCGCATCATGAACATCCCTTAAAGCGGTGTAGAAAACTTTCCTCGCGCACCATCACTGGACAAAAACCGCCTGGCGCGCATCTTACGTCGCTAGGCAGAATCTAGCTCTAGACCGCCTGGCGGACATCACACACCGTCAAGCGCCAAGCACCAGCAAAATCCTCACTGCACTGTCACTGCCTGGCGGACACCTCCTAGCGCTAGGCGCCTCGCGTTTACAGTGGCCACTGCCACTGTTTTTGGACACTACCGCCTGGCAGCTCGCCCTGCGTCTCCTGGTGCCATACCAGTAGCGTAATGCTACTGGTGTTTGGCATTTTTCTCAGGTCTTAAGAGACCCCAAACATACCATACATCATTCTCATATCAATCATAGTATTTTCAGACATAATACTATAACCAAACTCAACATATACCAATAACTCATGCCCAATGCACATATACACAATTACATCATACCAATTCGATTATCATCATGCACATTCTACTCTAAACCTGCCACATACACTCCAAGTATTATAATCTTACAGTCTAAACTTCATATAAATCATGTCACCACAGTTTGGACATTATTGCTCATGCAATCTATTCAATCATGCTCAAGGCACAATGACACTACCAAGTATTCACAGTTTCACAATTTCAAACCCACTTTTCCATAACTATATAATTTTCTACTACTCAATCATCATCTTATACATGAGTATTTCTCAACCATGTAACCCAACCATACATATCACATAATTATAGTTTTCTAATAACTGAGGTTGATATCATCATGCAAATTATTAACTTACACATATATCTTGATCACACCTTCTCATTCATTTTCATATTATATCCCACACACACACCATCACTCACAATACACACAGTATTCACACTCTAGTTAAATTGCGGCGTTGCCTAGCAGTAGCTATTGGCCGCCACGCGGCTCACAAACTTCTGGATTCAATCCAGATTCTTCCTGCACGATGTGAGCCCTAACTTCCCCAATTTCCACTCTTTTACACGTTTTGACTCATTACCATTAGCAAACAAGTTGTTCAATTCAATATTAATTCCCATTTCATTCTTGATATTCCATAAAGTACCAAATCAACCTATATGATACATATTATCTCATTTCTCATTTCAATGTAGCCTCCTATACCCAATCAAACAAGGATTCATGCAATTTTCGCAACTACTCAATTATAAACAGTAATTCATCAAGCTAATGATTCACGCACAATAGAATTTCAATCCCAGCATCATCACACCACAAAAACATTAACAAACCGAGAAAACTGGGCAACCCAGTTCGTGCCGCCTGGCGGGTCTCCTTCAGCCGTCAGGCGATTGATAGTGAAAACCCTGAATTTGGGTTTCTGGAGCATGCGTCTCCTGGCGGGTCATTCAACGCCGCCAGGTGGTTCCTGGAGATTTCCAGAAACGCAATGAAATGAAGAAAAATTGACATACTTGGCATTTCCAATTCTCAAGTACAATATGACAACAGACAATCACGATTAAATCAAGATAAGAAACTCCCCTAACTGGAATCCTTGCTTAAAATTTGGACAATTGAGTGTTCCACCACTTGCTCACTAATGCCTTCTTCAAGCTCCCTCCCTATTCAGCCTCTAGTTTGTCTCACCCTCACAACACACTCTCCACTTTCGTTCTGTATCTCCTCTCAAACTGCAGAATAACTCTAGCTCTCAATTCACCCTCCTCTCACTCCTAATTTGGCTCTTTAATTGCACTTTAACTAGAGTTAATTTGGCCAAAACGAAAATGGTTAATTGTGAAGGGTAATTGCCATTCAATGAATCATAATGGACTATTTTCAGCTCCAATTGGCTTCTCTTTCTGCTACGGTTTCCCTTACCCTTTCACATTCATGCCAAAACTAAAATTGGCAAAAAAGAAAGTTTATTTTGTCCAAGACAAGGTTTGAACCCATCTCCAAACAATTGCAATTCAAGTGCACAACCAATTCAACCAAGTCATTTTTCATGATAACATTCATACCTCAAAAATTATATCCTTACTTATCACGCTCCAAACACATCATCAGAAAATATAAAATTAAATAACACACAACTACCATATATAGGACTCGAACCCAAGTCCTCTCACATATATAAAGTACTCTCAACCACTTGAGCTAGTACTTTTCCACGTCATGACGGTTAACATTTAGTGCCAAAAAGGCTTCTCCTACCCGCATTTATTAAATAATTATTTATTTAATTATTTAAATTTAGTGGGTCTTATAATCCACATCTAAACCATTCATACCAAATGGATTTTATCAAAAAGAACCCCAAAATCAGTTACTTGACTGTACTTTTCTCTATATTCATATTTGCCAGAAGGGTTCGCCACCGCATAGGTTCCACAAGTTCACAATTCCTGGTTCACAGTGTGCCATCCAAGGCCACTCCACTTGTATACCAGCATTCTCTACTATTTTAACTACATCTCCAACCGCTCAAGTATACTAGTTCAGTGCACTCAAACCTATGGCTAATTCCCTTGTACACCCCAATTGGTATTTCTGTGAAACTCGGGTTTACTCATACTTTTACTGCAGTATGTTCACTATTAACTCCATCATATTTTCGATTAAGACCCCAAATGAACCCATACCATCAATGCATAACTACACCATCCCTAGTTTCTGTCTAATGAGTCATACTTGGTTTCCTTAAACTCCACTTGACATCAAAAACCATTCCCCAAGTCAAAACTGCACCTCGCAGCCACGCAGATGCACTGTTCCTACGTTGGCGCCTGGTGGTAAGTCCCATGCCGCCAGGCGGTGCGTGCCTCCTTGGGCAGTTTCCCAGAACCCCATCACACTACGCGAATGGTGAACACTAAATACTCATCCTTGTTCCTCAACCTCTCCTTCAATTCAATTCCATTAAGTGTTTGAGATTAACACTCCTGTTAAACCTCCAAATATACAAAAATTCCTTACTTTTACTCAACTAATTTACCTAATCTGCGAATTCCCTAATTTTTAACCCTAAACTTACCTTAGTATTGTTCCATTAAAACTTATCCAACAATTTTTACTAAATTCTAGGAATTTCCACGTGATATCATTTGTTGATACTCACCCTCGCT
>Ga0214544_1005598_pt1 | contig 24130 bp, 13 predicted proteins | sample CNSS3metaG_FD_160074 | JGI IMG/M metagenome (GOLD analysis project Ga0214544, IMG submission 160074) | Root nodule microbial communities from cowpea collected in UCLA plant growth center, Los Angeles, California, USA - CNSS3 | ecosystem: Host-associated > Plants > Roots > Nodule | place: USA... | reverse complement strand
CAATAAAAAATAAATAAATTTAAAATTTGAAAACAATTTTAAGTAAAATTTAATGTGAAACAAATTTAAAGAAACTTGGTTTTATTGAAAATATATAATAAAAATATCAATTTGAATAAAAAAATCAAATTTAATAAAAATATTTGTATAACATTTTATAATTTTTGTTTCAATTTGGAGGTGGACGAAATTGCATAATTTTTACAAAAATTGGGACTAAATTGAGACAAAAGATAAAATACAGGAACCAAATTGATAATGAGAAAATGACACTTCCCAAATAGTGACACGTGGCATTGTCACTGCCACGTGGCACGATGTCAGCTTGACACATGACAAAATTTTTAATTTTTTTAAGAATTTTAAAAAAATTAATAAAAAATAAAAAATAAATAAAAAATAAAAAATAAAAAAAATTCAAAAAATCCAGAAGCTGACACGTGACACCCCATTTAACACCGTTACTCCACCACTAACGGAAAGGACTTGATTGGGTCAAATTTCCCAAAATAGGGACCAGATTGAGATAAAAAATAATTGAGGGACCAAATTCAAATTTTGTTACGAAAATGGAGACTAAAAGTATAATTTAACCAAAATTTAATTGTCAAAAAATTATTATATATATATATATATATATATATAATATTTTAAAGACGGAAATATTCTTTGATTCTTTATTTTAGAATTTTAGAAGAATAGTATAAAAAAAGAAGAATAATTGTTATAGTATATATTAGTAAATTTGGTGAGCGTCTATCTTTTCACGTCTATCTTTTCCTGTTATATATAATTTGTGTCTTCTGTTATTTTGGTGAAATTTGTTACCACAGTTGAAGTTTATTAGAATCTGGAAATTTCGTGGCAGAAATTGTATTTTGTTGTACCCACCACAACACAACGGCGCATTTGGGTATAGTAAAAGAAGAAAGGTTCGGTGTTTATGATTTACGCAGCGATTCGTGTAGCGAAAGCAATTCCCCAATTTTGATTTGTTTTGAGGAACACAACAGTTCCCATTCAGAACCCTAACCTAACCGCATACCCTTTCTTCAACCTCTGCGTCCAAACAACGCCACACACGCACGATGGTGTTCTACTTCAAGGCGCGTCCTGAAGCCGGCGATTACACTATCTTCATGGGTCTCGACAAGTTCGAGAACGAGGAGCTCATCAAATACGGTTTTCCCGAAGATATCTGGTAACCCCAACGTTCATTCTTATCTTCGTTCTCTCTGTCTCGCTCTCTTTTTTTCAATTTCTTGATTTCTTTTTCGTTTCCTCAAATTCTCTGCTTCCGGTAGAAATTCTACTCTTGGCCTTGGTCTTGAACGCGATTTGATTTGATTACCAGTTGTGTCGTTTGTGTAGCAGAGGTTTCTGTGCTGTTTGGCCTCGATTTTTGCATCACTAATTGAAAGAGAAGGATTGTCGATTTTTGTGGTTAATACTCAATATTATTACCGTGCAGTAGTCGGGTTTGTTTAGAATTGGGATTCAACCAATTCTGTTGTTTTAAGAACACTGTATTTATTTTGTCCGGGGGACGAAAATTGAGTTTTTTTCGTGTAAGGGGCAACCCATTTTGGGGATGTGATGTTGCTTGTGGCTATTTGTTCTGGAAGATAGTAATTTCTTCACTCGTTTTTTCTTAAGTTTGTTTCCTTTAATGGCGACTGCTTTCTTTTTGTTTTGATTTAATGCTTGCTGAGATAGTTGTGTTGTTTTTCTTTTCATTCACCGAGGTTCTTTATTGACAAAGTTTGTTTATTGTAGGTTCCATGTTGATAAAATGTCTTCAGCCCATGTGTATGTCCGGCTGCACAAAGGCCAGACTATTGATGGCATGAGTGAAGGTTTACTGGAAGACTGTGCTCAGCTTGTCAAAGCAAATTCAATTCAAGGTGAAAGCCTGACAGTATATTCCTCTGGTTTATTAGTTTAATTGATTTAGCTGCCAAATTTATGTGTTATTGCAAAAGCTTTTAAATAGCATGGTACTTTATCCTTATTAAGGTTTCATTAGTTGTGGTATTGTTTGGATTATTTTTTCCTTAAGCACTTATAGGAAAAGAAAATGAGAAGGTAAAATGAATTAAGTCTCCCCTATAAGTTAAAATCAGCTTATGCATTTAACTTTTATAGAAACTCATTCATTTCATTTCTTCAGAATCTAAGGTGCATAAGTTGATTTTAGTTTATAGGAGAAGTTCAATGTATTGTACCTTTCTTCTTTTCTGCTCCTATGAGTGTTTACAGAGAGATTTATCCAAACAGGATCTATGTTTACAAATGGAATTCGGTAAGGCTATTCTCTTACTATTTCAAAAACATATATGCAGTTATTATTTGACTTTCATATGTATCTTTCTAATTGCTCGTACTATGTGCGTAGTGCTTATCATTTTTCTTTATTCATGGCAGGGAATAAAGTGAACAATGTTGATGTTGTTTACACTCCATGGTCTAATTTAAAGAAAACTGCTTCAATGGATGTTGGTCAAGTTGGTTTTCACAATTCAAAAATGGTGAATGTTTTTCACAGTTGAATCTTTTTAATATTCTTTCTCACCTTTTTAGTTCTTTGTGTTTTTTATTTTTGTTTTTCAGAGTGGGTGGGTGGGTAGTTAAATGGTTGAGCTTCCATTTTAAGAGAGTATCATTTTCTTGTTTTCGTGCATTTTAGGTTCGAACAGTGAGAGTTGAGAAGAGGATAAATGAGATTGTTAACAGGCTAAACAAGACAAAAGTGGAAAGGAAACCTGATTTGAAAGGTACTTAATAAGTTTGCTTCATTTCTTTTGAGTAATATTTTCTTTAGAACATTTAAGTTTGGATAGTAAAAATGCTAATTTTTTTCTGGACGAGGAGGCAAATGGTGCACACCTTTATGTTTTATAGGTTATCTTGGCTATTTACCCTTTATGGTGTATCATGTATAATATTTTTACAAATCTGATTTGGTACGTGTGCATCAGCTGAGCGAGAAGCAGTTAATGCAGCTGAACGAGCTGAGAGAAAACAACAATTAAGAGAAAAGGTGAGTATTGTTCTTTTTCTTTTCTTAATTCATGCACACAACAAAATCATTGCTGTCACTAACCTCAGTATTTAAGCATAGTCGATTATATTGATAGACTTGGATTTGAAAGTATACTTTAATTTTGATGGATTGGCAGTGAGAATATGTTGTACGCTTTCAGCCAACCTCATCATTTAGTTAGCTTAACTTCTCGAGTAGTTCGTAACTTATTAAGCTCATCTGGTAATTTGTTATTATATCAGTGGATGTAATTGAAATATTTGTATACTGTTGGAGCATCAACCACCATGTTGCTTACCTTTCTGATTCATAGTTTTTAAAATTATCATCTTTGTTTGTCCACGTGCACCAATTGAGTTATGTGTCACTTTTTAGCTTTCTTCCCTTAGGGTTTTGTCTGTTAACTTTGTTAAGGACTAGAAGATCCTGCTCAATGTTTCTAGGAAGTCTGACTCTGTAAAAAATGTATGATGAAAATCAAACGTCTGCTTTGAGCTGTAGCATAGGTGAAAGTTAATTACTATACTTTAATTGATACGTTATATTGGTGCCTTCCTGCTTGTTTATGATTTCAATCTTTCTTCTAAGACACTATGAAAACATTTTATTGAATATTTTTTTTCATTCACCCACATGTTTTTCCATTCAGAAACGCCGTGAGGAATTGGAAAGACTCGACAAGGAGAGACAAGCAGAGCTTCGGAGCTACAAGGGTTTGATGGTTGCTGAAAATATGACATCAAACAAACAAATTGCATCTGGAAGCAAATCATTGCAGGAACTGGAGGAGGATTTCATGTAAGCATTTGATTATTGGGTTTTAGGCAGATGAGTGGCGATCAACTTGCTATCTGGCAGATCTATATATTGATTACTTCTGGAATCTGAAGCTGCATTATGTTATCTTTCTTGAAGAAACCAAGTAATGTGTTTACCCAACTGTGATCAGATAGAGAAAAAGAGGGGGGTGGGGGGAACGGAATGATTGGACTATGTTCTTCGCAAAGGCAATGTACCTTATCTATAACCTTGCTTGGGACAATGGTTTTTATATTATTGTTCTCACAGTCGAGTCAAAAACTGAAATATTTCTTGCTACATTTAGTGGCAGTTTACGCTTGGCTCGTTTAGAATTTAGTTTCCCCTTTTTAATTTTATTTTCCCCGCTTGCGAAATTGTTGCAAAATGATCTCCAGTGTTGATGGTACGGGCAGAAAAGCCTTTTATTGTTGATATTAAAACTAATAGAACACCATTTTAGCTTGAGACCGTACCCAGTAAGGTTTGTTCACTAGCATTGGTATATGAATGTTTGTATGTTGCCCATGAAATCTTGTAACAGAACGATGATATTTTGTTCGTCTGCACATTCGTTTCTAAGTTGATGATAAGGTAATAATAGTCAATTATAGTAATATTATAGCTGTATTTACACTTTCATAAGATAAGGGCTGTATAAAGATAGAGAATAGTCACAACTATTCTTTAATTTGTTATTTGGTGAGATAATGTGATATGATATTTATACTAACAATATTAAGATATGTCGCAACTTTCATTTATATATCAGAGTTCACTATTTTAGTTCAGTCTTATTTTTGAAATTTAGGATGTATGGTTTTAATCTCATTTTGTAACATTTGACATGGAAAACATAACTCAGACAATGTAAGAATATTTTCAAAATTCACTGTTGAATTTAAAATTTCGTTTTCATAAATCATGTTAAGAAAACCTGTACCAATTTGAAAATGATGTTTTATGTGTACAAATAAAAATTGAATGTACAATTTAAATTTTCATTATACATTTAAGTGAGAAACATTCAATATCTTTTTTTATGTCATCATGTTATTATATAATTGAAAATATATCATTAATATAACATTTTTATAATTTATTACTAACTAAATTAAAATTACATTTCGTAGAAAATTACTAAAAATACAGTATCAGTTGCAAGTCATATTAATGTTATCCGAGTTTCTTCTCTTTTAGTGTGTGTGGGTATGTATATATTAATGTTAGTAACTGTAAATTAAGGTGTGATAAAGCACGAAGTAGGATTTATGCCAGTTACTAACTGATCAAGATAGTGGGTGAGAGAACAAACAGAGAAAGGCTAGTTGTGTTTTAAATATTTTTTGTCAGGCAGAGAGGTTTTTATATTATGCATCTTAATAAATAAACGAACTCCAAAATAGAACTTCGATTATTTTATTTTTAATTTTTAATGAAAATTAATGTATATGCATTTGACAAAGGAGAAGAGTCGACATTTAAAAGAATTTAATACTTGCATCTTTCAGTTTGAAAGTATAAAATATATCTAGGAGACATCTATTAATAAAATAATTATCCTTATAACTATCTTTTTTAGGTTTAGTAAAACAAATTCTTACTAACCCCGCTTAGAAAATGACACTTATATATGTGGGGAAAAATTGACAATAATATAAAAAATATTTAAAATTTGGAAGAAAAATCAAATGAGATCAAGTTAATAATAATCTGACACTATCCCAATTGAAAGACAACAGCCTAATGAAAAAAAAATAATTTTGATAAATTAAAAAATATAATAAATGTTATATTTTTTGAGTAAAATTTAAAATCATTTAATTTTAGTTAATTAAATTATTTTTACAAAATTCGAAATTTTATTTTCTTTCAAAATTTATCATGAAAACAATATTGTTTATCATACAAAATTTCAAATAAAAAAAAAATAAAAGAAAAGGAGATGCTAATGGTTTAATAATCCCGCTTAATATTTTGTTTTATTTTCAGAATTCAGAAAGTGGTTATTTAAAACTACCAACACGAGACCATGACATAAATCAAGCCCAAAGTTAAAGGTACTTGGCAGTTATCAACAAAACCCTAAACCCTCTATCCCACTCTGTAACTCTCTGCACTCATCCATGGCAACGCAATCGTTAGACGAAGAAACAACTAAGAAAGTGATACGACAAGTACGAGTCGTATTAATTCTCGCTTTGTATTTCAACATTCATTTTTCTACTATCATTGTTCATTCAATTTTTGGTTTCCTTTTTTTTTTTTTTTCTGTTTTTCTTTTCTTCTATCAGGTGGAGTTTTATTTCAGCGACAGCAACCTTCTCACCGATGGTTTTATGAGGAAGAATATCACTGAAAGCGAAGATGGATGTATCCTTTTTCGTCATTTTCGTATTAGCCATTTTTGTTTTCTTTTTTTGTGTGTAGCTGTCTTAATCAATAGCCTTGACTGTGATCGCACAGTGATTAGTTTGGCTCTGATTTGCTCTTTTAATCGGATGCGTACGCACCTTAGTTTGGGTGATGTGAAGCTCGAAGAAGTGCCCGAAGATATCGTGAATGCTGTTGCCCAAACTTTGAGAAATTCGGCTTCACTCAAGGTCTCTGAAGATGGTTAGTTACTTTTCCCTCTTTTTTGTGGGAGTCTGTAGTTTTGATTACTTGAAGTGTTCATTAACATCTCAAAATAATGTGCTATTGTGTTTTGTTTTTCAACTAAGTTTTTATTTTGGTGATTGGGATGAATAGCTTACAAAACAATTGAATGATTTCAGTTGAGCATTGTATTCACCATGTGGATGAAAATGTTCCTACATTGGATGAAGAATGATCAGTTACATCCTCCTTTTTTTTCGTTTTTTATTTTTATTTGTATGTTTTAGGGAAAAAAGTTGGCAGAACAACAGAACTTCCGAGACCAGAAGTGGTTGAGCAGGTGGAGATAAGAACACTTGCTGTATCACCATTTGAATATGATCTGAAACTTGAAGATGTGGAGAAATTCTTTGGTCAATATGCTAAGGTAATAGTAACACCAGGGAGTCTGTGGTCAGTATCATGATCGACATGCAAACATTTATGGACCATGTATATTTTACTCTTCGTGCTTTGTCAATGTGTGGTGCAAGTCAACAGGAGTCAAATCTGCATAAAAGAAGTTTCTTAGTGCTCTTGAAAGGGAATTAAGATCATTGCCAACATTGTTGTCATAATACGTTATTATCCACTAAGAGATGAACCATGACATTGTGTTTGTCTGTTTAATCTTGAGTGCTTTAGATTTATGTGTTACTTTTAGTGAGTAGAGAAACACTGTTGCTTAGCTGGTAGTTTTTAAGTACGAAGTACTTTGTATGATCTCCTTTTTATAGTTTATGGATTTATTTTTGTGGTTTCAGGTTAATAGTGTTCGGCTTCCCCCTCATGTTGGAGACAAAAGGTTCTTCTGTGGCACTGCCCTTGTTGAATTCTCATCAGATGAAGAAGTAGAAAAGGTTATGAAAGAGAAATTGGTGTATGGCGGGGCTGAGTTAGAATTAAAACTCAAGTAAGAACCTTCGAATACCTTTACCTGGGATTGATTAATTTCTAAAACATGAGCGCGGGTGTTTCTTTAGTACCACATTGTCCTGGTTTCATTTTATCAATAATTCAAATTCACGGATTGCTAATAACTTATACTCGAATTACTGAATTTGAGAATTTTGGTATTTGAAACAGTTAATCGAAATGCATTAATACTGTGTCAGAGAATATATGGATATACCTAATGTTTATATTTACTTAATTCAGGAAGGACTTTGATGCAGAGAGGGAAAAAGAATTAGAAGATTTTAAAAAATCTCGTCCACCTTTGGGTTCAAATCACCAGAATAACTCAAAGGAAGAAGAAGAAAGGTAAAAAGCTGTCAATCTTTTTATCGCCCCAAAGGAAAATATACACACCGACTTACAGTTTTTATTCATTTTCATAACAGCTACCCTAAAGGCTTAATTATTGCCTTCAAACTAAAGAGTATTTCAGATGACATTCCTTCAGACCAAAGCGTTGCTGATCAAAATAATAGCCCTGTCCCCAAAACAGGTGAAAAGCCTGAAATTGCTGCTGGAGAAAATGACCGAAAGGTAGATGAAGAAAGCAATGAGACAAAAGAAGCAAAGGAAACTGGAAGTCAAAACAACAATGAGGTGAAAGAAGCAAAGGAAACTGGAAGTGAAGACAACAATGAGATGAGAGAAGCCAAGGAAACTGGAAGTCAGGACAACAATGAGATGGAAGAAGAAAAGGAAACTGAAAGCAAAGAAAATAATGAAACAAAAGAAAATGAAAGCCCAGAAAAGAAGCCACAAACTGGTGAAAAATTTTCTGCCGCTGCTTACAAGGACAACATGGATGTAGTCTCACGTGAGGATTTAAAGAGTGTCTTCGAAAAATTTGGTACAGTGAAGGTAGTAGGGTTTCCCCTTCCTTCAGCTAGTAGAGCTTTTTGCCTTGTTTATTTAAGATTTGGCAGCTGTCTGATATAACTCGTCACCCACCCCCCTGGAGTTTACTTTCTTGTTTCAGGAAGGAGGATACTTCTTTTTATGTAGTTTTTATTGTTTAATATGCTATAAACAAGCTTTCTGAATTGATCAAATATGCTTGTTTTTTCTGTTTAGTACATCGATTTCAAGATTGGAGAAGTGTCAGGATATATCCGATTTGAAGAAACGGAAGCTTCTATGAAAGCTCGTGCTGCTGCAGTTATTTCAGAAAAGTGCGGTTTGGTGGTAAAGAATTTCATTGCTATTTTAGATCCACTGACTGGTTAGTTCTACTTCATTTTCTTTTGTTACTAAAGCAGTTATCTAATTTTTATTTGGATTTCGGGTTAAAATCTTATTTTTCATCATTAGTACAGAAGTTGATGAGATTAGTACCAAACTGGTATCTTCTGACTGAAAATGTTTTGGATAAGCTGAGAGTCTTTTTTGTTTTTTATAATGATTTCAGGTGATGCCGAAAAAGAATACTGGAGCCGTCTTCGTGGTAGTCAAGGCAAGCACCGACAATTTATGAATAAGCAGGGAAGGTACGTGGTTGGAATCAACGATTTTTTGAATTTTACTTTACCTTTGTTTTTCTTTTATGGACTTTTTTTCCCTTTATTCTGTTGGTTGCTCTTAAAAGGGTGGAATACAAATTAGTTATATTCTGATTGCAGGGGAGGATGGCATGGTAGAGGGAGCAAACATGCACGCTCTAGAGAGAATGGTTCTACATTTGGTCGCGCAAATAAGGCTAAGAAAATTGGTGCTGCATAATTTCCATATCAACCAGCAAGGTCCCCAACCAGCTTACTGCTTCTTGAATTCTCCGTTAATATACTAAGTTTTGTTTTTATGGTTCTTCGTTGTAACATGGTAACATGATCATTACTTGCCATATTTCTTTATAAACATATGTCTTATATATATATATATATATATATATATATATATATATATTGTTTTTTTCTTTTCCGTTTACATAATGACGTAGAATAAAATAACGTGTTCGATGATAGGATAAAACATGGAAATTTTTAGAGGAAATATATATATTGCTGTTCGCATTTGCGTTTTCTTCAGTGTAGTAAATTGATGATGAAGCTTGTTTTAGTCCGTTGATCTGGTGAAACATACCACAATTCTTGTCGGGTGGGGAATTCTCTTAATTTTTTCAAATACACTTTGAAGAAATTTTTAGTACAAAAATTCTTACAAGTTGTCAGGAATCCTAAGAAAACTAAATCCATTTGTATAAATATTTAAAAAATATTTTCAAGAATATAATATTTTAGGAATTATTTTTCAATCAAGTCTATCTTTAAAGCATTTCTAGAAGAGGGGTTAGAATAATGAGGAAACAATTAATTTATAATTGTCTATTTTTTTTAGAATAATTTAGACATACTATATGTGTAATATAGTAATATATATATATATATATATATGATATTTTCAGAAAACATGTTTGGTAATAAAGATGATTTTTATTTAATATTTTTGTAATTGAATGTAAGAAATATTTGATAACAAACGACAATTGTTTGTGTTGAGAGAAAATTTAATTAAAATTTCAAGATTGAAATCTTTATTTACCCAAAGAGTTAAAAAGTATCACCTTTGATATGTTGCATTATCAGTTTTCTATTGGGATATTTATATTTTGTTCTTTTCAAACTTCATGTTCGTTGTTCTTTTGGCGGATTTTAACTCTGAAGTTGTTATATCTCTATGTTTTATATTCTTTATTTTATCCTTGTTTTGTTTTTTTGAATGATTGTGATTTGTACTCTTCTAAATCTCTGCACGTCAACCAAACCATGTTAAACTTCATGCATCATTTGCAGAATATCATAATTAAGTACAATAACTAAACCATTTGAACTAATCCGAACTTTTAGATATATTTAAAATTTTATCCATTAAAGATTCATAATATTAAGATTAAGATCACTTTATATATCTGGGAAACATAATTTCTTTATGTTTTAAAATAAAAACTAATTTCTTTTCAAATAAATTCTAAAACTAAAAACTGTCAAAAGCATAATATTTTATATTTATTTTACTTTTAAATTACTTAATTTCATTAATTTTTTTAAGGATTTTCATGAATTTTTAAAACACTTGCTATTTCCTATTAAAGTCATTTACTATTCCTATGAAAACTACACAAAAAAATTATTTGGGTAAAGCGTAAGAATTAAAAAATATAAAACTTGGAGGCTAATTTCAACCTATTTTATAGTTGAAAAAGTTAAAGTATATTTACACTCTAAATTAATTACAAAAATTGTAATTTCTCTTTATAACTCTTGAATTTTATCTTTCATTTTTTTAATATAACGGTTATATAAAATAACTATTAAATTAAGAAAAAATAGTATTGAAAATGATGCGTAATTTTCCTATGGTTACTTCTGGAATTTAGAATAGCCATTTATGAGATCTAGTTAAATTTAATGAATCTAATTATATTTTAAAAAGGTATCCAAATTAATTACATTGATTATGCAATTTTGATAATTTTATGTTAATAATATATAAAAAAATATATATGTAAAAATAGATTTTATGAACATCAGTGGTAGAAAATGTTAAATTAGGCTGTTTGGTTATAAGTATTCCGTATAATTATCTGTAAAATAATACACAAGGTATACTTGATAAAACTTGACATATTTATACAATATTTTTAACCGTTTTAATTTTATTGATAAAATTATTTTTAGAAGGATTTAAAACTGTAATTATTTCTAATTGTTATTTTATGGTATTGTATATTTATCATTAACTATACTATAATATACTATATCATGTCATATTTTTAATGAAATTTAAACTAAAATAAAATAGCACACTTGTATGTGAATATTACATTTTTATATATTAATTAAAGTAAATATTTAAATACCTAGAAACACGGTCATTGAATAAAATAATATGTATATTTGAAAAGATTCTTCATTTTATTTATTTGAAAACTTGCTAGTATGACGATGGAATAACGCAATAGCCACATGCGCCATATTTGATATTTTCCATGTTGCAGTCTGATGGACCAATAACACAATGTTTATTTATTTGCATTAATTTTATTTTATTTTTGAATCCGGAAGAAAAGTTGAGGGAGTGAAAGAAAAACTAAGAGAAGAAAACTAAGGAGAAAATATACAATGTGAGGTTCTTTCGATAAAATAGTGGAAATTTTTAATAAAATGAGTATTTTTTAAATTGAAAAAATTAAAGCAAGAATTGTTATCACATGATCATTATATTTCATCTTCAATAAACTTGGTTTGCAAAAAAAAGAAAAAAACATTTTAGGAAAAAAGTGTCTGTAATTGCTCAATTTCAGTAGAAGAGTAGCTTTATTTGTCGGGGAGTGGTACTTGACACCATAAATTTCTTCTTATTTCTATTAAAACATTTCAAAAAATTATTATTTTATTATAATATTTTATTTATTTTTATTTTTATAACATTAATATAATATTTTATTATTAAATCTAGTATTAAATGGAAGTCAAAATCAGAAAGACTGTCAAAATAACTTTTTCCTTATTTGTCATGATTTGTTGTATTAATAACTTGTTATTTAGAGTACTAGAGTATTAAAAAAATGGTGTTTGCATTTTTTAATTTAAAAGTTTTTTACGAAAAATTATTGTACTGATAAATTTTATTCGTAATGTTATTAATAATTTATGTTTTATCATCATGTATTTATAATTTTTTTTAATATTTTATGTAATTTAAAAAATTATGAATTAACTCTTTTTTATCATTAATTTCATAACTTACTTTAAGGTATCACTTTTTATTGTTGAGTGTATCTGAATAATATTTTATAATACTAAATAATTTATTGTGATTTATATTATTTGAAAAATAAAATATTTAATTAAATTTATGATAATAAATGACAAATATGCATGTAGGTGCCAATATATTCATTTTGGAGATAAGTTAAATTTCATACTCATAATTATAAAGATAAAAATATTTTTTTACTTCGAAAATGATAGGTAAACCCATGTTTTCTTTTTGTTATTCCTAATCTTCCTAATGAAAAAAATTAATAAGTTATTAACATGAACGAGTTTTTTTCTATTCTTATTACTTATTAACAATGCTCTTACCCTTTCAAAAGCATATATGAAAAATTATCATAAGTTAAGATAGATAATTTAGGCAATCATAAATTTAAAAAGAAAAAAAAAATAGAGAAAGGGTTTTTTAAGAATCATAACATTTTACTCAAAGTATTATAAATTATTGATAATTTTATTCTGTGAAAAAAAGTTGCTTGGGGCATCCATTTAAACTTGTATGAATTTAATATTAGTTATATGAATTAAATATGAAGTAGTATTGAATTAAATTTATTGCAAGGGTTAAATATTCTTTTATTCATAAACTTTTACCTAAAATTGAAATTAGTTTTTTCCAATACTTTGTTACATTATGGTTTTAAACTTAAAAAATAAATTGATATTATCATTTTAACCTCACAACGTCACTTTTTTACATGATAAATGATGTTCCAAACTGCCATTTAAGCTAAAGAACGTTAAATAATAAAAACAACTCAATTCCTAAAATGGAGGAAGAGCATAAAGTCACTGCTGCAGAGGGAGAATGACAGACATTGGAAGAATATAATACCTTGGTGATAGTCTCATGGAGGAGGAAGGGGAAGAAGATGAAAGAAAAAATAAAGATAATGTGACACCACCAAATAAACAAAATTTAAAAATTGACCAACATTCTCCAATTTTAAATAGGAGAGAATGTTAACCAGTGTCCAACCAGTGACCCTACGACACTGGTTAAGCTATAATAAATAATCATTGATTTCAATATTTTTATATTGAAAACTGAAATAATTAACTCTATCAATTAATTATATTATAAATTCATATAACATATTTTAAGATAAAATTATCCTTTGAAATTTCCAAGTAATACATCTTTTACAATAAATAAGTATTTTGAAATTTCTAAAGTTTTGACCTACAAAAATATAAAAAATACATGTCCGACACTCGAAGGATCTTTTAGTGAAAACTTGTAATGTGAAGACCTGAAATATTTAAAAAAATTTCAAAATTTATAACAACAGTAAAATATAGTTATTTTATTATTTAATTCATGTTTTAATGTTTTTTAGATATTTAACACTATTTTATTTAGTTGTTCTATTAATTTAAACTTTTTATGTTTAACTATATTTTAATTTTTAGCAACATTAAACTATAATTATTTTATTATTTTGTAACTTTTTGATTGGTGTATATTAAATAAAATATTAAATACAACTGTACAATATTTATAAATATTTTTATCTCTTAAATAAAGTAAATTTGTATTAGTGATTACTAAATTATAATTAATTTAATATAAGATTGATACATATTAATTATCTTTAATCAGTGTCCACCAATTAACATAACCATTTTAAATAAAGTTAGGACTAAATTGAATAAGAAAAATTAAAATAACATATTTCCATAACATAAAATTTAAATACATTTATAAGAATTAAAAGTTATTGTTTTTCATAAAATCATTACCCACTAAATAAAACATTAATTAATTTAAGTGTGAATTTAATAAAGTTTAATGATAAAATAAAACATTAATTAATATCAATGTTTTATTAAACACTTAGTTATAAGTTACAAATAAAAGAATTAAAGAAGAAATTAATATCGCTACGTTTAAATATTAATTATTTTTTCACATAGTAAGCCGTATATCATATGTTAAAGTATGTTTTATTATTCCATCTCTAACAAATTACATTTAAAAGTAAACTTAAATTTCACATCTTGGACTTGTTCTGTATAATTTTTATATTTGTACTAAAATTTAAATTTTAACGACGTAGGAGTAAAAGTAAATTAAATGTATGAATTATTTCAACTAATACATAAGTAGTGTCATAAGTACATTAACGTTCATGAAAGGTGAGTTTGACTAATTATTAAACGCTTTGATTTCTTTTATAATTATTAATAATTATTAAAAGTAAATTAAAAACAAAAGTCATAACACTAATAGTTACTTTAGGATAAAATAAAAACATGACCGCTCTAAATAAATAATACTAAAATAATGAATGGCAGTGGAATTTTGAAGTAAAGAAAAAATAAAAAGGTAAGAGAATAGTATATTTTTTAAAAATAAATTTATCCGTGATTTATTTTTTTTAAATTGTGTGCTACACTGTAGCTATGGAAACCTTTATCAAAGGTGTCAAGATCTACACCGTCAGATTTGAAAAATGTTCAAGATTTAGCCATAGGGTTTGAAACTGAAGAGTCCGCCCCTTTATGTTTGAATATAGAGAAGGACCATTTAAACTCTCTTCTCTCTTCTTCTTCTTCCATTCTTCAATTTTGGTGGTTGACGTGCATTTGCAGATCTTACTTCGCTTTCGCTCTCGTTTGGATCTGCAAATGCGCACCGTTTCGATCACTTCCTCAGTATTCTATCCTAATTGGATTCTGAACCTCATCGCGGTGAGTAAAACCTTTAACGGTCACATTCCATTTTGTTCGCGTGTTCCATTTTCCAAATTCGAATCGTGTTTTCTTAACTTTGATTTTGTTCGACAATGAATTTCAGGTTTTGTTTTGGAGTATGAGGTTTTTAGCAACTTTGATTTGAATTGCTCTGTGTGTGCGTGTTTTAATTTTGAAATCCTATGCATGATTTTGAAACTGTAGATTAGTCTTCTTCCACTGCGATGTTGTTATTGAATTATGTAATTAAGGCAATCGGATGGTGAGGTGGATGTTGACTTGAATGATGCAAATTCAGCTCCAGAAATGGTGATATATTGTGGTTTTGTTAAGATTTGAATATCCTTTTTGGTTGAGGAAAAATGATCTGACCTTGAAATGTTTTTTCAAGATAAATTTTTACTGAGGAGGTTTATAAATCTACTTTTGGAATTTTAACTTTTGAAAAACTTTAATTTGAATTTGAATTGCCCTGTTTTATTTAATTAGATGTCAATAGTTTTCTTCGACTGTTATTTAGTACAGAACTATGTAATTGAGAGATCGATAGGGTAGAGGTTGACGCTTGTGCTTGTGATCCAAGTGGTAAATCTACGGACATGGTAATATACAGTAGTTTTTTTTTTTTTTTTTTTTTTTTTGTAATTTTTATTTTTTTTTTTTTTTTTTTTTTTTTTTTGAAGATTTGAATATTGTTTCGTTAAATTGTTTGGTTTAGAGCCTTTATTTTTATTTTTCTTTTTCGCTTTTAACTTCTCCTGCCTGTGTTTGTTTGCAGAACTATGTTCATATGATTTATTAATAGAGGGAGAGACTATAATGATTTGGAGAAGCAATTGGAGAGACAATTGCAGTCCAGTGGGAGTCGGGGTAAGCTATTTTAGTTATCTAGCAACAAACTATGGAAGGTGAGAGGACGATCCCTGCTGTAGATGGGGTGACAGATGGCGTTCAGAAAATTAGAGCTCTGCACGGGTAATTCTCAAAATCAACTTTATTTCACTACGCTCAGATTAACAGCAGCGTCTGTTCTTTTAATCTAAGACATAGAACTAGCTTGATAGATGAATGTGTTACTCTTTAGCTAGCTGCAAGGCATTTCTTGTCAATGTTTATCACCTTTAGCACTTAACAATTGACATGTTTAGGCCTCGCACACTTGCTTGATTTTTTGGAATTATATTTTAACAGGGCCGAGGATTGGTATCTTCACTTTCCTAATTTTTTTATTTCCAATGTTATCTTGCTGTTTGTCCTATCATTTTCTCTTGGTTCACTTATAAGAAACCAAAGAAAAAATTATTAGCGGTAGGAAGATGGTTCTATGAAGAGATGAAGTGAGTTTTCTCTCACAATTAAATACATTTGTAGGAGGACTACTGGCCCAACCAGGCGCTCTACAAAAGGACAATGGACTCCTGAAGAGGTGGGTTTCTTAGACACTTGAGACATATTCTTTTGGAATTTCGGTAACGTTTAGTTTGTGACACAATTTCATATACTCACTTATCTTTTTATTGTCCGCTAACGTTTTTTTCTTTGCACTATAAAACCATGTAACTGGTGAAGTGAAGCATGTTAACGCCCTTCAAATAAATTTTGCATTCAAAATGTTTGTTTACTTCCAATCATAGTTATTTTTCATAATTTTATTCGCAGAAAATGGAATAATACCCGGCTCTCTTTTTGATACACATGAGCATTTAAAATTTCAGGACTGACAGTTTTTCCTTGATTTCTTATATGTAAAGTTTGATTGATAACTGTGTCCTGTACTATATCATTGGGGGATATTCATGTGTTTTGTTTTTACAGGACGAGACTTTGCGGAAGGCTGTCCAGCGTTTTAAAGGAAAGAACTGGAAAAAAATAGGTACTATTTTGGAAGCAGATCCTCTTATGTGGTGCACACTTCCAATTCTAAATAAGTAATATGAATAATCAAAAAGATATAAAGGGGGCGAAGGAATACTTTTCGTGGGACTATATGTTGGTCCCCCTCGACCAGTTTTATATTTCTAATAATGTTGTCGTACATAATTTTTTTTTTTCATAATTTTTACACCTGATAGTTTTACACGTCTTAATTTATGCAACTTATTATATGCAATTTTTTTGTTGACCTTGTTCTGATTGCCATATTTATTTGCAGCGGAGTGTTTCAAGGATAGAACTGATGTACAGTGCTTGCATAGGTGGCAGAAAGTCTTAAATCCAGAACTTGTCAAAGGGCCATGGTCTAAAGAGGTAATTTGTACTTTCCATCCTATTGCCCCAGTTGATTTTATCTGTACATGCTGGTATTTATTCTGACATTATATTATTAGATTGTACCAATTTTCTGTTTCTTGTCTAATCGGAAGTTGCTTATCCAAACTGAATGCAAACAGGAGGATGAAATCATTATTGATTTGGTGAATCGATATGGGCCCAAGAAATGGTCTACTATCGCACAGAAGTTACCTGGACGCATTGGTAAGCAATGTCGAGAAAGGTATGGCCAATTGGATTTCTATTTCTTTGCGGATACAATAATAAAATATCCTGATTGAAATTTTAATATTTCTAACAGTAATTTTGTGATTATACCTTGATAATTCAACAATTTCAATTAAGATCTCTTAGACATGTCAAAATAGGTTGGCTTAATAGATAGAATTGAAAATTTTTTAAAACCAAATAGATCTGACAGAAAATGTTATGGTTTAAGTTGGTCTGGACTATATCCCAGATTAAATGTGTTTTAAGTTATCCCAATCCATAGTTTTGTTGGTCTATTCTTGAATAATTATATTTTTTAAAATACGTGTGTGTGTGTGTGTTATAAATTATATATTAGTAATATTATATTTTTTAAAATTAATTTATTAACTCTACATAACGGTTTGTTTCGATAATGGATCAATGCAACTTTATATAAATTTTTAGATAGTCTGTCGAGTGATGTTTAAGGATTACTCAACCCTCTAGTATCTTCATCCTTGTTGCTTTGTATATACTTTGCGTTAGAGAATTTCAAGGATTTAGTTAATTTTCATTTATATGATTTGTATAATGTACAGGTGGCATAATCATCTTAATCCTACTATAAATAAGGAAGCATGGACTCAGGAAGAGGAGTTGGCTCTCATACGTGCGCATCAGATTTATGGGAACAAATGGGCAGAACTAGCGAAGTTATTACCTGGAAGGTATATCGAGTTTTTCCTTTTCTTTGAAAGAGGATTAGATTTTTTTGGGAGGGGGTGGTGCGCTGCGAGAATCCATTGTTTCTTTTTTCAGAAAAATGGGCCTTATACACAAACTTCCCTTATTGGGCCTTATAGAATAAAGTTAGGCTGTTGCTTCTTACACTCCATCAAATTTCTTCTCCACCCCATCAAAAAAGCTTCCGGAAAACTTTTTCCCTAATAGAAACTGGTGTTTTTCGAAAAAAAAAAAAGAAATTCCAGAATTGTCTATTGTGTTCTGGAAAATAGATTTCATAGGTGATAGGGTGCTGGTAGAAATGTGACAGGGTGCTGGTAGAAATAAGTCACATTTTCAGCAAAAAATAATTTTGAAAATAAAGAGATATGTAGTTCAAGTTTCGACTATCTATTTAGGTACACGTTTAACGGCCTTCACTCCATTTTTGGAGTTGTGGTTTCGTATGTAAGTTCTGGGACTGATTTCGTTGGGCTTCTTCTGACCACAACGTTCCTGGTTTTCCGTGTGCGGTTGAAGTTCATTCTTCTCCTGTTTCGATAAGCTGTAAATATTTGTAATTCGCTTGTGCTTTGTGGAAACAGGACAGACAATGCTATAAAAAACCATTGGAACAGTTCCGTAAAAAAGAAATTGGATTCTTACTTGGCATCAGGCTTGCTTACTCAGTTACAAAATGTACCACTTGCTGGAAATCCGAATCAACCTATTGCTTCTGTCTCTTCGAGGTTGCAGCAGAGTGGAGAAGATAATGGTCCTAGGGGGACTGAAGGAGAGGAAGTTTCACAGTGTAGCCAGGAGTCAGCTAATGCCGGTTACTTTTCATCAGCCAGAGAGATGAACAGTGTTGCTTTACTCACTGGAGAGGAATACAGGCCAAATGATGAGCCTAGTCAAGCATCCTGTTCAGAGCCATATTACGTGTCTCTCGACGAAGTAACTGCATCACTTCCAGACATGCCTGACCAAGAGATTTGCACTTCTCAATTCGTTGAACAGAAATATTCACACAACCCTGGAAATTCCAATAACGGGGAAGGCCAACTTGATTTAATTGACTTGACCAATATTTCCTCACTGGACTTTGGGCAGGAATCATCACAGTTCCAAAATGATTGCATGATGAATGTTCCGTTTCAGACTTCGGGGGGGTTAGGTGTCGCAACAACCATGCAACCGACATCTATGGACTCTGTTAAACCCGAACACATGTTGATGTCTGACGATGAATGTTGCAGAATCCTATTTTCAGAAGCAATAAGCGATGAATGTTTTTCTTCTGAAGATTATAATAAAGGTGTAAATATGGTTGATTTATTAGGAGGCCCCTCATTTCTTTGTCAGTCAACATTACAATCTGTCCCCTCAGTTGTTTCTTCTTCTGGAGATAGGTTGATGTATACGGCCGAAGCCAATCAGTTGGTTGGGTCAGAGGATCAGCAGTTTGTCTCCAGAACGCAGGATAGCATAATTTATGCCAGTGACTTGTCCAGTCCTCCTTGTATTCGTAGGATAGACAACACTGAAATGCAAGAGCCATCAGATGTTGTCAAAGATGATTCGAAATTGGTCCCTGTAAATAGTTTTGGCTGTGGATCAGACGCAAAGTCAACTTCATATCCAACGGACGAAAACTCAAATGTGCATACAGAACAGGACACAGGTGCTCTATGTTATGAACCTCCCCGCTTCCCAAGCTTGGACATTCCTTTCTTAAGCTGTGATCTTATACAGACAGGGGGCGATATGCAGCAAGAATTCAGTCCCCTTGGTATCCGCCAATTTATGATGTCTTCTATGAACTGTCTAACTCCTTTTAGATTATGGGACTCGCCTTCTCGGGATGATAGCCCAGATGCCTTGTTAAAAAGTGCGGCTAAAACCTTCACAAGTACACCATCTATATTAAAGAAACGAAACCGAGATCTCTTATCTCCATTGTCGGATAAAAGAATTGACAAGAAACTTGAGATTGAAATGACATCAACCTTGATAAAAAACTTTTCCCGATTGGATGTCATGTTTGATGACAATGAGACTCAGGGAGCAGATTTGATTCCTCAATCTTCAATGCCAAAAAGGGACTCTGGTACCTCTGTTGAAGATGATAAAGAGAATTGTGGACAAGCTGTTAAAGTGGAACTAGTAGGGGGAAAAAATAAGCATGCTATTTTGGACGACAAAATATCTGAAAAAGATTCAGGTGATGGTAATTCTCAGGAAAAAATTAAGCAGCAACCTGTTGCTGTTGGTTCTGCGATCGATAATGACGGTAGCGCTGCCGCGGAGATTGTAAGTATTGTTCTGTTGTAATAAACTGTTATCCAAAATTTGCAAAGGCTTATGCCATTATTTTGTTTGTCAGGTCCAACAACCGTCAGGAGTTTTGGTTGAACATGATGTGAATGACCTATTAATGTATTCACCAGATCAAGTAAAAGTTCTTAGTTTAAGTGCGAGAACTAAAAAAAATCCATGCTCAAGGATTAATTCACCATCTGTTTGGTTAAAGGAGCATGAAAGACTTTCAGTTGCCGTTACTTGTATACATTCTGTCAGTTCATCAGGCCCGGGGGAGAATTCGGGTGATCACACTGGAAATGATGGTGGTTTGGAAACATGTAGCATGTAATTTTCTTCTAACTAATTGTATCATCATTTTTTGTGTTACTGCCAACTGAGTCCATGGTCCATTAATTATTTTATTAGGGTGAGTGTGTGAGTTTTCGATCAAACTTTGATAAGGAGTGTGAGGTTTATGTTAGGATTTAAGTGAAAGAGGAGAATTTAACCCAAAAGACCAGTCCGTTAGGTAGAAGAATCTCTAAACTTGAGTACCACGTTTAATAGTTTATTGTATTCAACATTAGATTCCTACACTATAGACTCGGTGGCTTTCCTTTTCTTCTTTAGACGACTTCACTTATTGATTATGATATTCAATTTTGCATTTTAATACAGACAGTTAAGGATTGAGTACAAAAGGAGTGTCCAACCCAAAAATATTAGTCCAGTAGTGGTAGAACCTCTAGGCTTAAGTACCATATCAATTTAATCCGTTTAACCTTATATGATGATACTGTTGATTTTCTAAGTAGCCTTGAAAAGTTATCTCATTGCGCAGCACTTGGAAAATTCATTTATTTAGTTTTTATTTGCAACATTTTGATATTATGCTTTCATTTTCAAATTATTCAATGTCAATTTTCAGCGCTTTTATCTGACTGCGTCTTTGATTTCAGATTTGGTGGAACACCATTTAGGAAAAGCATCGAGTCGCCTTCAGCATGGAAATCTCCTTGGTTCATCAACACTTTTTTGTCCAGCCCCAGGATTGATACTGAAATTACCATTGAGGTACTGCTGGTTCTGTTGGATATTTATTTTTGTTTAAGTAGATATTAATTTTACCACAATAACAACAAGGAGCATTTTAATAGGATTTTGGGTACTTTATGAGCCCTGGTGACAGAAGCTATGATGCAATCGGGTTGATGAAACAGATTAATGAACAAACTGCTGCTCAGTATGCCAGTGCTCATGAGATCTTAGGAAATGAAACTCCTAAGGCGTTACCTAAAGGTAAGTCCAGAAACGATGAGGATGAAGACCGGGAAGATATCGATCCTAATAATCAGCGTGGGGACTGTTCTCAGTCGGCTTCAAGTTCCTTGGTAAAGCTTAATTTATTCCTATCCTTTCCCTTTCCCGTCAGACATAACCCTTTAGTTTTTTCTGGAAAGCTGAAACATATATTTAGAATATAGATTTCCTAATAAAGGGAAACATAGCAATTTTAGTTAAAACTATCGGAAATTTATTATGCGTTTTCACGAAACTGCATCGAAGATGATTGAATTAAAGCTTTTGGAGAGTCGACTTTTCCAGTCGCAAAAGTGACAAAAAATCTTTGTTAATTTTTTTTTTTCACAATTCAATTTTTAATAAACCACGAGCTTAAGAAGATTTGAGGCATTGGAGATTTCAGGATCCAGGAGTTTTGTCAATTTATGGCTTAAAAGGAATTTATTTGTTTGCAGGTGGAACGACGTGTGCTTGACTTTAGTGAATGTGGAACTCCGGTCAAAGGTGATAGCAGCAAATCCTCAGCTATGAGCTTCTCAAGCCCAACTTCGTATTTGTTGAAGGGCTGTAGATAAGTTGGTCGTGAACTCAAATGCCAAAGCCTCCTGTTCTTGTACCTTCATCTTCAAGTATAATTTACATATAGTTTACTATTTTTGAAATATTAATTTTTTTTATCCTGTTTATAGTGACAAGACTTGAATGCGTAATTGTAAGAAAAAAAAAATCTATTTCGGTCTGTGACGGATCATGATTCTTAGTTTGTCACATCTATATAGTAGGCAAATACACATTGATGGATGTAGACTTCTCTTCTGCAAAAATAGCTACAAATTTCTCACATTTCATAACATTCTTAGTTTATCCTCTAGCCAAATTTCCGCTGCACCCTACATTTACAAACAGCTACGGAGGGGAAGGAGCAAGGAAAGCTCAAATTCTTGCTTTAAAAAAGATTACATGTTCAAGACGTGTTGAACTAAGGTTATAGCAATCCGGAATTCAATCTTATAATAAAGATTAGCTGAAAAGAATATGATTTATGCGTGAAATATATTTGTGTATGACATGAAAAATGTTTTTTATGTCACTATATAACTTAGTGGAGGACTATTGATTTACTATCTTTATTGAGATGCTGGCTGATCAATGTTGGTTTCTTAATTAAAAACCAATTATTATGAATTTTTTTAAAAAGAATAAACTTTCCACTTAGACATTCAACTTATCCTTCTCAAATGAAAAAAATAAAAGTAAAAGTATTAGCTTATTACGACATCTGTGGAGATTACAAAGTAATTGTTCATCTTCAAGGATGTGTGCTGAATTGTGTTAGTAAGTCCAACTAATGTAATAAAAATGGAAGCATATTATACTTGGGTTAAGATTAGCTCTACACAGCATTTAAAAATTATAGTTTTGGCTCATAAAAGTACCATGTACAAAATTAAGTGAAGAAATAAAAGAAATAAATTATGACAAAATATACAAGAATTTAAGTGTCATGTAAAAAATAAAACATTCCTAAATGAAATATAATAATTGTGTAAGACTCATAAAAAAGTGAGAATATTTTAATAGTTACCGTTCCTTAATATTTCAGGTTCTGGTGTGATGTACTAAAACAAGAATGAATGAAATAATTAGATATTGCTAAGTCATTTTTTCCCTTAAAGAGCCAAATTATTATAATTTAAGATCAAGAGAATAAAAACTCAGTCCATGATCAATTATGATGATAAAATAATATCATAATACTGGTACAAATCTGATTCATGAACTTCTTATCAAAGTTTGTCATTATTAATAGTTCTATTTATAAAAATTTCCTCTCCTTTTTTTTTTATCAAAACCTCGACTGACAGAACTACCACATTTCCACAATACCAATTTAAATTGATTCCTAACCTAACGCTATGAGATTTTTACTCATGCAACATTCTTAACTTTATTATTATTTTCACTAAAAACTCAGTTTATTGTTATTTTTCACTAATCAAAACTTAGTTCCAAACGCTAGCATCTCAAATGGCATAAATATTGCCTTTAAGTCTCATATGAAAGAAGGTATCATAGTTGATGTTGACAATTATTAAATAAAAAGATGGAAGTCTGCCTGTAGGGACTACGGAGAAAGTTGAAAACTGTAGTTAGCAACACGTTTTAGGCACCGCCGGTTACAGCTGCATGGATCGCATCTGCCAGATGTGGGACTGTTTTGGAACTTAGACCGGCCATACTAATCCTCCTGCAAAATAAACAGCGTATTTCAAGTCAGATGGAATTCCGCCACAATAGACAGCCGAAGCAAATTTAGAGTTTGTATCTCCTCAACATAATTATTACAAAGTGAACTCAACTTTTCAATATATATATATATATATATATATATATATATATATATATATATTTGTGTGTATGCAAGAAAAAAAAA
>Ga0214544_1005597_pt1 | contig 24135 bp, 6 predicted proteins | sample CNSS3metaG_FD_160074 | JGI IMG/M metagenome (GOLD analysis project Ga0214544, IMG submission 160074) | Root nodule microbial communities from cowpea collected in UCLA plant growth center, Los Angeles, California, USA - CNSS3 | ecosystem: Host-associated > Plants > Roots > Nodule | place: USA... | reverse complement strand
TATATATATATAAAGCCAAAAGAGGAACATTCTCTAATATATAATTTGTAAATAACGTTATAAAATAAAAAACTTTAATTTAATTATCATTCCAAATATCAAGATAAAAATATATATAATTTTTAATCTCAATGTAAACGAAATCTCCTAAATATTTTTTTTCTCCAAGTCTTTGTTCAAAAGAAGCTTTTTATGATTTTTTTTTCATTGATAATTGAACTATTTTATTCAAATAAAAAATAAATAAATTTTCCTATTCAATTAAAATAGTTTAGAGGTATAATAATTTAAAATAATATTAGTTTAAGTTTAATAAATTTAAATTTTTTATTTAAAATAATATAAGCATGTATTTGTCTTCAACTTGTCAATCTTTAAATATTTTTACATTATAATATTTCTGAACTATTTCACTATTTTAATATTGCTATATTAGTGATAAGCATATATATATATATATATATATATATATATATATATATATATATAAGAAAAAAATTATTAGTACTTATACAATAAGATTTACTTTAATTTTACCTTTTTAAGTATTTTTATCATTGTATTTTTTTCTCATTTATATATATCTTTTAATTTGTAATAATTAGTTTTTATATTGTTAGTGTAGTAAGTAATGTTTTCAATAGGTTTTAGTTGAGTATTTTCAAGCCCAAATATGATTAGATGATTTGTCTAAGAAAAAAAAAATATAAATAGATATTAATGAATTCAAAGAGGAGAGAATAAAAACACTATGTTCTAAAAAAGTAAGGAAAGTATGATTAAGATATATTTTATGCCTTTTTCATTTGGGGCCACTGTGTGACAAAATAATGAAACATATGAAATTAATCTCGATATTTGATCTAGATCGATAAAAAAATTTGAAAATTTTCTTTTTTTTTTTTCTTTTAATTTTCTTTCACTAAAGTTAGAATGATTCTAAATCTTTAATGTACATTTAATTTAGACTTATTTGAATAGGTTTTTACATAAAAATTGTGCAATCTCATCATCGCTTTTTATGATGTATTTCAATGACATGAATTAATTATTATAATAAAAAACATTCAAATGAACTTAACCAAACAACAAATGATATTAAAAGAATCGAAGTTAAGAATGATTAACGAAAATCTATCTATCTGTAACGTCCCACTTAATTAATAAACGTAATTAAAGAAATGCCACACATAAATAGTATAACAACGCAGTCTTGGTGGTACTTAACGCCACCCCTACAAAACTAGGCTCACCACGATGCCAATACAAAACAGTTGAAAAGTCTAACAGATGAAGTAGAGTAATAAGTAGAAAATAATACATGGGCCATAGCCCTAGAGAAAAGCCCATCAAGAAATAAGGTTCAGTCTACGCGGACTAAGCAGCAGAACTATCACCTCCCTGTTGCCCACGGGTGTTCCTCGCATCTGCTCACACCAACAAGTTGATGATCAACGCAAAAGAGAGTACCACACAGCAGAACACACAACAACAAAAGTAGGGTAAGCTAGAGCACAAACGATTTCATCCATACAATTAAATACATATATTCACAATCCCATATACACATATCAACTAAGCATGTTATGACTTTCCAAACAATACACTAAGACACGACTCGACTCATCCGGATACATATAACCTGGTCAGATTCAGCGGATGCTCGCACTTGTGGTGAATACCTCTGCTCACCCCCGAGCTGCTCACCCCCGAGCTATGTGTTACAAGTGTCACAATGAATCAATTTCCCTCACCACAAGGTTAGCCTTAATGAAATTTCAGGCCTCCTACTACTCTCACCACAGGAGTCAGTCCGCTCTAGGTGAGACTAACTGACTCCTTAGAGTGTCAGGATGCAACCTTACCTTGAATCCGTATCTAGTTATACAGATGGGTCACCACCATAGATACCCACTAACAAGGGCCATGGAATTACGTCCCGACCACTGAAGTGCGACCCTAAAAGTCCCACCTAGAGACTCCAAGGAATTATGCTCTGACACGGACTAGTTCCTTATAATCCATCCCTTTCATTTTTCCAGTAATCCATACCAGCTCATCATCCTCAACCAACATAGTGCAATTCCATCTCATGTCGATGTCGTGTCAAATTAATACCAACCACCTCATTCATTTCATATGCGAAGGTTCACGCCCAAAACCATCATTTACAATTCATGAATCACATCACTCATGCATATTTATTTGTCTCATGCATTTAACACAATAATCAACATCCAAGCAAGCATAAACCATTTTAGAATTTCAGAAACAACCACACAATCCCACTGTCTCGCCTAGCTCCTCGCTCAGGCTGAAGGGTCTTGCTCAGGCGAGAGGCTCTCGCTCAGGCGAGCCCCCTTCGCCTAGGCGAGGGCTCGAAAAAGGACGCAGGAGCTCGCACGGGATCTCGCTTAGGCGAGACCCCTCTCGCTTGGGCGAGACGTTCGCTCGCTCAAAAATTGAGCGGGTCGCCTGAGCGACCTGTCGCGTAAAAAGGGGTCTGGCCAAGTCCCTGTCCATCTCGCCTAGGTGAGACTGGCTCACTTGGGCGAGATTATCAGGTCTCGCCACTGTTTTCCTGCAACAGTCACCCACACCAGTCCAAAATCACATATACATGCGTTCACAACTCACATGACATCACACTAACCACGAAATCTCGAAATAACAGCCAAGCAACATGAAAAGAAACGGAATATGTGAGTAAGCCATAGCTTCCCTACCTGGACAATGCTAGCTAGAAACCTCGACACCCAAACTGTGGAGCACAAACAGCTTCTAGGAACAGACTCAGAGCTGGAAACAATGAGTAAGAGTGGGTCATTACGGAACCTTGACAACAACCACGAAAAACAGACCAGAGAGGGAAAAACTAAAAGTTGAAGAGCACTTACGTGAGCTAAGAACGGGGCCAAGCTGAACGCAAACTAAAAGTATAGTGGAACCCTAACAGAGATGACGGTTGCAACTCTAAGCACCAAGGACAACTTTTCTAAAAATGAGAAAGAGTGTTAGGTTTAGGACAGTCTTAGGAGTTTTATCTGTTGGGCCGGCCTTAGATCCACTTACAAAAGGACAACCCCTTTAATTTAGGACAGAGGGAACAAAATTTTTAATGTGCCTTACACTATCTATTATATAAATTAACTGAAGAAACACTTTGGACATGTGAGAGTTTTTCAATTTCATTTTAAAAATTTTAAAAAAGATAAATAAATATATTATTTAAATTTTGATATCATTTTCATGATTTACAATAAAATTTAAAAGAGTATCAATACTTCTTTAACATAAATTTGGAAATTGTATATGCTCTTTAATATTAAAAACGTCATTTCAGGAGTTTATTTGTGAATACTAAATTGTAAACTAAATTGTGTCAAAAGTATTCATTCAATTTGTATAATAGATAAATTTGAGAAATTCTTTTGAAATACTAGAGTTATAGTATATAGAAACATATGAGGTATGACATAAGTATGTTTACTTTTTCTAATAATAAAAGTAAATATAATTTTTGTTATAATAAAAGATAAATTTTACTTATTTTCTGAACAATTTTTGTTTTCAACAATTATTTTAATTTAAAAAATAATTGAATTAAAAAAATCAATAGAATTAGTAAGATAATTATTCTAATTAAAAAAAATATTTGTTAAAGAGTAAAATTGAAAAATTAATGTATATGTTAAAAAATTATATCGTTTGTTTATAATGACATAGATAAAAATTATTTTTAGGTAATTCAAATCAATAAAATTTAAAAGAATTACTTTCTTGACATAAATATGAAAAGTTCATCTACTCTTTAATATTGGAAACGTTGTTTCGAGAGAAGAGGGATCGTTTCTACGTTAAATTCTCAATTTAGAAATTTCTCAATTTGAAAACGTGGGTACAATCGATTTGAATTTCCTCTTTGTGATTTGCGTTGGGTTGGGTGATAGATTACTCTTTACGAGTAGCCTTCAATTCAAAATAACATTTTCCAATTAGGGATAAGGTATTTTAAATTTTGGGAGCCACAGTTCAAAGTTTTGAATTCAAATTTCAATATCCTTCACACGCGTTATATGCTTTACATGCTTATATATTTGGTTTGTAGTTTATCTTTTTTGTTCAAATCTTAACTTAGTTTGGTGAGCATGTTCTTTTATTTTCACAGCATTTAGAACCCTGCAGATGAATATGCAGAAACACAGTTGCAAGGATATTAAGGTTGTGGTGGAGTAATATACTCAATTCATGATTAATATATCAATTTGTTAGAACTCTTTACATGACTTATAGATTCAGATATTTAAAATGAGAATGTGTCTGAACCAATTAAAATTTTGTATTTACGAATTTATATTTCTATTTACTGAAAAAAAAAATTGTAACAATTAATTAGCATTAGGTATATTATTATTATTAAAATATTAATTATAAACGGTAGCAGTAATCCAAATTAAATTGTATGATTACTTATTTCTTTAATTAATTAAATTTAATTATATTTTCTAAAAGGCAAACATTAATTATCTGCTTAGTACATCATACATTAATTGATAAATTTTGATTCACCCTGTAAGATTAATTGTTGAATTACTAATTATTAATTATTATTGAACAACTACCACTCCTGCACAAAACACTTATCACATAATCACTTAATGCAGCAGAGGTCACACAAGTCATCACCAACAAATTAGACATGTTTAATAAACTTAGGTATGAAACCAAATGAAAGAAATAATTATAAATCAACACAGATTATCCAAAGTGAATCACTCCATAGACAAGTATTGACTACTATAATATGGAAGTTCAAAAAATTGAGTGATACCACATGATTGCAAAATATGCAGCAGAGGTCATCACTTGTGTGCACACAAGTCATCACCAACAAATCAGACATGTTTAATCTCCACTTGCGGATGAAACCACATGAAGGAAATAATTACAAATCAACACAAATTATCCAAAGTGAATCACCCCATAAACACATATTGACTGCTATAGTATAAGAGTTCAAAAATTTGAGTGATACCACATGATTGCAAAAAATACATCACAGGTCATCACTTGTGTACACATAAGTGATCACCAATAAATCAGACATGTTTAATCCACTTGCGGATGAAACCACATGAAAGAAATAATTACAAATCAACACAAATTATCCAAAATGAATCACCCCATAAACATGTATTGACTGATATGGTATTGAAGTTCAAAAAATTGAGTGATACCACATTATTGCAAAAAATGCAGCACAAGTCATCACTTTTGTGCACACAGGTCATCACCAAAAAAATCAGACAGTTTTAATCAACCTATTTCGAAAACTAGTATTCATGCACCTATCAAAGTACTTGGTTCATTAAAAACCATACACACCAAGAAAGACTTCATTAAGATGAAACAACCATTATTTGTAATAAAAAACATGTCATTAAAATTTGACAATGAAGATTTCATACCTTGCGACAAATCACCATACACACCAAGATAGACTCTCAAGACTATGCAACCAAAAACAAAACAAAATCACAGTTCCTTAACTTAAAACCACAACGTTGATTTCAAAAACAAAAAAGCATCAACATCTTTGCGTACGTATTATAGAAACGAAAAAATAACCCAAAACTACCAACCACCGGGCTGAATCAAACAACGAAAAACACCAAAAACCCTAACTTTGTGAGGTTCATCTTCTCCCTTTCTCTTCTTCGATTACAGTGTTGTGACATTTCACCTGCACAAGATAGATGTAAATTTTGCCTTTAAAGAATGATTTCGACGACTATGCCACCAAAAACAAAACAAAATCTCAATTCCTTAACCTAAAAACCCACAACGACGATTTCAAAAAAAAACCATCAACGTGTTAGCATATTACAGAAAAGCAAAAAAAAAAAAAACTACCAATCACGACGTTGAATCGAACAATGGAAAACACCAAAAACCGTAACTCTACGAGGTACGTCTTCTCCCTTTTTCTTCTTCGATTTCGCTACAACACACGTTAAAGAAGTGTACTTGATTTTACTTCAACACACTTCGATTTCTTCCTTGTTCTCCTTTCTTCCTTTCCCCTTCCTTTCCCCTTTCTTCGTTTCTGTTGGGTCTGCGCAAAGAAAAAACTATTTCTCGCCCCTTCAATTTTCACGCCTGCACCCACTGTCCATTACGTCTTTCTACAAAAGAAATTTTAATAAAAAAAAATAAAAGCCACGTCTGCATCTAAATGCTTTTATAAAATTTATTTTAATTTAAAAAATAAAAGCCATCTAGCGCATGCCACCTCATGGAGTAAGAAAATGGTCAAATTATGGAATTACTTTATCATTTTCCTTTTAATGTTTCATACATTAATTGATAAAATTTGACAACACAATTAATATTAATTATTCATTTGGACACGTGATAGCTCTTCAATGTTTTCTTAAATGTTTGGTTTTTAAAAAATGTAATTAAATTTAATTAATTAAAGAAAGAATTAATCATACAAGTTAATTTGTATAACTGCTAACACTAGTAAAAATAAAAATATACCAAATGCTAATTAATTATTACAACAATTATGTTTTTCATTGAATAAAATATAAATTTGTAAATAAAAAATTTTAATTCAATATTTTATATAAATGCTAAAATATCATTGATTGTTAAAATTTTAATTAAAATAATTTAATAAACATAATTAAAATTTTTAATTAAAATGATTTAATAAAAAAATATGAATAATATATTATTTGTGTGTAAATATAATGTTTGACTTTTAAAATTTAATCAGATATATTTAATCAGATGATGAATTAATCTACAATTATAATTGTATAACTACTAACATTAATAATTAATAATAAATATGTAATATATACATAATATATATATATATATATATATATATATATATATATATATATATATATATATATATATATATATTTAATATATCTATATATATATATATATATATATATATATATATATATCTATAATCTATATCTATATCTATATCTATTCTATAACAATAAAGGGGATTCCTCTTTTTGTGTCCACATTTCATAATATCCGTTTTACTCTTAGTTATTTTAAAAATTAATTATTTTATAAATAATTTACTTTTGATCATTTTTCTACAAATCTCTTTTGTCTTAAATCATTATTTAATTTTTTTTACATATCTTATTTTTTTAAATTTTATATTTAATAACTATTTTAAAAATTATATATTTATTATTGATCTTAAATTTCTTAAAAATTAAAAAATGTGAATATATAGGCGCGACAGCGCATATGTGTTCGCTAGTATATATAATAGATATTCATATTATATTTTTTGTGTAAATATGTATAATTTCCATAAATATCTATATAATGTATATAGATTCAAATTTAAAAATTCAATAAGATTTAATGACTAAATAAATAACAATTTTGTGTTAAATTTTATCAATTAATATATCAAATATTAAAATTAACTATTAAAATATTGTAAGTACTATAATTATGTTTTCAATCAAAGCAATACAACATTTGATTGTTAAAAATAATTTAATATAAATTAAAGATACATATTTAATACATAATATATTGTATATAATAGATAATATAGGCAATATAGTGTATGTGTTGTAATATATATTTTATGCATATATATGTATGATAATTAATAGTTTTATATTGATGTATTAAATAATAATTAGTAAGTCAACTATTAATATTAAATGGTGAATCAAAATTTATCAATTAATATATATGATATATTAAAAAAGTAGTTAGTGTTTGGTTTTAAAAAGTATAATTAAATTTAATCAATTAAAGAAAGAGTTAATCATACAATTTAATTTGTATAACTGCTAATATTAATAATAATAATAATATACGCAATGCTAATTAATTATTCTGACAATTTTTTCAGTAAATATAAATATTAATTCGTAAATACAAAATTTTAATTTAATCAGACACATTTTTATTTTGAAGAATATCACAAGTCATATAAGAAGTTCTAACACATTCATATTAACGATGAATTGAGTATATTATCTCATTGTCTTGTAAAATCATCGTCTTGCAACAACGTTTCATATTTCAGTTTTCCTTCTTTTGGGGTGATTTCATTAGAGGAGTGAACTGGTTTCTGCATATTCATCTGCATATGGGTTTTGAATGTTGTTAAAGATTAAGGTAAACTCAACACAAAGCTACAAACTCACCAAACCAAGTTAAAATTTGAACACAAAGGTAAACTACAGACCAAATATATAAGTGTGTATATGATATTGAAATCTAAATTTAAAACCTTAATTTGTGGCTCCCAAAATTAAAAATACCTAATCCCTAATTGGAAAGCGCTATTTTGAATTGAATTATACTTATAATGAATAATATGTAATTGAGGACTCCTTGCTCCATGGATGGAAAGGAAATAGAGTCTCGGTTGGGCAAAATTCAGTGGAAGTAGTGAAGATTGATTCAATGATTAGTGATTTGGATGATGTATAGTGAAGGATCTCTAGAAAGGTTAGGTCAATTCTAGAGGAAGGGTGCTAAAGGAAGCTATAGGAGAAGCTCTAGCTAGGTGACTATCATAGAAGATAGGATTCTAGAATGATCTCGAAAGAGTTTTCTTACAACACTCAAGAGTACTTTTATAAAAGGTGGGGACCTCTATTTATAGAATAAGAGGTCTCCAAATGCAAGATGAAAATGGAAGGAGATTCAAAAGTTGGCACATGATCCTAAAGGTGAGGGTAAAAGGTGGATTAAGTGCCATGTGACATTCACACTTTCCATGCATTTGCATCATGTGTAAAATGAGGTAAATGTGAAAGCTCTCATAGTCTATGACTAGCCTAGGGTTTTTGATTGGCCAATGGAAGCCCAATTAAAACCTTAGGTGATCTCTCATGATTCAAGCCCAACTACAAAATCATTTATTTAAAACAAGGCCCAAATACATGGTCCAAATAAAAAACCTATTTTATTGGGCCCAAATACAAAGCCCATTAACAAACCTATTATAAATCCTTATGTCTTCCTTGGCCCATGCCATCATCATCTTGGGGCCACTATCCTTAGTGCCTTCCTCCCTTCTTGAATCTTCCTTGTCATGCTTCTAGTGAGAAGTCCTTTGGTTGAGCCTAAGTAATCAATAATATAGCGCAAATCATAAAGAAAAAGTACAAATCCATTGTAGCCACGTTTTCAAATTGAGAATTTAACATAGGCACGATTCCTCTTCTCCTAAAACGACGTTTTTAATGTTAAAGAGTATATGAACTTTCCATATTTATGTGAAGAAAATTTGATATATTCTTTTAAATTTTATTGATTTGAATTATATATTTTACTATTAATGAAAACTCATTTTTATCTATATCATTATATACAAACAATTTAATTTTTTAATATATCCTTTTTTTTCAATTTTACTCTTTAACAAATATTTTTTTAAATTAAAATAATTATCTTACTAGTTTTATAGATAACTTTTTTAAATTTAATTATCTTTTAAATTAAAATAATTATTAATAACAAAAAATTATTCAGAAAATAAATAAAAATTATGTTTTATTATAAAAAAAATATACTTACTTTTATTATTAATATAACGTCCCATTTAATAAATAGGCTTAATTAAATGAAACATCACACAAAGTAATATGAAGAGCAATGTTATGGAATATAAATATCACTCCTTACAGATAACCAAAATACTTGGAGAGAAAGTCTAAGGTACACCACGTGCCATTAACAAAACAAGATAAAAGTTGAACAATATCCAAAATACAAGGTAGTACACAGGCCTTGGCCTTAAAGAATACTCGGAGTAAGGAGTCCAACCCAAGAATAACTACGCAGTGGAATTTCTATCACTTTGATGACCACAAGGAGTTCCCACATCTACTCACATCAATAAATTGATGATCATCGCAAAAAGGAAAAAACCACATATAGAACACACAAAAAAATAGAAAGGGTAAGCTAGAGTGAAAAAATATTTTATCATACAATTGCATACAATTTAGAAGTCAAAGATACATAAATCACCCAAACATGTGATAACAGACCAATTAAGACTCTAAGACTCAATTATCCGGATACATATAATTAGTCAAATTCACTGGATGCTTGCATATCTGGGCGAGCTTCTACTATTCTTGCTTAGGCGAGATGAGCTCGCTTGGGCAAAAATATCAATTCTCGTCCCTTGTTCACACATACATGGTAGCACACCAATCCAAAACAAAATCCAGTTCATTTTCTTACAAACCCAAGCATCATCCAGGCATGTTAATCATGAAACGAAAGCAACACAACCAATATACTACAAAAACATGAAAACCCTAGCTTCCCTTACTTGGAAAATGCTAGCTAAAAGACTCTGACACCGAAGCCAACGAACGCAACCACTCTAGAAGCATATTCAAGAGTTGGAAATAGTGGAACAGATTCAAAACGGGTTACCAAAGTGAACCCTAGTTAGAATCACAACAACAGAGCTAGAAACAAAGAAGGTACAGTTTGAGAACCAACTTACATGAGAAGGAAATGGAGTCGAGATCGCTTGAAGATGAGAGAGGTTCAAACCCTAGCAGAGCTCTGTTGAGGGAAAAAGAGAGTGTTTGAGAAACTGTTTTTTTTTTCTGAAAGGTGCAGAATGAGGGGGGTTAGGGCTAGTTTAGGGGTTTGGGACACCCTATGGGCCAGCCTTAGGTCCAACAGATGAGGCTAGGCCCCTTTAACTTTAGGGCAGAAAAAATAGAGTCTTATAATTAAAATCTTATTTTAATTATTATAAAAAGTAAGCATACTATTTCGTAATGATTATATTTCCATATACTATGAATAAACTTGAAAGTTGTAGCATTTCAAGATAATTTCTTAAATCTATCTATTATAGAAATTGAAGGAATACTTTAGACACAATTTATTATTTACAAATAAACTCTTGAAATAACATTTTCAATGTTACAGAGTATCCGAACTTTCCAGATTTATGTTAAGAAAGTATTGATATTCTTTTAAATTGTATTGTAGAGCATAAAAATGTTATCAATCATCAATATTATACAAATTGAAGGAACATTTTGGACACAATTTAGTTTACAATTTGGTATTTACAAATAAAGTCCTGAAACAACATTTTCAATGTTAAAGAGTATCTGAATTTGCCAGATTTATGTTAAGAAAGTATTGATATTCTTTTAAATTTTATTTCAGAGCATAAAAATGTTATGGTGTTAAAAACAATGATAGAAATAAATTTTGTACAAAATTACAAGTTTTAATTGTACAAATATTTATTTTTGTACATTCAGATTTTTGTACAATTATCTCTATAAGTTGTAAAGACTAAGAAAAATGAATATTTTATCAATAACAATGTTAAACTATAAATAGAGTATTTATTATAGAGTCATATTACAAATTCAGTTATATCTCTTGAATGTAAGATTACTTGTGAAAGTTTAGTGTGCTATGGTTGTCACATTAGCTACTAAGGAGAAATGCTAATCTAGAATGAGGTGTGTATTGAAGAGAACTTGTGATGTGGGACTATCCTGACTCTACTAGTATAAAACTCACGTAGAGGATGATAACTAGGTGGTGAGAGTGGAGACTTCACATAGTTGATAGTATGATAAGAAGATCATACCTAAAGAGCTAGTGAAATTAACCCTGTCAATGTTGGATAGATATACAATGTTCTACTTGAGATATACAAAGTCTCACGAGTCCATTCAATCTACTAGTCTTTTGAAAGCAAGAGTCTAGAGTCTATAGTCTAGAAATTTCTATGTAGTTTGATGCTTGGACTTTAGTTCACTGACTTTAATTTAATATTTCGGTGAAAATTGTGATATCTTTCATTTGTACTTTTTTGTTGTGATTTTTCGCTCATCCTTGCATTTTGTATCTTTTATTCCTCTTATTCTTGCGATTATCATATATTGTGTATATACGGGAGCAAATTTAGGAGTTGATGGGGATACTAACAATGAAGCTGGAACTATCCACCGAAGGAGTAATATAGAATGAGTTAGAAAACATGTGTTAGCTTTTTGAAAAACTGCATTAAACTTTTAGTTCCCTACTTTGGAATACTTATGAGTTATGTTAACCATATTTTGAAATACACTAAACTAATTACAACTATAATCACCTATACTATTAATGAATTATAATCTTAATTATAATGTCTAATTAAGAGAGTGATTAAGAAAATAGGATTGTTACAAGTTTTACGCCTAAAATAAAAAAAATCTTTTATAATAATATTTTATTTTTAAATTAAAAGAATGCACTAAATAATGAAAAGTTAGGAAAAATAATGTAGTAAAATGCATTTTTAGTTAATGTTCAATTCAGATAAAAATATTAACTATTTATTTATTTAAACTCATGTTATCATTCATCTAAATAAATAAAAAGTGATTTCTCTACCCTATTTGTTTCCTTATTATCATCCATTCATAAAATAACTTTTCATTTTCTCTTTTATCCTTCTTCTAATCTTTATTCTATTTTTTTCTCCTTTACGGAAAAATTGTGAATTGTTTTTAATACGTTGAAATTATTATTTGACACTTGCATAAAATAATTACAGATTTATGATGACTTAATCCTGACACATGTTGTTCAATTTCTTGCATGAAAGTATTTTAAAAATATTTATACTACTACGTTCTTTTGCTACTTTTATGAAAGAACTCAAAAAAGCAAAACAAATTATTTTGTAAGAAAAATGATTATCAAATATGTTATAATATTATCGTCTAAGGTGGATCCCACAACGGGGTACGAACGAACAAACTTCTTCTTTACTCTCGTTAATCACGTACTTTGGTTAGGGCCTATTCTTTCGCATGAAAAATTGATGTCTGCATCGGTTCTATCACTTTTTCAACTCTACAAGAATATATTAGTGCAGAATTGTGTTAGGTTGAAAAAGGAAATATTTAGTTACAAATATTGTGATTTTGTGGATTTTTAACCCTTCCACGTTATTCAACATATAAAGATTTGAAATATCTGGAAATATTTTAATATAATTTAAAAATATATAATTAAAATATTAATTTATGTTATTAATATTTTTTATAGACTTTTAATTTTATGGGTAGATGTTATTTATAGTTAACGATCACTACAAAAAAAATAGTTATTTAGTACAGGTCATTTTGGGGAGGTTACAAAAACTCTCCGGAGATAAGCATGATATAAGCTAATTCCGATCGGTTATCTGAAAGCTAATAATAGAGGAGGTTTTTTATTTATTTTTAAGAGGTTTATGATTTATGACCTCCACAGATTAATGTAGACTTTTCACTCAACGTTTCTTCCTAGATCAGAAAAGCGAAGTCTCCTAAGTCGCAAAATATTGTCCCTCCGAAAAATCTACGTTTTTCCCAAATCATTTCCGCTCCGCGATTCAACTCCGTCGTAGCCTTTCCGTCCCGCCATCTCCGTCGTGGCCTCAATAGCTAATCGCGATTTAGTCTCCGTCATAGCCTCTGTTGTAATGTAAGTAGCGAATCAGTCACTCGATGATCCAGTTCCGTCACCTCCTCTCTGTCACTCTGTCACTCCATCGTAGGCGGCCTTATCGCTCATCGGAGTTGTTTGCTCTGTTCTGTCACTCTATTACTCTATCAGAGTTGTTCGCAACTTTTAGGAGCCTCCACTTTCGATTATTTCCCAGCATTCCACTTTTGATTCGCCTGCAGTCATGGTACCGCTATTCACACTTTTATCTAATTTTTCACACAGGAGAATGTTGAAAGCTAATTTTCGTTAGTGTGCACACAACAACCCAAATTGAAATTTCACACTTGAATACTCATTCATTGTTGTGTTTGCACATGTATTGACGTTCTTAGGCAGTGGATTTCTCTAGTTATCTTAGTGTTAATATTTCACCATTTAGAATTTGATAGAAGAATTTTAGTTATCTTAGTGTTAATATTACTATGTTTATGATGTGCACAAGTCAGTCATGTAAAATCTGTTGGAATTGTGATGCTATTTCTTGTTCATGAGAATTTTCAGGAAAAATCATTTGTTTCTTCATTCATTTTGATAGGTTAGTTAACTCAGGAAAATAATGAAACAGAAACTTTGCTGAGCCAAGGTCCACAAGACATAGTACTTTTCATACTCTTCATTGGCAAGATCTTTTAAATGTTTTTAATGCCTTTGATTTCTTAATAAATTTTATATGCGAAATGGTGTCATTCATCCTTCAGGTAATAATCTTCAGTTTTATAAGATGTTTGTTTGTAGTCCATGCTGACATATACTTATTTTTTAGCTTGTTACAAGTCAGGGTAAGAATGTTGATGTTTATCAAGAGGCCACTGAAATTAGAGTATGTAACTAGTTTTAATCTATCATTTTTGCATTATACCTTTATCTGTAGGATTATACCGAAGCCTTTCAGAAGCAAACAGAAGCTACCATCATTGGCCTATTCCGAATGCATTATTTGAAGTCACTTATCGTGAGCATTCTAAATTATCCCTGTTCATATAATATAGCCAATATTAGCCTTATGTGAGGCTCTTACGTTATATAGTTACTTTGTTAGGTCGGAGTTGGGTTGATGATACTACAACAGTTTGGAGGGATTAATGACATTGTTTTCTATGTTCCATCACATGGCAAGTAAGAGAAAATGAATGAGAATATTAGACTTATGAAATGATTCACACAAAAGCAAAAACTCTTATCCATGACAGAGTTTCAGAAAGTATTGGAACAATATTGATAGTTGTCGTTAAGGTTCTTAATTCTCCTTTTGCAATTGCATAATTTCTCTATAATTTATCCTGCATAATCATAAGATGCATGTTTTTACGAGTGCACCCTTCATTCTTGTCTTTCACACTAATCCATCTTTTATGTTTGTAGATTCCAATGACAACTTTAGAAGTACTTCGAAGTTGGTAAAATGGTTTTATACTTTTACTGATAGAAACATTTGTTAAGCCAAAATTAGAGCAACACAACACAACATAGATTATTCACTTAGCAAATATGGGAATTAAATAAGTTGTTTTCAATTTGAAACACTGTTTGTTTGGTAATTTGAAATAGCCTTTCCAATTTATTATTTCCCTAGAATCTTCTTCATGATGTATTTTTATAAATTTACTAGATCTTTAAAGTTGTTTTTTTTATTTACATTTTAATAATGATTTTTGTAGGGAGACCAAAATTATGTTGGTATCATACCACTAGTATCAAAGATGTGAGTTTTCATGCTAACTTAGTAAATGTTGATAAGTCATTGTTATGGGTTTATTTAGAAATACTTGTGTGGCTCTACCATTGTCCTTGTTGCCTACTGGTGAGAGTGGAGGTTGTCACCAGTTTGAACGTGCTAGCAGATTACTTCTTCAGTGTCAACAGAATTTATCACTCAATAATACAAGCCATCTTCAAAGAGTTATTTTTTTCTTTGGCAACTTGATGGCGTCATGGATGAAGTTGAAGATTTGGACAGAAGGACACATTTTAGAGAGTCAGAAGATGATGATAAAATTTGTCCCTTAAATATTTCTTTTTTTAACATTATGTATTTTCTTTTCTTTTTTTTAATATTTACATTGTAATTATTAAAGAATGAACTTTATCAAATCATCAATAAAATTAATTTTAGTTAATTTTGGTGTATATTAAAAATTTATATATTTTATTTCTTTATTATTATAAAAAACAAATTTCATTAAATTAATAAATTATAAATGTAGGTGGATAATTGTAAATAAAGGAGGTTTCAAACCTCTACAAAATATAAGTCAGCAATAGAAGAGGTTAAAACCCTCCACAAAACAACCTCTGCAGTATAACTTGGATACCAGAGGTTGTCCAAAACCTCCACAAATAAGTTGTGGCAACTCTAATTGGGGAGGTTTTAAAAATCTCCGCAAATTAATTTGTAGAGGGTGACAACTCCCACAGATTGAAATAAAAACCTCCACTGATTAGCATTTTTTTTTTTGTAGTGGACTATATTTTTCATTACGAGTTAATATTTATTTAATCAAATTTATTGCAAAAATTGACTCTTAAGTCTCTCTACTACCTATAAATATCCTTTATTTGAACGAGAATAGACACAACAACAAAGATAGACTAGAGTTCATATAAAAGTGTTTTTTTATTATTCTCTATATTATCTTAAGACATTGGTGTTCATAAGGTTTAAAGATCTTTCACTACACTCGATTGATCTAACAATGACAAGTTGTTGTATCGTGGGAGGGAAGCGCATATTTTGTTTTGTCTTGTGTAGTAGGGGCGTTTTCTCTATAAGGACAACGCTATGTGTGTCTCAACCCAAGATATTTCTACTCCTTTTCTCATTTATGTTTTATCTATTATTGTTATAAGAATGGTTGAGTCTGATTAATATTCTTTGATTCATATATATTTCTTAGTATTATTATTTCTCTAATAATTGTTATTATATTATTCATATTTTTTATTAGTAGTAGTATTATTTATTTATTCATTTTCTAACATTTTTAGAGAGAAAATTTGTTATTTTTGTTTTAAGTTATGCATCTTTATTCACTTGTAAAATCGAGGACAATATAAAGCATAAGAGTGAATTTTTTTTTTAACTAATGTGTTTATTATAGTTATAATTAGATCAGTCTCAACTAAACCTAAAAATTTATGTGTATATTTTTTTTTCTATTGGTATAAATAAATGAAATTATGAATAAATGAAATTTTAGCTCACTAAACATTTTTTTTGTGATTTCTAAAGCTGATATTTTTCTATTATATTAATTTATGATTTAATATTTTTTAGTCTTACAACTGATAAAATTTTCTAGATAATGAATATATTTTAAGTTTTTTGTATGAAAACAATTATAAAATAATTTGTCATACTAAAACTACTATTATGTTATGGAAAACACTTGAACTAAATTATGCATTTACAAGGGAAAAAAAAGTTTAGTTTGATATTTATATGAAAAAAAATGACGGATAATAAATCTATTTTTTTATCAGATTTATGAATTTAAAAATACTTTTTATGACATGAAATTAAAATGAATTATTTTAATTGACATCATGCTTATGATCATGTGTGTGCTGAAAAGAAAAATCATATCAGAAATTGAAGGGATGGTCAAGTAAAATTAAACTTGTCTTCGAGAAATTATTTTCTTTTGTGAAATGGAGTTTTTCATGTTTCTAGATTTAGAAACTTCCCTACTGCTCAACAAGGTTATGAAGTGGTTTTTGAGTGCAATAGGATTATTGTTTCTAGACATGTGTTTTGGTTGGTAAATGATATATTTGTGATGGTTTGTTTGTATTAAGTACATTTATCTTATAATAAAATATTTAGTAGTTTTTCTTTGATTACTATAAATGTTAAGTTGTGATATATTACATGTTATTATTACAATTGTTGAGAAGTTTGGTTAGAAATCATTCAAATTATAAAATTTTGAGGTATAAAATCAATTAAATAGAGAAGTGATGATACATGTCTTTAAAAATTACTGTTTTTATGTGAAACTCATGGTATTATTTCTTCAGTATCAACCATTGTGAGAGTCTTCCTCCCTAGGTAGTGAATGCTTTTACCTTATCATGAATCTTGATTCAAGTGGCGACACACATCCACTCATCTTCAAGGTTGTCATGGCTTCTTCTAGCCTAGCCTTGTAGTGGCGTGCTTCTCATATTTTTATCATTCCTTTCTTTTCCATTTTATGTTTTCTTCTTCCTTTGTGTGTGACTTGGGTTTTACTCTTTTTATAAGTTGTCCACTCTTATTTGTTTTGAATCAATCCATTTTTATCTTCTCTAGAACCTTGGAAAGGAACCTTCACATCTAGATAGCTTCCTATCTTAATGTCCAGTGGGGATTTCCTTGGTTTTCTTAATCAATCATCACCATATTCATAAATCTTAAAAAGGAACAAGATAATCCTACATCAAAAACTTTCTTTTTCTCTCTCTCTGAATTACACAACTACAAGGTGAATATTGTAGATCTTGGTTGATCTTGAAGGCATTTTGGCTTGGTAGAAGCTTGAAGAACTTGTATGTGGTTGGCTAGGGAGAGCCATCTTTAGGTTTTGTAGTTCTTATAAAACTACAAAACTTTTGAATATAGTAGAAACCAGGCTAAAGTTGTCCTAGTAAACTAGATGTAACTCTATGATTGAGTGAACTAGTATAAAAACAGTTATGCCACTTTATTTCCTTATCTCATTTACTTTAAAATCTCAAGAAAATCAAGCAAGTCATTCTTTGTTGTGTTTGAATGTGTTTCTGTGTAATCTATTAGTGCATACCTGTTAGAAATACTATTTAGAACAAGTCTTAAGTGAAAAAGTTTACCGTTTGAGTGAAATTCGTGAAATCTGCATTATGCCTAATTTCCCATAATTTTAGCTGATTGTTTTGAAATTTTAATCAACTGATCCATAGGTGTATGAACAAATTAATCTATTGTTTTTATTTTTGATCAGTTGAAAGTGTATTGTCCTGTAGCTTTTGCATTCAAATTGGTCTATTTGATTCTATCAAAAGGGATTTTAAGCTTTCAAAAAGGTTTTAAACAGCCAATTCAACCCCCTCCCCTTCATGGTTTAAATCACCATTTTATATCTAACAATTGGTATCTAGAGCAAGGTTCTTGAAAGTTATTCAAGTTTGATCAAAAATATTTTTGAAATGGATGAAAATAAACTTCCTTTTACATAAGGTGCTTCTATTCATAGGCCACCTATGTTTAGTGCTATTAACTATTGGTTTTGGAAAATTAGAATGAAAATTTTCATTGATTCAATAGACCAAGGTATTTGGGATGCAATTCTGAATGACCTTACACTCCTAAGTGTTTTGTTAAAAATAAGCAAGTGGACAAGCCTTGAACTAAATGGATAGAGGAAGAAAGGAGAAGAGCTCAATATGATTGCATTGCAAAGAACATACTCACATCATCTTTGAACATGAATGAGTTCTTTAGGGTCTCCCAATGCAAAAGTGCAAAGAAAATGTGGGAGGTGCTTGAAGTCACACATGTGAATATAGCAAGGAAGCATGCCTTGATACAAGAGTATAAATTGTTCAATATGCAACAATGAGAGTCCATAGTCAAAGTACAAAAGAGGTTCACTCACATTGTCAACCACCTCATGGGTTTAGGCAAAGAATTCGACAAAAAGGAGCTAAACATCAAAGTGCTAAAATGCCTTGATAGAAGCTGGCAACCTAAGGTGACTACCATCTCAGAATCAAAGGATTTATCCATCATTACTACAGCTGCACTGTTTGGAAAGCTAAGGGAGAATGAAATTGAGATGCAAAGGCTAAGTAAGCTTAAATCAAGTGAGAAAAAAGCTGAAAACCATCCACAACGTGCTCCTAGTTGAAGGCTTAAAGCATAACTTGATAAATATAAGCCAACTTTGTGATAAGGGTTATAAATTAGTCGAGATGTCTAGGTAGATGAGGACAATGAATGGAATTGGGAAGACTCGAAGGAGAAGTCTTCAGAGAGCACGACCTTTAAGGAAGAGAGCTCAAAAATAAGTGGGAGGAGCCCAAAAACCACAAACGAGTATTATGAGGAAGATGAAGAACTTGTGCGACCCAAAACTTGGAGTTTGTAGGACATTTATAACGCCACTAATGAGGTAGATGCAGTGTGTTTGTTGGCAGGTGCAGAAGATGTTAAATTTGAAGAGGTTGTGCTCGATGAGAGATGCAAGAAAGCAATGGATGAGGAGATAAACTGGATTGAAAAAAATGAAACATGAGAGCTGACAGATCTACCCACAGGAGTCTGGCCAATTGGTGTGAATTGGGTATACAAGAAAAAAACCCAATGCAAATTGAAAGGTAGAGCGCTACAAAGTCTGGCTTGTGGTGAAGAGCTACAAACAATAGAAAGGTGTTGACTATGATGCGGTCTTTACACTCGTAACAAGAATGGAGAGAATTTGACTACAATTTTCTTTAGGAACACAACATGAATGGAGGATATAACATATGAATGTGAAGTCTGCATTCCTGAATGGTGTCTGGAAGAGGAGGTCTACATGGAAGAACCTCTCGACTACATGAGAAAAGGTGAAGAGAAGAAGGCGTTGAAGCTCAAGAAGGCATTGTATGGCTTAAAGCAGGCTCCCTAAGCCTAAAATGAAAGGATAAACACTTTCTTCAAGAAGAATGATTATGAGCAGTGTCCGTATGAACATGCTCTGTATTTAAAAAGGTACAAAGGAGATGTGTTATTCGTTGCTATATATGTAGATGACCTGATATTTTAGGGAAGTAAATCCAAGCTAGTCGAAGAGTTTAAAGAAGTGAAGAGAGAGTTTGAGATGATCGATCTGGGTGTCATGAAATGCTTTATGGGTTTAGAGGTGGACCAAAGCACGACAGGTATCTTTGTGTCTCAGAAGAGGTATGCTGAGGAGTTACTAAAGAAGACAAAGATTTTAAAATGCAATCCATTTTCTACTCCCATGGAACCTGGCATGAAGTTGTCCAAAAATGGAGATGGGGACAAAGTTGATGCAAGAAGTTATCGATTGGAAGTCTGAGGTACTTGACGAACACAAGACCGAACCTAATGCTGAGCATAGGAATCACAAGCCATTTTATGGAGGAACCAAGATACTCTCATTGGAAAGCACTAAAGTGGATGGTATGGAAAGGGAACTATGTCATTCAGTATGTTCTTCATTAAGTTGGACAATTACCAACTTACTAGGTACTCAGATTGTGATTAGTGTGGAGACATGGATGACCGAAAGAGCACGATAGGGTATTATTTTTGTTGGAGAACATGACTTTTACTTGGCTCTCAAAGAAAAAATCCACTGTGACATTATCAATATGTGAAGCCGAGTATGTGGCAGCATCCTAGAGTGTCCAACATGCAGTCTGGCTAAGAATTCATGTTGATCAAACAAGAGATCATACAAGGAGAGAAGGTGTTGATTTGAGTAGATAATAGATCGGCAATCGAGCTAGCTAAGAATCCGGTCAGCCATGAAAGAGTAAGCACATTGACGTTCCTTTTCACTTCATCATGGAAAAAAGTGAAGGAAGGAAGTATGGAACTTGAGCAGATAGGAAGCAAAGAGCAAATAATTAATATGTTCACAAAACCATTGCCTACAACATCGTTTCAAGAATTCATTCAGGAAATTCCTCGAAATGAGAGAAAGAAAAATTTAGTTCATGGAGAAGTTTTGTTAGATAATCTTAAATTAAATAATAGGGTAGTTTTTTATTTTATTGTAAGTTGTATTTTAAAAATAGATTCGGAAGTTTGTTTGCTGAAATATTGGGTATTTGTTAGATTGATGAAATATTGGGTTTGTTTCATTATTTTAGACTAGTTATTAGTGGTTATTATATATGTTATTATATATGTTTCACGGCTATTAAAAAGCCACACTTCAGTTCAATAAAGTACACGCAGTAGAGTTAAAGTTTACAATAGAGTGTGTGTCTCGTCCATTTATTTAGAGAATAGTGTACGTCTTGTCCCTTCACTTTATTCTTCGTCTCGTGTGAGTGAGTTTAGTTTAGCAGGTACAACATGGATTCTACCCCTGCATGAAAAGTTAGGGTAAAGAAATTACAACTTACAGAAGTATGTTAGAGAAAAAGGCTAACACTCTTTGATTTTGACTAAGAGCTAAAACCAATAAAGTATAAAACATTTTCTTGCTTCTTCTAAAATAACAAATCAGTAAGACGCAAATGTTTCATCTGACAAATGTAATTTGCATGGTCAGAAAAACCAATAAAAAGTTCGGAAATGATATTTGAACATAAATTTTGAACTCATTTTTTACATGGGTGACGTGGCAGGTTTTTTTTATTTTTAATTTATTTTTTTTAAATGAAACCTAAGCCATTGTCACGTGCGCGAAAGTTATCCTGAAAATCATTTTTGTCAAAACGAAATCAGACGTGGAGAGAGAAAGTTGAGTGTTGGTGAGACAGGGAGAGAGAAAGGCGTTGCAGAGTGGAGCGTGAGAAAGTCGGAGGAGAGGCGGTCAAAGTGTTGTTTGTGCGACAAAGGGAGAGAAATGGGGTTATCTTATTTAAGATGTCTTTAGGTTGTTCTTTAGATGTTGTTAAGTGCATTTTATGTTGAAGTTTGTATGGTAAAGCAGAAGCACCACCAACATTGTTCTGTATGTGATGTTATTCAAGTTATTAACTGCTCCAATTTGCTTCATATTGGTTTCTAAAAACCATTTCAAAATGCTGGAAAAAATCCCCGCTCCGAGAGGTGGGGAGTGGTCTGTAATTGTATGGGGAGTGGTGGCAAAGATTTTGGTCTTCAGAACTTCCGTAAAAAAAAAATGAACACCCAGCATAAAGCACTACAAAAATAATTATTTTTAGTGGGAGTTATATTTGGCGTTTCTGAGGGTTTTAACCCCCACTAATGGTTTTACCAGGGGTTTGCAATTCTCCCGGAAGAGCAAGCGTAGCTAACAGATTACCGGAGGTTTTTAACAACCCCTGGAACTAACACAACTTTACCGGAGGTTTCGAAAACCCCCGTTAATACCTGAGGTTTCGAAAACCCCTGGTAATGCATGGGGTTTCGAAAACCCCTACTAATGCTTGAGGTTTCGAAAACCCCCAATAATGTCTGGGGTTCTGAAAACCCCCAGTAATGCATGGGGTTGAAAACTCCAATAATGCCTGGACTATAACCATATTTTCTATTCAAATGGTATCAATAGTGGACTAGTAATCATTGAACCCAAGTGGATTATACGCAATAATTAATGTATAGTTTGTTGATTAAATGTAACTAAACAATTATATTAGTCTTACATGTTCACAACCAATTACAATGACATGTCATATAATGTGCCACATTATATTAAGTGTTTATAAATTATAAGTGTGTAATTATCAGCGTATAACACTACAACCTTTTCAATTAAAAGGGAGAAAGTGATCATAATTTTATAGACCGAATAAATAATATTTTTCTATAATTTGTAAACTCAATAGTAGTAGTAGTAGGCATCAATATTTCTATCTATCATGTTTGGGATCAACAAATTTTCAACTGTAAAAAATATTTATGTCTAGAATAAGAAATAGAAAAATAAGTCATTGTCAACTAAAATTAAAAGACCTACACTATCTTTACATCATTACATTTACAAAAGAAGTTTCATCCAAAAGAAGATTCTGATACATGTATGCACCTGCAATAATACAAAACTTATATTAGTAATAATACAAAAAGTATTATGTAAGTAGCTGACTTTACTCATTCAAAAGAAACCAACATATATAATGAACAATCAAAGTCATTAAAATTAAAATATAGAATCCTTCATAATTTCGCATTAATTAATTTAATAATATAAATCATTTCTTTCTCAAACAAGTTATATATTATTCGTCTTACATCTATAAATATTATAAAAGGTCACAACATTATAGTTATACACACATTAGTGTATTAGATGTAAAATATTTTTCACAAGACTTACCGAAATGTCACTTATAGAAGCATCAAGCAGCTCATCTGCCAAATACAACATTCCTGTCAGCCAGCCTAATAAAAAAAAATACCAATAAAAAAAATAAAACTTTGAAAAGATATATCTAAATCAAGTGAGACTCTACAAATATATCAATCCAAGCATCGTACTTATATTAACCTGCACTATCCAAATTCATCCATCAAATCAATTACTTTGGCTCATAAAGTTAGATACACTTTCATGTATTTTTCTCAAATGTTAGAAACAAGAGTTAGATCGACATTATTTACCTTGGTTCCATTAGGGACAATGGTTCCATTAGGGACAAGAATCTGTAGGGGATATGTGGGGATTGAACAATTATTTAAGGCATGTTTTTATGGCTGTCACAAAATTTGCATATTCATCAAGTGCCACCACCAAGTATTGTATTGTCCTTGATCTCCCTGCATTACATCACTTCAGACTTTGCAATTAGAAAACTATCTCAATTATCAAAAAATTCCAAAATCATAAAACAACATAAGACACCTAATAAGCTACTTAGTAACAGATGAACTAAACCATTTCATCCTAGTCTTGAATTTTAACTAAGAAGACTAGTAGAGAA
>Ga0214544_1005594_pt1 | contig 24151 bp, 7 predicted proteins | sample CNSS3metaG_FD_160074 | JGI IMG/M metagenome (GOLD analysis project Ga0214544, IMG submission 160074) | Root nodule microbial communities from cowpea collected in UCLA plant growth center, Los Angeles, California, USA - CNSS3 | ecosystem: Host-associated > Plants > Roots > Nodule | place: USA... | reverse complement strand
CCAAAAAATGGTTAAATTTAATTACTTAAAAGATAATATGAATAAAATAATTATTTTCATTTTAAAAAATATTTAAAAGGTAAATGTGTAAATTTATATATATATATATATATATATATATATATAAATTTAAAATATCAAATTATATAAAATATATTAAAATTATTAAATTAAAAAAAAATATTTAAAAATACATATTAAATAATATAAATATAAAAAAATTGGGGGGCATGCCCTTGTCATATCAAAGGTCCGCTAATGGTTACGATACTTAAGTTTTATGCAAGGTTTATGTTTTTTGAATCTTAAATATTGAAGACATGTACATTTTAGTAATGAATAGTTAGTGTGAGAACCTAGGAAATCATGCTTTTAAGAGTGTCAATTATATGTCAATACAGGTGTGAACAGATCTGGTAATGATGTGGAACGTCCTTTGCCACACAATCACGTTTGTAACATGGTTCAGAAATAGGGACGAAAAACAAACGTTTTGAAAGCGCAAGGATCAAACGGTGATCAAGTTTCGAGAAGTGACCATTTACAAAATTCACTGAAACTAAAAGAACTAAAAACATATTTATCCCAAAAATATATGAATGTACTTTTTTAATCCAATTAAATTAATTATATTTTGTATGATAAAAGACAAATTGTATTAAATGTAATTCATAAATTATTTTTTTATTAATGTTTTAAAAATTAACGTGATTTATCATCATTGAATGAATGATTTTATGTTAGAAAATAATTTCAACTAATTTTACATTTTGACGTTAATCATTTTAATACTAATTTTGAAAATCAAACACGAACTTATTATACATTAAAATACGTAATAATTTTCTAAAAAAATAAAACGTGAGTTGAATTAAAAACTTTGAAGCTAATTTAACAAAGAAAAAACCTTGAATGTAAGATTTGTAAAACGTGACAGTGGAGTGATAAAAATGTACGATTAAATTAAAAATTAAAAATTGATTTTTTTACGCTGATATAAAAAAAAAACAATTAAAGCTAAAAAATAAATGTAAAAATGAGTAAATGGTCGTGTCCAAGCTGACATTATTAATATATCATAGGCCAGCTTAGCTTGGTCCAAAATCACATCCTAATTTTATTTTATATATTAATGACAAAAGGTAGATGCCAAACATTATTGTTTAGTTAGATTTAGAGTTTTATTTGGATAACTCATATAGTAAAATATTTTATTAAATGTCAATATATATAATATTGATGTGCAATTTTAAATTTAACTAAATACAACACAAATAATAAGATCCACATCTTTGTTTTGTATTTATATATGTATTTCTTAAATATCTATCCATTATCTAAACAATCCAAACGTATTATTCTTTTATTTTAATTAATTTAGAATCGATTAGTGATAAAATTAACTCATAATATAATATATAAATAATATAATATATAAATAAATGTAAATTTTTATAAATTAGTTTTATAAGATTGAATTATATATTTACATTTATATTTTAATGAAAATTATATATGAGGAGATTGATGTAAAATTAAATTAATCATAGGCTTTTAGTTGTGTAATATATTTAAACCCAATCTTAATTAAAAAATACATATTGTTCAATTTTAGTCTGTTTTTGTTCACCCATGTCAGAAAATAATTGAATTCGGATAATATCAAAATAAACTGTGCAAGTAACTTGAACATCAAATATCTCTAATGTGACAATTAATGGTTAGTTGATGTCCAAAATAAAAACATATGATAGTGACTTCACAATTTTAAAATTGCGATTACAATTCATTATTGCCTTATTGCAATTAATTAGTACTAATAAGAGGAATTAACAACCCACTATTATTACTCACTCCATGTTAAGCATGTCCAAGGATCATTTCACAAAGTGGACAATATGTGGGCCACACTATCTTTCTCAAAAAATTCCAATCCAATTTTTTTCTTAAAAATATTCTATTTTCAATATTTAATTCAGTGTTCAAACATGTTTGGAGAATAAAGTTGAAGAAAAAGAAAATTAAAGCAAGAGAGTAAGCAGGAATAGGAAAACAAGGGTCAATTTTGAAAAACATGCGTGTTCAGACTCTTAAATTATTCAAGGAGTATCAAAGCAATTTCCTAACACATGATCTTCCACACCCAAGTTTCACTGCATCTTCTTCTTCTTCTTTTTCACTTACTCGATGTGGGCCTAACAACCCTTCACAAATAACGTGGCCTTCTAACAAACTTTCTAGCCCAGTCATGTCCTTCTTCAACATAACTTTTCCTTTATAAATGAATCCCCACTCTCATTCTCAAACTCAACAACCCTCAACTCAACCTTTTCTCTCTCTCTCTAATCTCTCCACCAACATACATCATAGCCTTCAACATGAATAACCTTCCAAAATGCGAAGCAAACTTCAGCGCACTCACCCCTTTGACGTTTCTGTCAAGAGCTTCTGCATGTTATGCAAACAGAGTCTCTGTGATTCATGAAGGAACCTCTTTCACATGGGCACAGACTTATGAGCGCTGCCGTCGTCTTGCTTCCTCTCTCCGAGCTCTCAACATTGCTATGACTGATGTTGTAAGTCTACCAACTTTCTTTTTTCTTCTGCTTCCAACGTTGAATCATTAGTTAACACCGTGTCATCACATTCTTCTATCACCCTTTTCTGTCTTTTTCACCTTCACATAATGTTTTCTCAGGATCAAACCAGAAGAGTCTAGATTGTTTTCTATTGTCTGAATCAAAACATCATAATATATGTCGAAGACACGTAAACACCACCAGAGAAACTCAACATAAACTAAATTCAAAAACTACCGCTCAAGTTTTGTCGTATTTTTTTTGTTGGAAGAAGAACTTTTCAGAATACAAATATCGAGGCAAAGGTTTATTGAGCTACAAGAGTTGATGATTCATGCATATGCACTCTTCAATGTAAAACTACGTGTCAGAAACTTGTGCATTGGTTTATACAGACATGCAATATTTTGATTTTCATTAAAGACAGTTGTAGAGGTTGATACAATCTAATATGTTTTTCAACGAGAGAATGAGAAATAATGTATTAAACGGGGACCAATAATAGAGGTGTCAGTATGAATAGTATAGCTGTCATATTTTCTTTTATCTGAACATGATTCATGATATACGGAGTGCTCTGAAGGATTGACTCAGTGATAATTGATTTAACTTTTTTTGCTTTATGCAACAGGTATCAGTGCTGGCACCTAACATCCCAGCAATGTATGAGATGCATTTTGCAGTGCCTATGGCGGGTGCGGTGCTGAACACCATAAACACCCGTCTTGATGCCAAGAACATAGCCACTATTCTTCGTCACTCTGAAGCCAAAGTCTTCTTCGTGGACTACGAATATGTTTCAAAGGCACGAGACGCTCTTAGAATGCTCATGGACGACGACAACAACAGCGAACAAAAAGGAAACAGTGCTGCCATACCAACAAATCAACAGCACAGAGCATTTTCTCTCCCACTGGTCATTGTGATTGATGACATAAACTCCCCCACCGGGATCCGTCTGGGTGAGCTAGAATATGAGCAAATGGTTCATCATGGTAATCCAAACTATGTTCCCGAGATAATCCAAGACGAGTGGACTCCAATAGCGTTGAACTACACATCAGGGACAACCTCGGAGCCAAAGGGTGTGGTATACAGCCACAGAGGAGCATATCTAAGCACCCTGAGCCTGATATTGGGATGGGAAATGGGTAGTGAACCTGTCTACCTTTGGACACTACCTATGTTCCATTGCAACGGGTGGACCTTCACCTGGGGTGTGGCAGCACGTGGGGGGACAAACGTGTGTCTTCGAACCACAGCCGCACGTGACATATACAGAAACATCATACTTCACAACGTGACACACATGTGCTGTGCGCCGATTGTGTTCAACATACTGATCGAGGCAAAAGCAAGTGAGAGGCGTGAGATCAGGCTGAAAGGGAAGCCCCCGGTTGAGATTCTCACTGGGGGGGCACCACCACCGGCATCACTGCTTGAACAAATAGAGTCCCTTGGATTTCATGTCACGCATGCATACGGGTTGACGGAGGCCACAGGGCCAGCACTGGTGTGTGAGTGGCAGAAAAAGTGGAACATGTTGCCGCAGCAGGAGCAGGCTCAGCTGAAGGCACGACAAGGGGTGAGTGTGTTGACCATGGCTGATGTTGATGTGAAGAATCTTGAGACAATGGAGAGTGTGCCGAAAGATGGGAAAACAATGGGGGAGATTGTGTTGAAGGGGAGTGGGATAATGATGGGGTATTACAAAGATGATGAAGCAAGTTCAAAGGCTTTTGGGAAAGGGTGGTTTAGAACTGGTGATGTTGGAGTTATACACCATGATGGGTATTTGGAGATCAAAGATAGGTCTAAGGATGTGATAATTTCAGGAGGGGAGAATATTTCTAGTGTGGAAGTTGAGTCTCTTTTGTATAAACATCCAAGGGTTTTGGAGGCTGCAGTGGTGGCAATGCCACATCCAAGGTGGGGTGAAAGCCCTTGTGCTTTTGTGGCACTCAAGAAAAACTCACCGAAAAATGAGGTCACTGAATCAGAGATGATTGGGTATTGCAGAAAGAATTTGCCACACTTTATGGTCCCTAAGGTGGTGAAGTTCATGGAGGAGCTGCCGAAGACTTCAACTGGGAAGATTCAGAAGTTTGAATTGAGGGTGATGGCTAAGAGTTTTGTGGTGTCAGAGAATGTGCAGAGCAAGAAGAAGAGTAGTAACCAAGTGGGTCAAAATAGCATTGGAGGGTATAGTAATAACCAGCAACTTTTGGCTATGTCTCGTCTTTGAATTAAGTTTAGGTCTTTTTGTTTTGTCTGTTTGGAAGAAAAGAAAAAATGGATATCGTGTGTACATATACTACGATGTTCTGTTCTGCTTGTATCTAAATGGTTATGGCTTCGAGAATTCGAGGTTTAAGTTTACTGCAGTTTCATGTTCGAACCACTTTCCACCTTGTTTGGACGGTGTGACAGATCTACTCTCTTCTTTTTTCTAACTATGTCAGACTTTTGGAAGAATTAATTTTTCTTCTTTGTAATTTTTAAGTTCAAAGAAAAAAAATGTTCTGAACTGAAGTCAATTATGTACCAAATGCCTTATCCAAGAGTATCTTTACTTAATACAGTGGGGTTGGTATCAATTTCAAAACTTTTTGGTACAACAAGATTCTGTTGTGAGTTATGACATCATATTAAACAGAGTGATAAAAGTATAGATTTGATCAGTTAAGATTTATAATTTCCAAAAATATAAAATGATTATCACAGTTATAATATTAAATTGATAATAGTAGTACTTTCAAATTTCAAGGGCTATTTTACCATATCATTAATTTCAGAAAATAATTCAATTTATCATTAATTTAGTGACAAAACTAACTATTCGCTCTTTTGTCAGTAATTGTAGTCAACATTTTTCGGTAGTGCTATTCAATTAAATTTATTAAATTTTATTGAATAATTTTATATTACTTTCTCCTCAAATCTTACCAAGGAAAGATCATAAGTTATAGACAACACAAACTTCTTTTTTACGTATCAAACAAATTCAAGTCATTATACACAACAATTTTATGTATTTGTGCATAGTAACTAATCACACTTTCTCCTTCAAGTCAACCAACTCCTCATTATTTTTGAAGAATATGTTTGACTTTTTTTTTTCACAAATATCTTGTTAATTAAAATGAATTTCTATGTAAGTTAAAAATAAGAAAACTGAGTAGGTCAATCTTCTAACTTGAAAAGGTCACGGCATAATGAAGGAGCAAAAGAAGATTTCAGGCAGATAATAAATATAGAAAAGCTTGGAGAATGAATGATCACATGTTCACTTAATTTTGATTTGTTTTTGATAAATTCTTGACTTATTCATAGAAAAAGAGACCCTGAATTTCTTTATGTGGTGACAACCATACCCAAAACTTTTTGATGAAATTCGTGTCAGATGATTCACATGTTGGTTTCGTTATGAGTGTGAATATAGACAATAGTGTTGATTATTTTCTGTGAACGTTATAAATGCATTTGATTATTGTGAATCATTCTTTTAATACTAACTGCTTTTCTTGGAATGGATGAAAGATTATTTTAACATGTCTTCTAAGTATGATTCAATCTTGATATAGATAAAATAAAATAAGATTGAAGAATGGGTAAAATCGAAATGTTTATAATTTTTTTCAAGTAAAAACTAGCTGATAAAGAAAATATGGTTTTAGTTTAAATGTTATTTACTTTTAAGATAATAATAACCACTATCATATATTAAAAAAGATTTTAAACAGTTTAATTTTATAAAATCAGTTTATATTTACACCCTCTAATTTATTTTTAAGTTAATTTTATAACGTCCCAATTTAATAGAATCATTTTAATAAATAAAACGTGCATGTTTATTGTATATAAAAAAAAATAGAGCACTGATAACGCATACCAGAATTAACATTTTACAGTTATCTGTGATATACTTAAAAGGCACAAAACAAAATGTCAACAACAGAACTAAAAAGAGCAACAATTTAGCAAAAGATTGCTCACAGAATAAGGAATTACAAAGGCAACAATACTCCAAAAGATGCCAAAAAAAATGTATAACAATAACTAAACACATAAACTACGTAGTAGCATCACCACCCCTGCACGATCACCAAGAACTTCCACATCTGCTCACACCAAAGATTTAATGATCACCGCAAAAAAAAAATCAAACAGAACACAAACACAGAGAGAAAAGGTAAACTAGAACTAGAGATAAAAATAATTTTCATCATATATGTATACAAGTGATTTTTTAAACAGGCATTTAAGTAAGTATACAAGGTAGGCGAAGGCAAAAAATGAAAAACCCTCAAACTCAATTATCTGGATTGTGTGTTTGATATATAATTCTAAAGGAAGTATACACATGTGCTGGTTTCTAAACTCTACATAGCCTAGACACAAGTGGTCATCAACCAACCACACACAAAGTTAATCCCATTATGTTTTGGGCCCAAACATGTCCCAAGACTAGGATCTCCTGCCACTCTCACCATAATTTATTATACTCTGTATGAGTGTGAACGGTTATCAAAGTTTAGAATACCTTCTTTTATCTAAACATCTCCTATATCAAGACATACACTAACCAAACCATCACCAAGAATTTTCCTTGAAACTCTTTTATCATCAACATTCCACATGTTATCTCAGAAAAATTATCATCCCAAGCTAAACTCATCAAGTACATGTTAAAAAATGCCACATCATTCATGCATAGCTTCATAAATCATATTTTTAACATTAACTCAAGTTAAAATAAGGAATTAAAATTCTGCAACAATTCTCGCTTAAGCTAGATTGATCTCGTTTAAGCTAGATTGATATCGCTTAAGCTAGATTGGTCTCGCTTAAGCTAAATTGGTCTCGCTTAAGCTAGACTGATATCGCTTAATCTATATATTCTCGCTTAAGCTAGACTGATATCACTTAAACTATAAATTCTCGTTTAAGCTAGACTGATCGCTTAAGCTAGAATAGCAAATTTTCACTAGTTTCAACATGCAAAAGCCCAAAATCCCAAACAAAAAATAAAAAAACACAACCATGAACATCAAACCAACATTTCAATCACAATTCAAAACAAAAAAAAAACATGCAAGACACTAAAAATATAAAAAGGGTTTTAAAGTCCTAGCTTCCCTTACCTAGACAGATGTTAACTTAAGGAACCCTCAGAGGAAGGAGCATTAGGAAAGGAGCTGAAAACATAAACAAAGATACACAAAATGAGGCTCTAAGGGCGACCCTGAAGTTGAGCTAACACTGCCAAAATGAAAAGGACGTGAAAACACGAAGTTTGAGTGTTCAACTTACGTGGAGGGAGCTTTCGACTAGCTCGAAGGGGAGTTTCGCAGTGCTTTAGCGTAGCTCCTGTTTCAGAAAAGGGAGAAGGTGAGTGAACTGTTTTGGGTGAATAAGACAGAATGGGAAGCACGTGAAAAGCTGAAGGGATCATGGAAAACAAGATGGACTGCCCTTGGACTCTTTTTACCAAAGCTGACCCAACTCTTTAACATAGAAAATGGGGTTTTACAAATTTGATCTCCAACGAATATGAATATAATAATAAATTACGAGACAAGTAATAGCAGTAATCTAAATTGAGTTAGAAAAAAAAATTATAATTGAGTACAATATATTTTAATTAAAAGTTCTTATTTATATAGATATGTTAGTTTTCAAGTGAGTGTATTCATTAAAGTCCAACATTTAGTAATATGAGGAGATAGATGCAAAAAATGTATTATAAAAATAAAGAATTGTTTTTGAAATTATCACAACAACTCAATATGTCTTTTGAGGGAAGGGTTTACAGTTTTGATCTATACAAAATTATACTTAAATGATAATACTTTTTATTGAGTATTTGTAAATGAAAACCTTGAAGTGCTAAATCATATCAATTTTTTTATGTATTTTTGTTTATATTTTTCTATTTTTATTGATGAGTGTGTTTCTACTTGAAGGTTTTTTTTTTTGAGTGATTTCCAACAATTGTGGTATAAATAATTTTTGTCCTGTCATAGTGGAACGTGTTTGGGATCCATTAAATATTCTCTAGTTTGAATCCATGAATGTGTTGCTGAAGATGTTTTATAAAGATATTAAGCACATATGTTTCCTTAAAGTTTTTGGAATATAAATACACTTGTCATTTCGCAACTTTAGTTTCTTTTTTTTAAGTTTGACTCCTAATTTGTGAGTTTATGGCTACATATCTTAGCTTCAACTTCTTCAACACCAAAAAATCAACATGCATTATATAGGAACAATTATTGGCTCAAAAAATAAAATTAAAATATAGTAAAATAAAATTAATTAAAAAATTTCTTTAATCTTTGTTTAAAAAAAAAAACATAACAATAATATAGGTGTTTAAATAATTTTTGAAAATAGGAGTCAAAAAATAAAAACTCAAAACAAAAATATAAAAATATAAAATTTTAATTAAAAAATAAAAAATTGGATTTATTTTATTTTATTTAAGTTAAGTTAAATATTAAAAAAGGTTTTAACGTAAAAATTTTAGACGGTTTCTTATATTTTTATATTAAAAAATAATAATAATAATAATAAAATAATTTCCATTATAGTTTTTGGTCAGTTTGTGTTTTTATTTCAAAAGGCTACTTCACATTCAATAAGGGGCCAAGACTTTCCATTCTTGCACAAGCTTTTCATCTTCCTAATTTATTAAAAATATCACAGGAATTACATTTTATGCTTAATCATTCATATAATATCCTAATTAAAAAGAGAAACAATGAATCATGATTACACTAAGGAGAGGGAGTGGCTACTAAAGTAGACATGAAGAAAGCCAAATAAAATGTTAATAAGCCTTATTTAAAAAGTTGTCTGGATATTAAAGTTTTCACTAGAGGTCATCCTTTGACAAGTGAAAAACAGTCACTTCACAGATTTTATTTTATTTTAAATTTAATATAATTAGATTAAGAAAACTATATCTATTATATATTAAATTTAGAAACCAAAAGGTATTAAAATTTTGAAAAAACCATTTTTTAATTTCGCGTAAAGTTCTTTGATTAAAAGCATAACTAACCCTATTTTATATATATATATATATATATATATATATATATATATATATATATATATATATAGATAGATAGATACAATCATAATTTTCACCTCTAGAAAGATCTCAAAGTTACATGGATAATATTAAAGAAATCACTTTCAGTTTAATTAACTATGATTTGTTACTTAATGTATACAGACCTTATTAATTACGTTATGAATGAAGGTGAGCAAGGGAAAAGTATAAAAAGTGTGACAGAGAACTAAAACTAAGGATGAAAAGAATCACTAGTGTTGTCTATAGAATATAGAAACTTAGGAATAAAGCTTAACATTCATGGCTTTTGAACTGATATAAGCAAACAAATCATGGGGCGCAAAGAACACATACAAAAGATATATTTTGCAGCATGAAGTTGTTTTGTAATTGCGGCCCGTACACTTGTGGGAGCTCCATATAACAGTGACATCAAAGTGTGTAGTACGTACAAACCACAGAAAACATGATTAATTAAAAAAGGTTGGGGGATGCAAATACAGCTGAAACATCTATGAACAACATGATGGAGCCCTAGTTCCTTCTGCGGGTCTATCAACAAGAACCATCCCTGTTGGGTTCTGAGCTGGCTGGGCCCTTGGTAACCTCTTTGCTGTTCACAAAAAACCAAATCTTTAAGCTATCTACTCTTAACTTTCTTCCAAACCATTCAATCAAAACATAAACAATGGAATCAGACCTATTTCATAGAATATATCATTAACGTTGGATGCAGTTTTGGCAGAGGTCTCCATGAAAAACAAACCATTTTCTTCTGCGTATACACGTGCTTCCTGCAATATCAACGTGTCAACCAATAAAATGGTAGGAACAAGAAATGTCATTACAGCATATTATAAAAATGAAACTAGACAAACATATGCAAGCTAACAATCACAAGAGATGAATCCAAACATGCTGCAAACGTAAACTAAAACATTATAGCTTTTTTTGTATCAAAATCGAAATTTTACTACGGTGGAAAATTAGCAAGATGTACAACTACCCTGTGAAATAAAACTAAATCACAACGGGTACAGCGTTCAAAGCACAGACAGTTCCTAGAATTTGCACCTCTGTAAAGATGGATTCACATTAAAAATACTTTCGGATACTTTTATCCCCCAACTTCATGTTTTAGAAAGATTCACTTTCCTCTAGAATACCTCATTGAAGATTCAAAAGCATTGCAGTCACATGTTGGAGATTATATAAATAAAAGGACTATTAGAAAACAATTTTACTTACTTCAGCTGTCACTTTCCTCTTATCTTCCAAATCAGCTTTGTTACCAGCCAGAGCCATGACCATATTAGGATTTCCTGTAACAAAAAAAAATAATAATAATAATAAACAGAGAGCATAAGTCGTGAATTTAGATATGAGACTACAACTACAACAGACAGTATTCCTTGAGGAAACCAAAAGTAGATCAATGTTTAATTTAATAATTCAGAGAGAACCCTCAAACAAAGCATTATTTTTCAACTAAAGCATTACCCATGTTATCTATCAGTTGACCTAGAATTTAATAGATGAGTCTTAGTAATAATTTTGGAAAATATTTAACATGCTCAACAGATGTTAGACACTCCACACTTTGTGAAGGTACAAGGGAGAGTAACTGTATGCACCCTTCCCAATTGTGCTTGCAAAGATGTTTTTTTCTGGATTTGAGTCATGACTAACCGGTCACTAAGACGCAGCTTTACCATTTTACTATGGCTCTCCGTCATTTCTGGGAAGTATAAGTAAATATTCATTTCAATTATTAAACAATTGTTGTCTAGTCAGACAAACTAATTAAACCTCCCAAACTTTACAAAATGTTCTTTGCCCACACTCTAACACCATATCATGTATAACTAATCCATATCTCCACCATTCCATTATAAAGCATGAGTTAAATTTATTAAATGATTAATATAAGCCAATTCCAACGGTTGAGATCCTTATACAAAAGAATAAAGACATAAGGAACATTGAAACATTGAGGCAAAATTAATTTACAAATAGGTCTCATCCATAAGTTTATAAGCAGTTAATAAATAGTTTAAATATCCTTTTGTACTTATAAACTTTATTTGACTTCAAGAAAAAGAAAAGTAATTAAAACTTTAAAATAGCAAAAATACCTTGCTTTTGAAGCTCTTGGACCCACTTCTTAGCTCGAGTAAAAGAGTCCTGTAAAAGGAAGAATGAATAAATCATATTACAGTTCATTAAATAATTACATTAAACGCAGAGTTTCAGCCCCACCAAAACACAAAAGCATCTATGAATCAAATGAAAGAAGCCTGCTATGAAATTTGATCTATTTTATACAAATTTGGGAACATTAAACACATTCATAATGCAATTTTGATCAATTATGTTTTGCGCCAATGTCCAATCAATGATCCTCATACACAACCACACCCTACAAATACATATACTTTGCCAAATTACACAAGGCGTTAATGAATTTTGTTATATGTAAAATTCATTCATCGTCCTTCGTCTAACAACTAAAGATTCTTGGAGAGTCAAGTTTTGGCATGAAGTCGGAGCTCCCTTGAATAATTATGAGTTGGATGTCAGGTGGGTCAAACAAAATAGAAAAAATTTCCCTGTTGATGTTGAAGCAGCATTGTCCAGCGGCCAAATATTCACATATTTAGGTAACTTTTTCAGAATCCACCACGTAACCAAACCCAGGATACGTGATCAGGAGTTTGATCTTTACTACCCCAGTCCTTTCATATTAAAAAGATGAATTCAGTAAAATATGGAAGCATTGATTACATTTCAAGCCAAGAAGACACTTTAGTGACGGATGTATCAAATATAAAAACATTCATGAACTCATGTTTTGGAGGAAGTTGGTCATTAACAAACTCTTTTAACTGAACTTATTTCCCAGTCATTAGTTTGAAGAAGTGGTAGCATGGAGTAGAGTAAGTATACCAGTGCATCAAGAATTGCTAGGGAACATCTTGTGCAAAAGTTTTTGGTTAAAAAAGACCGATCATTTATCCCCTAACGAGATTGTATAATATCTTAAAAGTAGGAAATGAACACAAATCTATAAAAAGGAGTGTTCATGACACAATACACAATTCCCTATTTCCACTTTAATGTATAATCCACACAATACGTAAATTCTATTTCATTAAAAATGCTTTTGATGTAAACACAACAATGTGATGAAATTAGGCAAATCACTGAAGACAGTCAGTTTAACATCAGTCAAGAAATATATTCATTAGACATATGAAATGAGGCAAAAGAAGCACTTGCTTATGCACATAGTTCAACAGAACAAATAAAAATTGAGACCAGTCAGCCAGGACATGCGGGCTACAATTTTTTCATTATCCAGCAAAACCAATAATTTTACATATTTTATATAAAGTGTTCAGTTACAAGAAAGAAACAGATGCATCAAATTAATCAAAAAATAGCGGATATCCTAGTTATCAATCTAGGATAGTGCTACATGGCGGTCAACCTTGGAAATGCTAGAATGGAGAAGGATGACCACTGTTTTAAATATTTTAGTAGAAAATAACAGTTTATAGTGTAACACATAAATACTCAAAAAACAAAACAAACTCCAAAATTTAAAAATATGAAAAATAATAAGTCACAAGTTACATACACAATCACCATAAATCTATGAGCAATATAAACATAGTAATGAAGTCAAAAAAATAAAAGATGATGGTGATATTAATAGCAAAAGAACATAAGTAATAAGATAAAAATCAACAACATGTGAACTACGAAGTCTAAGGGAAGAAGAAAGAACAGAGAACAGGAAAGAAAAATAGTCTGGAAAAGTGTGAAGGATCAGAACCAAAACAAAGGTAAGTTTTGGTGGAATATTTTATCCAAAAAAACTGAAACAATAACATTTCAGAGGTAAAACTTGGTTTTTAGAACTGATATCGAGGAACACCACAATAACAGACAGAAAACAGCCACCATTAAAAATCACTCCAGTATTTGAATCACATAAGAAACCATGGCCACTCTATTATAGCATGCTATTTAGTATTGCGGTAAATGTGCACCAGATATTGCCAATTTAAATAGGTATTCAGAGATATTCAAAGGCAAAGATATCATACCAAGCTAGTGATGTCGTAGACAATGATAGCAGCAGCAGCGCCTCTGTAATACATGGGAGCTAAGCTATGGTACCTCTCTTGTCCTGCCGTGTCCCAAATCTCAAACTTCACCGTTGCATCATTTACTGCCAGTGTCTGCGAAAAGAATGCTGCCCCTATTGTTGATTCCTGTTACCACAAAAAACACATAATTTCAGCAACACAATCTCCATGTTTCCCTACCTATAAGACTCATCACACACAAAAACAACTTCTCTCAAAAGTCAAAACCTCAAACCATCATCACACCACTACAAACAGAAGAAAAATCCTCTTTCCCACACCACACCAAAACTATTTATTAAGACCCACAGTAATACGAACCAACGCTAAATGATCACTACCATCATAACTTCCATGATCAAATCAGGTGGTACCCTTTGAGACCAACCGCCAATTTCATAAGGAATCAACATGAATTAGTTAAACACAAGCAATACCCAACGAAAAACTTAAAGTTTTGTCAATATCATCATTCAGAACAAACCCAAATATAACATTTCAGCACATAAACCAAGGAGACCCTTTAAATTTGGAGAATCTCCCAATCAAAATAGAAGAATCAAATAAAAAGTTGGAAAAACAACCTGAAATTCAAGAAATTGACCCTTGACAAAGCGCAAAACGAGACTGGATTTCCCAGCACCCATGTCCCCGAGAAGAACCTGATGAAAGGAAAAGAGGAAATCATCCGAATCAAAATTTCGAGACAGAAACAAAGGAAATCGAAAAGGAGTGGATGGACCCACCAATTTAGCATTGAGGTTGTTGTGTCCGATCGTAGCCATGGGATGAGAATTGGATCGATCGGAAACAAAGATAGGAACAAGAAGAAACCAATACGCGAAATATTAGAAATTTGAACTTTGCTGATATACAGATATTGAAGATTGAAATAATCAAATCGCAGAGACAGAAGAAGAGACTCTCTGAATTCTATTGCTTTTCGCGTACGGTGGTTTTCCTTGCTACCGTCTGCGTCCAAACGCTCTCGTTTTATTTGTTTATAGTGTCGTTTTTGTCTTTTCTTTTGCTTCCTTAATTTATTTATTTATTTTTATTATTATGTTGTTATATTATTATTTATTTTTATTATTATTATTATTATTATTATTATTTTTATTTTGGTGATTATTGGTGGCTTGACTTTGACATACAAATGGGAAATTGCTTTTGCTTAGAAGTTGGGTAAAATGAAGAAGAAGTTTCCTTAAAGCGGAACAATCTAAATTTAATTTCTTCTATGAAGGGTTATTTATTAATGGATTCGCATTCCCTCGTTCTCTAAAATATTATTGTTTTTTAGTCATAGAAGTCATTATCAGCAATATTCTTAAACTTATTAATCATCTATGCCTCATTAATTATATGATATTGAAAAAAAAATGTATAATTAATTTTTAATTTTTAAATATGATAAATTTTTTCCTTGTCAATATTTTTTAAGTTTTTCAGTACTCTTATAATTTATTGATCATCTCAACAATTTTTTTTATATTTTATGTTTTATACTACAATTTAAAACATGGTTATGTACTTAAAATAAATTATCAATTGGCTTAAATAAATATTAGTTTGGTATTTTTATTTGACCCTTCTCGTCACGTTAGCACTTTCCATCATAATTAATTAAAATTTATTTGGTTGATGAAAAGTATTGTCACATTAAATTTAATAAAAATAACATAATAATAATTTCATTCACGGAAACATTTACTTAAATTTGAAATATTTTTATTAACAGTAAGACTTGTCTATAAAAGATAACCTCATATATTTAGTTGGTTACTGTGTTGAAAATAAAAAATACTGAATTAGTTTTATTCAACCCATATAGCTTTTTTTTTTTACTGTACCATCATACCATATATATCTGTTACTGTTTTGTGCATTAATGATCTATAGTTTTTTTCTGCAACTATTATTTCTATTATAAGAAAATAACTTACAAAATATTATATAACAGGAGAAAATTAGAATGGAGAACAATACATGCATAATTTTAAATTATATTTTTATAATTTAAATATCTGACACATGTAATAATTTATCTATTTATTGCAAATACATATATTCTACTGTGACTTACATTTCTAATTGTCTTAAATTAATTAAAAATTATTTTTCTAAATCAATTATTTTTCTTAAAAGGCAATATTAGGATAAAAAAAATAAAAAATGGTTATAGGAGTGAAAATATAATTTTGAATTCCTTAGTGTCTTTTGAATTAATCTAGATTCAAAATAACAAAGATTAAGAGTAGTTGAGTGAACAGTTCTTAAAAGTTCAAATAAGCATTTTATGTTACATTCAAGATAAATAATTCCACCTTAGGTAATGGCTAGAGATAGAGAATTAGGGAATGTTCCTTCTTTTTCTCCTACCTTTACCTTTGGACATTCCTTCTTCTTCATTGATGAAGGATCATTTATACTTGCTTAAATAACCCTCTCTAATATGTTGAGTTTCAAGTAATATATACCAAGACTTCTATTTTTATTGGTTAATTTGATAGGAATAAACAGAAGGAAACTTCGTGAGTCAACACATAAAGAGAAAACTTGACATCACATTAAAGAAACACTCTGTAGCTTGTCTTTGTTTTTAATGAAGAGGGTAAACAATAAATTCAGAGATGGTAAAACATTAACCATACGACACGTCATGTCTCCTCTTTATTCAGATATTTTCTTTCATTTCAAGCATGCAATGCGAAAACGAGAATTTGAGGGCAGTATTTAGTGAAGTTAATTAATAGCATGAATACAAAGCTAAGGTAATTTGATCTTGTTTTCTTTTGGTCCTCTTTCGGTTTAATGCAAAAACACAATGAAGAGAAAGGACAGACAAAGAAACAAGATGTTGATTAAGGAAAATATAGTGAAGCTACCTACAAGTAGGACATACCCACATTAATTGTTGGGATCACAATAGTGATGGTCTTACATGTTCTGCCCTAAAATGGACCAAGGTACATACATTTTAATAAGCCAAGCCTAAAAAAAAAGGTGAACAAGAGGAACCGGTGCTACTTACGAGATAATCACCAAACCCTCCTCCTACCAACAGTAGCTTGCTTAAACCAACTGAGAAAAAACAAATCACATCCTTGAAATCTGAAGAGGTACAAGAGCTTCAAGCATTTCATGTGTAACAGAAGCTAGACGCAGCTTTTCCACGGGGCCTTGTTTCTCTAAAAGATATTTCTCACAATTTTCTGCAGCCATAATCCCAGCAGAGTAAGCTCCATGCACAGATCCCTGGTTGTCCAAGCTTACAGCTTCTCCCCCAAAGAATAGATTGCCCAAGGGTGCACGAAGCTTATCATAAACATCAATTGGTTTTCCAACTAAATCATATGAGTAACATCCAAGAGAGTCTGGATCTGTTCCCCATCGAGAAACCAGATACTGAACCTGCAAAAGAGAAACAAAACATCAAGTTGGGATCTTCAGCAGGTGTAGACACTAGGGAAGCCAACTTTTAATAGAATGGGCTTACCGGCTCAGAAGCTTTTGGAAACATCTTTTTGAGCTGTTGCATTACAAATTTTGCTGCTGCCTCATCAGATAGCTTCTCAATGTCATAAGCAAACCTTCCAGCTACCATATAGACAAGAACAGGATGGCCTGTTGCTTTGTGAAGATTCAGAAAATAGCCACAGGCATAAGAAGTTGGAGCAACAGTGCCCAAGAGTTCTACATTTGGCCAAAATACTTCGTCAAATCTTAGGGCAATCTTATTTTCATTGCCCACACCAAGATCGGAAATTGCTGAAACCTTACAATCAGGAAGTTTTGGTTCAAATTCAATTAAATTGGCCTTCAGGATTCCAACAGGAACAGTTATGATTGCAGCATCAGCAACAAAGTTCCTGCCATCCTCGATCGTCACCATTACCTTGTCGTAACCACTGGATATCTTTTTCACCCTATATGGTGAGATTTCACAAAAAAGATCAAAATCGGGACAGAAATATTTGGGGATGTAACCCTATTTTCAAGCAAAATTAAATGAAATAAAACCAGACTTTGTTTTGTGGTGGCCTGCTGCCGGTCAACTCTCGGGTTACAGCAAGAGCAGTTTGGCTTTTATAAAGTTGAAATTAATTGTGAAACATTGTTTGTAATTATGGATGGGAAATCAATCAATGAACTACCAAGTATCAACAAATGTTTATTCAATCAATTGAGCCACTTAAACATATAAGTCAGAGAGGTGTCTGTCCATATTTTAAAAAATAAGTACGAGAAAAAACTACGGGTATATATGTTTTAACATATTCCTAACTAACAGAAATTTAACTTTTAACAACCAAAAAATAGTTCCCATGCTTATTATTCTCTGGGATCCAAGCATCAACTTACTTTTCTGCTTTGTTTCTCTATTTATTAAATTTTTGGTCAAATATAAGGAAAAATCACCGTGTAGTTATGTCAGGTACTAGATCTAGCAGGCATACCTGTGGTTCAAACGTATGTCAACATTTTTTGCGAGAGCTTTTATAACAGGATCATATCCTTGTACCATGAGTCCATGACCACCTGAGAGTACATGTTCCTACAATCAGGAAGCTCAAAAATGTAAGCACTAATTTGGATTATAAATAGTGCTGAGCTGATATTCGACATATAGAACACAACAATAAAAATTGAATCACGCTTAAAAACACTCATCTCCATTTTATGTAAGACAAATGTTCTACTTGATACTTGAAAGTGTACGACGGTTTCAATTTAGTCCTTGAATATTAATAAGTTAAAAATATATCTTTTACATTCATCATTTATTTTAAATATGCCATCATATATCACCATTAAAATGCAGTTTATATAGATGGACTAAATTTTTAATAATAAAAATGTAAAAGATTAGTTAATTATCATTGATGATTTATCTCTAAAATTATCTCTAGTTTTTTGACTAATTTCTAGATACGCTTAGTATATAATAATCAAAATGAAACAATACATAGACTATTCTATATAAATTAGCAATTTTGGATTTCTGCTTATCATAATCATCCGGAGATTCCATCATTAATTTCAACAATAACCCTAGGAAATGGTAGTCAATTAAGATTTTATGAATGAAATCATGGATAAAGCACAGAAACATTTGTTAAGAGTTTAGAGGCAAGAAGATATCATATATCCTTCCGCTTAGATTGGCACTTGCCTGATCCCAGGTTTTGAGTGAAATCATATCAGCATCAGCAGCAAACCAAGCTTCCATTCTGCATATAAACCATTGCATCACTTCATGGGCAAGTCCTTTTTGCCTGCAGAGAATTTGGGTCAATTGCAGCTCTAGATTGGAACTTACAGCCTCAGTGTTCGCACATAGTATTATCTAATCAATCAAATACCTTAGTTCTGGATGCCTATCTAGCACAACTGAAATAGCTTGAGAAATTGAAATGTCCTCAGGATGCTCATCCCTCACTTTCGCTGTCTGTAGTTACAGGTCATTAGATTCAAGATTGAGTTGATCAGAACTTCATTTAAGATTGAAAAGTACCACGTCATATGATGCTAAGTGAAAAAGGGTCTTACTTTTTCCAGAATTTTCTTAAAGGTGTCTCCAACTTCAATGACCAACTGTTGTGGAACTTGTTTACCGTCGATGTTAAAAAGCATATAACTGGAAAAATACAAAATACAGTTACTAAATAAGACACTACCAGCAGAATTGCAAAAGACCCAAATATTCTATTTGCATATGGAAGCTAACGCTTCATTTTCAGATATGGCAATGTCGAGCGTCCCAAATCATCTAGCCAGATCAACGAAGTCATGGACCGTAAGTTTGGAAGACCTCCAACAAAAAAAAATAACAAGTAATAGGCGCACGAAGGAAAAATGAAGATTTGAGGAGTGAGTTGGTTAAGCTCATTTATAATGACAATTAGGGAGTAAGAAGGAGGAGGGAGTCAGCTTTTTTGAGATTGCAGGTAGTATAGTGAGCTAGGAGTTTCCCTCTACAGGTATTTGCAGAATTCATCGGTGTGTATTCATCCTTTTTTTTTCAATAATACATCACTTTTTTCCTATTTTTGTTTTGTTCTAACACTGGTGATTTATAAGCGCTCTATGTTTAGAGAAAAGGTTAAGGCCCACAAAGGGTGACCATTTTGGTAAATTTGCAACTAATCATGTAGGTCAGTTTTTCTTTGGTAAAAAATCAAGAAGGTTAGTTTAAATACTACTAAAATATTAAAAAATATTTCTAAAAATCTGCATCATAAACTTCAAAAATACATCAATTTCAATGGAATTGTCATAGTAAAGGATTATTACCTTTCCAAATCATGGTCATATAGAACAGAGTTGTCACCACTGGTACGATATAAAGGAAGCCCCAGGCCACGTATTAATGGAGCCAATGGATTTTCATTACAAACTCCATGTAGCCTAAAAAGTAATCAAGAAAAAAACTAATAGCATGAGAAAGGCACAAATTTTTCACTCATTCAATTGACAATTCTGTACATTTAAAGGATAACATGGTCAAGACAAAAATAATGCATCTCACTCTAACCAAAACATCATACTTCATACAGATAAAATTTCGTTAGAGCAAATTGAACTTACCATGAGGCTCCCATGTCAACTGGACAACCAAATGAGAAGTCCGTATGAATGCGACCACCAAGCCTATCTCGTGACTCCAGTACAGTCACCTAAGCAAATGATGAAATAAGCCAAAGCAAAAAGCACAAAAAATCTTTTAAGGGCGCCTAATAAATGAAAATCAATAAAAAATGAAGAGGAAACTGATCATAATGATATGTCACCTTAAAAGATGCATCGTATAGACTTCGTGCTGCAGCAATTCCAGATATTCCAGCACCAATCACAATAACGGATGGCTGAGTTCTGTTTTTACTCTCAACATGTGAGGAAATAGTACCTGATCAACCGACACAAAAACCATCAGGAGAAAAATCATACTGCATAATAATGACAATGAACTACAAAACCACATAAAGCAACGTCAATATCCTGTTCTTTTTATCCATCCTTTTTTCAATATATAATATTACAACCATGAGAGTTTTCAGAAAAATGTTACAACCATCAGAAAGAACATAACACAACAATGGCCTTATAATTGCATTGTATATATCTCCACCCAAGATCCTGAAAAGACCCAAAAGTTGCAAATCTTACAAAATTTCATTCCGTTATATAATAATAAACTGTAGAAGAAAACACCCCTCAACTATGATCATGTGCTACCCAACTTACCTCCAATACAGGAATCAAACCATTGTAAATAGGATTAAACCAGCGAAAAGCATTTATGTTTACCAAAAATTAAAGGACCACAAAGATCCATATAGGATCCTGCTCAATTAGGAACAAATAGACCTTAACTATTCCAAAACTTCTTTGACACAGGCCTTCCGACTGGATTGCAATCATAGGCAGGACAACCATCATAAAAAAGACCGTTGTTCCACATGACATCACAGATTTTTTTTAACACAAACTAGCAAATCCCTGAACATCAACAAAGAATAACGTATACACAAAAACAATGCACCTATCATAAAATTGAAGAGGACAACAAAAATTATATGCACTTCCTTGAGTGTTGGGTACTAATAAAGGCTTATACTAAAAGAAAAAATTAAACTAGTCCTCTTATAAACTAACATTAATTTATTCACGAGCTAAATCAGATTTTGAAAAGGCTAGGCTAATAAGAACTAACAGTCTACGAAATGGTTTACGGAAAAGCTGATTTCTTTTGTTCTCTTATTTTTCTATCTAAAAAATATTTGCAAAGAAGTTTCTCCTGCACTAAAACATAAAGAAACAGCAAGAGTCTTGCTGCTTGAGGATAAATCAGCCCCTTAGACAGGAGGATGTCATTCAGCTCATTCAAAAAAACAAAGATTCATAAATAATCTAAGAAAATAAAACTGCAAGGAGAAGAACAAAATCGGAAAAACTGCAATAAAAGACTTGTCGGCGGAAGGTGAAAAGCAGAGGAGGAGAAAGCACAAACTCACCATCGAGGAAATGCGAGGAGAAGAGTTGATTAGGATCCATTAGCTTGGAGCGAATTGAAAACGAGAGAAAGGGAGTTTTAGAATGAGTATCGGATCTGATCGGATCGGGTCGGAGAGTGTGGTGTTGCGCAGTTTTGTCACAGAATCAAGGGTGTATAGGTATGGGGAAATTGGAGACTAACTGGAAGGAGTTGCAGAAGATTAACAGGAGGATGCCGGCAATGTAGCGGCTAAGGTGAGGAGAAAAACGTAGCTTCTCAAAATATATCATAATCTTACAATTCTTCCGATCAAAATCCAACCGGAGAACCTTCCTTGCATAAGAAATTTGATTGATGCGCACCCAAAATTCCGATTTCCAATTCGATCGCTTGAACGAACGAACACAACCCCTTTCTCTCTCTCTCTCTCTCTCTCTCTCTCTCTCTCTCTCTCTCTCTCTCTCTCTCTCTCTCTCTCTCTCTCTCTCTCTCTCTCTCTCTCTCTCTCTCTCTCTCTCTCTCTCTCTCTTCCTCTCTCTCTGAACGATTGAATGAATGGAATAGCAGATGATGATTCCTGAATTCTATGGCCACAAACACGCTATTTATACCTCACGGAACCACTTTCGCCCTTATTATTTAATTACGATTACTATTATTTTTATTATTGTATTTTAAGCGAATGGGTCTATTTATAACCCTTTTCTATTTGTCGAGGAATGGTGGAATAGAATCCTTTGGTTTTCCACGTCAAAATTTAGATATATGTGAATAACATGTTAATTGAGTTTTTGAAGGTGTTAGATTTTTGTATGTATGTGAATAACATGATAATTTAGTTTTTGGAGGTGTTAGATTTTCTATTTTCACCGTTTAAATTATTTATGATTATGCTTATCTTATGAACACTGAGCAATTATGGCCATCAGTTATAAGGAAAACTAAAATAACTTCCTTTCAGATGTTTAAGATCTTCTATATGTTTTTATTTTATAAATAAACATTGATTAAGTATATGTTTAAAGTAACAGAAAAAAAAATATGAAGGCATATATATTCATAGTTAAAATTGTGATACATATTAAGTTAATATTTTTTATTGATACGGTAAGTACATATTTTGTTATCTAACCTGGATATTTATTTATTAGTAAATTTTATTTAAGTATTTTTTTAATTTAAGTAATTAAAATAAAATTATTAGTAAAAAAATATTACAAAGTTGTTTAAATTTTAATTTTATATATTTTTATTTTCTAATTTAAATCTCCGTTATTTAAATAATTTTTTAAAAATTTACTTTAATATAAGTTATTTAAATTTCTCTTTTGAAAACATCGTATTTATTTGTATTAATATTTTATGGAATAATTTGGTTTAAAATATACTTAATTTTTTTAATTTAAACTTGTATTTTAAAGATTTATTTTAAAAAAATTAAAAAAAAAAGGCTTAAATATACATTCGGTCCCTATTTTTGTTGATTTTATTTAATTTGGTCCTTATTTTCGTTTTATGTTCAATTAGGTCCTCATTTTCGTTAAATTGTGGTCAATTTGGTAATAGTTAACGTTTTTGAACAGTACATGCAACGTGTCAGCTCCTGGTTTTTTTTATTTTTTTTAAAATTTTTTAAATTTTTTTTTAAAATTTTTTAATTTCAAAAAAATGGTCCACGTGTCAAGTCACAGTTGTGCCACGTGTCAATTAGTGCCACGTGTCAGCTTGTGATAGTATTATTTTTTTTATTTAATTTAGTCCCTATATTTGTTATCTTTGTTCAATTTAGTCCCAATTTTTGTTCAAATAAATCAATTTTGTCCCTTTGAAATTGACACTAAATTTAATATCTTTTATACAAATTACATTAATATATTTTCTAAAATTGACATTTGAATTTATTATTTTTTAAATTTAATTATAAATTATTAAATTTAATTATAAATTATATAAATTCTTATATTTAACTGCTAAATAGAATATAATTATTTAAAATATTATAAGAATATAATTATTTTTCTAATATTTGTATTCTAAAATATTTTTAAAATTGATATATACAAATCTTTTAAATATTCAAAATATTTTAGAAAAATAAACTAATATTTGTAAAAATAACATTTACATATAAAATATTTTTGATTTTAATATCTAAAATGCAATAAAAATATTAAATATTTTAAATTTAAATGTGAATTTTACAAATGTTAATATATATTTTTAAAATTTTAATAATTATATTTTAATAATATTTAAATAATTATATTCTATTTAACAATTGAATCTAAGAATTATATTCAATTAATAATTAAATATTATAATTTATAATTAAATTTAA
>Ga0214544_1005593_pt1 | contig 24153 bp, 28 predicted proteins | sample CNSS3metaG_FD_160074 | JGI IMG/M metagenome (GOLD analysis project Ga0214544, IMG submission 160074) | Root nodule microbial communities from cowpea collected in UCLA plant growth center, Los Angeles, California, USA - CNSS3 | ecosystem: Host-associated > Plants > Roots > Nodule | place: USA... | reverse complement strand
AGTCTCAATTAAATTTAAAAACCCTTGAACTCATATGATCAACATGCATATAGATTTAAAATCATTACTTTTTACGTGATTCAAAGATAAAAGACATAGATGAATTAAAATCTCAACAATAATAAAAAGAACAAAGAAATTAATTAATCTAACCTCAGAATCCAATTAAGAAATTACAATGGAATCAACCCAAGAAGTTTAGAAATGCATGAATGCAAAATAAAGAGAAAAATAGAGAGAAAGGAAATAAAATTAGGCACCCCTAAGGGTTCCAAAACTCCGAAGTCCCGAGCTTATCCTTTTTGCTTCTCCCTTGGTCTCTTTATATAGGAATTGGACTGGGATTTTATGTTGCTAAAACCTCTCAAATATCTTTTAAAATAAAGATAAAGATAAATATTCAAAGATATTTGGAGAGAACTAAACTATTTGACAAATATAGTTTGGTTAATAATTTATGATATAATTAAATAAATTAATTATTTAAAGATATCTAATAAATTATTAACAAATAATATTTGCATTAATTTTCTCAATAAGCCATTTTTAATCCTATAGTCCAAATTTGCAGAGACATAAAAAAACATCAATATTTGCAATTATACCCCTCCTCGTTTGACCAATCTTTGAACATTTGACCAGAGTTGACTGTTTGACCAGCTTTTGAACGCTTGACCAAATTTGACTTTGACTGTACAATGACAGGATGACACGTGACAGCTCCTTCTCTCTCCCAAATTAGGGTTTTCGTTTCTACCGTAGGTTCGAGAATGACGGCTGCCATCCTTCCCGGTGCTGGTGTTGTTTCTATTATGGCTTGCAGGTGTAGATCTGTGAACGTGAAGGCTATTGCAGGCGCTGCTGCGATGTTGCTCGCGAGGGAGTGGTGTTGCCGGCGAGTTGCAGGTTCGTGGTGGTTGCTACTGCGTGGTATGGACGAAAAACGGTGTAGTTGATGGAACGATGCGATGGCTGAATGCGCTGGGTGATCTGCGGCATCATTGCAGATGCGTGGTGCAGATGAAAATGGAATTGCAACAGATGCATGGAGATGAAGACGGTGCTTCCATGGAGATGAAGGTTGAAAATGGATGCTGCTACTGGTCCAGGTGCGTGGCTGTAGAATGCTGGTGGCTCGCAGATCTGGTTCGTTTTAGTTGCAGATCTAGAGCTATTTCGCCATGGATGTGTGTTATAGGAGCGTGGAGAGAAGTTGCGAACAAGTGCAGGGGCGACGAGCGTTGGTTCACGCTTCCATGGTGGCACGATGGTCCTCGCGTCATTAATGGTGGTGGTGTAGGTTCGAACTGCTGCGGCTGGTGCAGGTGATGACCGCGGTGGTCGGAAACTTTGCTGTCGGTAAGGGTGGCGGCTGCCATGGTGATGGAAGGAGAGGAGAAAATTAGGGTTAGGGTTTCAGGAGAAGATGATGATGTGTCAGTGTTTCATTGGTGTAGATGTGTTTGCAAGGATTAATGCCACGTGGCTTGTTCTGGTTGGCCAATTTTAAAAGTTGAGGATTTCCACATGGCAGCATCTGGTTGAGTGGAGTTTAAGTGGTAGGAGGGGTGTAAATAGACATATTAGAGGGTGCAGGATAGGTTTTTTATGAGACCTATTTATAAAGAGGGGAGTGTATAAGTAAAAACTGGGGTGTAGAAGTGATTTTTCCAGAACTTGCTATTTTCAGCCTTATTAAAAGGTGTTTGTAATTTCAATCAATTTATTTTCCCACCTTTGAATAAGCTTAATCTTAACTTTAGCTGCATCAACAAACGTTAAAATATCCAAAAATAATTTATGCAGCTAAAAATCACTTTTTAAAACATTTTTATCACACAAGCTCAAACGGCCTAATTATCAGAATTATCAATTAAATCACTCTTTAAGCACACAAATTCAATTAAATACCCAAAATTAAACATTAAATGAAGGCAAAAATACGCACTCATCAGTTGTGTATTGCAGAGAGAGAGCGATTCCCAGAGATGAATGACACGATTTCGTTCAGAAAAACTCAGATTCGCACCTTTGCTCACGAAAACACAACTTATATAGTCTGGTTTAAGTGAAAACAGTCAATTGAATTTTTCGTACAGTCAGTTGATTTCACCTGACTTAAGTGAAATCAGTCGATTGAAAAATAATTCAACTAACTGAATGCATTCATACCAGAAACTATATACAGCAAGCTTTTTAACCTGTTAAAACCCATTTTAACAGATTGAAAGAGACACACTAAGGCACACAAGACATCTAACCTATGTCATATAGCCTATCAACAATGTATAACACTAACACATTACATTTAACATGTTATATACAAATTTAACACACTAAAACTTAATCTTCAAGAGGATCTTCATCAATCTTCATCAAACACTTAAGATCTTCATTCACATGGCTTTATCAATTCTTTACTTCAAGCTTGGTTGTGCCAATAATTTCCCCCTTAATTGATGAAGCTAACACCCTCGAGTTGAATTGATGAGCTAAGATCCATAGAGAAACCTGAAAAAGCCTTTGCAACCAAGATACAAATATTCCAAATATACAACCAAGGAAAAGCACACAAGCATACATACATATCACATATGCATATGCTCCTCCTATCATTAATAATATGATTTAACATCAGATTTTTTATTATGTTTGCATTGTTATATGGTTCCAGCAGATTTTTTTCAGATTTTCCAACCTTAACACACTTGTACTCATTTTAATTCATTTCATTTTAACTCATTTTTCTCCCCCTTTGGATTCATCAAATGAAAGTAAATGTATAGATCAATTTGGAAAGATGAAAATTTTCATTAAAGTAGTAACATAGGAGTGTATCAAGGCAGCTGATACAAATACAAAAACACCAGAATTGAAATAGAAATGCAGATACAACATGAAGCTAAAAACTAATATAATCAATCGAATGAAATGAGAAAATAGCTAATTAAAATACTGGAATAGACGGTAGACACAAAATGCAGCACGAAAATGCAATGAATGACCTCTGAGCCATCCCTTTCACTCATTCCTAGGGTTGTCTCTATTGTAGACACTGGAGAGGAGGTCATGAACATTATGCAGCTGGTCATCCAAGTCTTGGAACCTTGTTGCGCAATATGCATGATGTGCATTTTGAGCCATATTGAGGTCTTAAAGTTGATTGAGAACCATTCTCTTAAATTGGGAGTATGTAGGTCCAGTATTCTCAGGAGGATTGTACAACTCAATTGCCATAGGTTGTGGTTCATCTTCCTCTTGGTTTCCTCCATTAGTTCCCGCTTCATGATCATTTGCTCCAACTTCAATGTTTGCACCTTGATCTCCTTCAACTAGCCAAGTGTTGCCTACCTTGGTGAATCCCATCTTGTGCATATTCAGTGTTGAAAAATGATTGAGAAGGCCAGTAGACTCCTCAAGCCCTCTTTCCACACCCACACCAAAATGCTTAATGAACTTGGAGATGAGCACCACAAATAAAAGCTTGAAATCTGTTAGTCTCTTTGCTTTCATCATATGGTCACAGATTGTGTATGTCCAGTCCACCATCACCCCATTTTGAATTCAATACATCAGCACTAAATCACCTTCATTCAAGGTAGCATGGTTGCTCCCCCTAGGCATGATGATTTTGGTCACCACCATGGCTAGCGACCTTTCCTCCACATGAAGCCTTCCCAGATGGAAATTTCTAGCTTTCTCACCTTGATTTCTTACACATTGGTTGAAGTATTGCACCTTGTTGAACTCATCCACTGCACTAGTTTCACCTTTGCGGACTTGCACACCTCTTTGCCTTAGGCCAACCACATCCTTCCATGTTTGCCTAGTGATTTTCATTTCCACACCTTTAACACTTGATTTGAGAACACCGTTGCTGAACTTGAGGTTAGCATAGAACACCTTCACTAAGTCTGGATACACCTTGCCCGAAAGTTCAAGGAATGTCTTCAATTTTTGGGTTTTGAGATGTTGCTCAAGGTTGCCAAAATTCTCTGCCCTTAGCCATGACATACGAATCACCTTAGGAATGATGATTTGCTTCTTATTGATCTCAATCAAGAAGGTTTGAATTATGTCTTCATGGCCTTCAAACCATATCTCAAGCCTTCCTTGATTCATGGCATTTGGAGAGGATGAAGTAGGTGGAGTGGAGCTTTCATGAGGGGGTAGCTCATGATCTTCTAGGCATGGTGAAAAGTAGGTTTAGCTCTTACTAGCAAATGAGAATACCAATGCATGATGCTCATGCAAGTATTTAGAGAATCAACAGGTTTATTTTCAAAATCAGTCAATTAAATCGTGCAGATTTTCTGGTTTCAATGCAGTACAGGAAATCACAACAATTAAATGTGAGGGGAATATGAATCAGAGATGCAGTGATGTGTTTCCCATGCGTTTTATGATCAATCCACTCACAAACAGTTCACATCTAATGCATGCACATTAGAAATCAAGTAATTAAAGCACTTTATGGTCAATGCAATCTAAAAAGTTGATTTTAGCTGATGTAATAGTTGTTACAGTTGCTGCTACAGTCCAAAAACAGTCATGTGATGCATACTTTGACTGGGTCAATCAATTAAAATTAATTCAAGCAATTCCACATCAGCATAAGTGATTTTAACACGTAAAACTACAGAGGTAGTCGACTAAAACTGTACCAGAAAACTGATTTTGGTGCATTGGCAGTTTTAAGTGAAATCTATGTGTTAAATTTGTAGTTTTAGCTGACTAAAAATTTCAGATTTCATGAAATTCATACCATACCAATTTGAATCAAATATATGTGCTATTTTATGAGATTTAACAGATTGAAACAGTTCCAGAACACAAATTATGCAGATTCTGACATTTTAAATGAAATCTATGTGTTGAAATTGAAAATTTAGCTGACTGAAATACTGACAGTTTTCATATTATGCAGATTTTTGTCATTTTAAGTGCAGCACACACATGATCTAATAAGATTAACAAGCCAAACAGATATCAACATATATTCTTCATGTCAAGAACACCTAATTCAGTTCTAAGCTTATTGAATCTATCACGTGCAAGCGGTTTAGTGAATAAATCTGCCAATTAATTTTCAGTTTTCACAAACATGATTTCAATATCACCTTTTTGAATATGATCTCTTATGAAATGATGCCTGATTTCAATGTGTTTAGTTTTAGAATGCTGGATTGGATTCTTAGTTAGGTTGATTGCACTTGTATTATCACAATAAAGAGGTACCTTCTCTAGCTTTACACCATAATCCATAAGTTGATGCTTCAACCATATGCTTTGAGCACATGCATGTCCAGCTGCTATGTACTCAGCCTCAGCTGTAGAGAGTGCTACACATGCTTGCTTCTTGTTATTCCGTGAGATTAGGCTTGATCAAAGTACATGGCATGTACCACTTGTGCTTTTTTATCCAATTTGCACCTTGCATAGTCAGAATCTGAAAAACCACTAAGAACAATGTTAGATTCATTAGGATACCATAATCCAACATTAGTTGTCCCTTTTAGATACTTGAGAATCTATTTTGCAGCTTTGAAGTGTGATTCCTTTGGATTGGATTAAAACCTTGCACATAAGTAAACACCAAATTGTATATCCGATCTACTAGCAGTTAGATATAGCAAGGAACCAATTAGCCCTCTATATTTGGTTGAATCAACTTGGTTTCCAGCCTCATCTACATCCATAAGGCAGTTTGTAGCAATTGTAGTGGCAGCCTCTTTGTAATCCTCCATTTTGAACTTTTTCAATAGATCAAAACAATATTTTGACTGGCTTAAAAATGTTCCATGCTTGAGTTGCTTCACTTGCAGCCCTAGGAAGTAGGTTAGCTCACCCATCATAAACATCTCAAATTCTCCCTGCATAGCTGCAACAAACTCTTCACACCTGAAGTTATTATTTGATCCAAAGATTATATCATCCACATATACTTGAACAAGTATTACATCACTTGCGTGCTTTCTAATGAAAAGTGTTTTATCAACAACACCTCTAGCATATCCTTTATATAAAAGAAAGTTGCTTAACTTCTCATACCACTGTTGTGGTGCTTGCTTCAAACCATATAAAGCCTTATTCAATTTGAAAACATGATTAGGATATAGGTGATCTTCAAAACCAAGAGGTTGTGATACATACACTTCTTCATTTAAGAAACCATTCAAGAATGCATTTTTCACATCCATTTGAGAAAGTTTGAAATTACACATGCATGCATATGCTAACAATAACCTCATAGCTTCTAACCTAGCCACAGGTGCATATGTTTCATCAAAATCAATACCTTCCTCTTAATTATAACCTTTAGCAACTAGCCTAGCCTTATTTCTAACTATATTACCATTTTCATCCATTTTATTCCTAAACACCTATTTTATACTAATCACATTCATTGCATCAGTTTTAGGAACAAGAAACCATACATCATTCCTAGTGAATTGATTAAGTTCATCTTGCATAGCAACAACTCAATTACTATCACACAATGCATCATTCACATTCTTAGGTTCAATTTGAGAAACAAATGCAACATGTTGAAAGAATGAAAGCTTGCATCTAGTGGATACTCCCTGTTCTATGTCACCAATTATGTTGCCCTTTGATAATTCCCTGGGTTCAATCCACTCCTTGGGTAAGTTGTTGTCTGTAGCTTTTTCAGTCGACTGAATTTCCTTTTCAGCTGACTGATTTCCTACAGCAGATTTCTTTTCCAGTGTTATTTCTTCTTCATCTGAAATCTTAGGCACATGATCTTGCAATTTTGGGTTAGTTTCACCAAATACAACATGCATAGACTCTTCCACAGTCATCAATCTCTTATTATAGACTCTATATGCATGACTTTGTGTAGCATAGCCTAGAAAAATACCTTCATTCACTTTTGCATCAAATTTGCCAAGACTTTCTTTGCCATTGTTTAAGATGAAACACTTACATCCAAAAACTTTTAGGTGACTTAAAACAGGCCTCCTCCCTTTGAAAAGTTCATAGGGTGTTTTCTTCAAAATTGGCCTAATCAATACTCTATTTAAAACATAGCAAGCAGTATTGACTGCATCAGCTCAAAAGTACTTAGGTAGTGAATTCTCATTTAACATAGTTATAGCTAGTTCCTCAAGTTACATGTTTTTCCTTTCAACAACACCATTTTGTTGTGGGGTTCTTGGTGCAGAAAAATTATGTTTAATGCCATGTTTTTCACAAAAGTGTTCAAACCTTTCATTTTGAAATTCCCCACCATGGTCACTTCGAATAGACACTATCTTGGAACTCTTTTCATTTTCTAGCACCTTGGTAAGTCTTTTAAAAGCATGAAAAGTGTCATTTTTGGTAGCTAAGAACAAAATCCATGTGTACCTAGAGAAGTCATCAACTATGACTAATGCATAAAGATTGCCACCAAGGCTCATGGTTCGAGATAGACCAAATAGATCCATGTGAAACATCTATAAAGGTCTTTCAATTGAAACAACACTTTTGGGTTTGAAAGAGACCTTGGTCTGTTTTCCTTTTTGACATGCTTCACACACTCTATCCTTCTCAAACTTGAGTTTTGGTAGTCCTTCAACCAACTATTTTTTGTTTAGCCGATTAACATGCTGTATGTGTATGTGACAAAGTCTCTTATGCCATAACCAAGTGTCATCCTCTTTTGTAAGCAAACAATGGATGCTAAATGATGCATGATGCAGATCAAATAGATATATATTGTTGACTCTTTTTCCTATCAAAACAATTCTACCATGTGCATCATATATCAAGCAATTGTTTGGTTCAAACATCACTTTAAAGCCTTTGTCACATAATTGACTTATACTTATCAAATTATGTTTGAGCCCTTCTACCAGTAGCACATTCTTGATGTTGAAAGAGGATCCATTGCCTATGACTTCATTTCCAAGGATTCTTCCTTTGTTGTTGTCTCCATAGGTTACAAATCCTTCTTCTTTCAATTCCAACTTTGCAAATTTGGTCTTATCTCCTGTCATATGCCTTGAGCAGCCACTATCTAGGTACCATAGATCCTTCTTTTCCTATTTAGATCCTTTAAAACAACATAGTATTACATGGTACCCTTTGATAGTTTGGGTCCAACATGGTTATGCCTTTTTAGATCCTTTTAGGATCCATTTCATAATTCCCTTAGGTAAATCATACTTTCTAACATGACAAATCTTAAGAATATGACCTTTCTTCATACAATAGTTGCAGGAAATGAATGGCATAGCATTTGGCTCACTTTTGGAAAATAAACTAGAGAACTTCTTGGCTTTCTTTTCATGGATAGGTGTATAACCAAGTCCAGCCTTTCTAAAAACTTAATTTTGAGAGCCAAGAACAACTTCCAAGTTTGCTTTTCCTCTTGTGAACTTTGCATATGTTTTCAAAAGATATTTCACTTAATTTTTCAAAGTAGTGTAGTTTTCACAAGGTTTTATAGCCAGCTGTTTTTCAGAACAATCAACTAAATTACTGTAAATCATTTCCAAATGTTCGATATCAGTTTTTAAGTCGATTGTTTCTGATTCTAGTTGTCTAACTCTATTTTCTAGCCAGCTATTTAATCCTTTTAGCCGATTGTTCATGACAGCAATTTTGTTTGCCTCACTATACAACTCTTCAATGTCATGCAACAATTGGTAATAATCATTCTTATCTTTGGATGACAAAGAACTTACTTTGCTTGATAAGAATGATTCATATCCGGCCATTAGGCATAGATTTGCTTCCTCACTTCCTCCTTGAGATGAAGTACTTGTTGAATCATCATTGTCCTCCCAAGCTATGTAGGCATGCCTTTCCTTACCCTTTTTCTCCTTTTTCCTGTCATCAACCTTCTCTTTCTCTTTGTTAACATTAGGACATTCAATCTTGATATGTCCTTGCTTTCCACAATTATAACATGAGAATTTGGAAGAATTACTTGAATCATTTTATTTAGAATTGTACCTCCTCTGATTACCTTTGTTTCCTTTCCTCTTGAGATACTTCCCAAACTTCTTGACTAGTAGATTCAAGTTCTCATTGTCACTAGATTCAACAACCTCTTCCTCGGTTTCATCACTCTTCTTAGAGCTAGCCTTCAAGGCTATGGATTTTACTTTTTTCTCACTTGTTTCAAGCTCACTTAGCCTTTGAATTCCAATCTCATGCTCTCTAAGCTTACCAAACAGTGCAGCTGTTGTGATGATGGATAAATCCTTGGATTTAGATATGGTAGTCACCTTTGGTTGCCAATTTCTATCAAGACATTTAAGCACTTTGATGTTTAAATACTCTTTGTCAAATTCTTTGCCTAGACCCATAAGATGGTTGACTGTGTGAGTGAACCTCTTTTGCACTTTAGCTATGGACTCTCATTTTTGCATCTTGAAAAGCTCATACTTTTGAATCAAGGCATGTTTGCTTACTCTCTTCACTTCACTTGTTCCTTCATGTGTAACCTCTAGGACATCCCACATTTCCTTTGCATTCTTACATTAGGAGACCCTAAAAAATTCATCCATACTCAAAGATGAAGTGATGATGTTCTTGGCATTGCAATCATATTGAGCTCTTCTCCTTTCTTCATCATTCCATTCACTCCAAGGCTTGTCCACCTGCTTATTTTCAACAACACATTTAGGAGTATATGGTCCATTAACTATTGCATCCTAAATTCCTTTGTCTATAGATTCAATGAAAATTTGCATCCTTAATTTCCAAAACTGATAGTTTAGGCCACAAAACATAGGTGGTCTATGAATATATGCACCTTCAGCAAAAGGGAGTTTACTTTCAACCATTTCAAAAGGATTTTTGATCAACTTGAATACCTTTCAAGAACCTTGCTCTAGATACCAATTGTTAGTTTTGAAATGGTGAGTTTAGCCAAGAACGGGGGGTTGAATTGGCTTTATAAAACTTTTTTTGAAAGCTGAAACCCTTTTTCAATTGAATCTAATGGACTGGAAAGTTTGGATGTAAATGCAGCAAACCAGTACACTTTTAGTCGATTAAAATATAAAACAGCAGACTAAATTGTTCTTGATGCTATGATACAGTCGATTAAAAAGAAAAATCAGTCGGCTAAAATACTGAAGGATTATACATAATGCAGAATTCACGAATTCAACTCAAACAACAATCTTTTACATACAAGACATGTTCCAATCAGTATTTATAACAAGTACAAAGCCTCAGATTACACAAGAACGCATTGAATCACATCAAATATCAAATTCCTTATTTTTCTTGAGATTTTAAAGAGTTTCAAAGAGAGGGAGATGAGGGAAAGAAGAATGCACAACTGTTTTTATACTGGTTCACTCAATCATAGAGCTACATCCAGTTTTCTAGGACAACCTGAGCTTGGTTTCCACTATTTTCAAAACTTTTACAAATCAAACACCAAGATTACACTTTTGAATAACAAATCACACAAGATTTTTGACTCACACAAAAATCTAGAACTACAACCTACAAAAATCACACTTGCAGACCTGAAATCACATTAGGCAAACCATCCAGAGGCACAAAAGTATCCAAACCTGATGGTGGTTGTCCCTAGCACACCATACACGTGTTCTTCAAGCTACTCACAAGCCAAAATGCCTCCAAGATCAACCAAGATCACCCAAGATCTTCAAAACATGAGTTCCAGTTGTGTATTGCAGAGAGAGAACGCTTCCCAGAGATGAATGACATGATTTCGTTTAGAAAAACTCAAATTCGCACCTCTGCTCACGAAAACACAGCTTATATAGTCTGGTTTAAGTGAAAACAGTCGATTGAATTTTCCGTGCAGTTAGCTGATTTCACCTGACTTAAGTGAAATCAGTCGATTGAAAAATAATTCAACTAACTGAATGTATTCATACCAGAAACTATATACAACAAGCCTTTTAACCTGTTAAAACCCATTTTAACAGATTAAAAGAGACACACTAAAGCACACAAGACATCTAACCTATGTCATATAGCCTATCAACAATGTATAACACTAACACATTACATTTAACATGTTATATACAGATTTAACACACTAAAACTTAATCTTCAAGAGGATCTTCATCAAACACTTAAGATCTTCATGCACATGGCTTTATCAATTCTTTGCTTCAAGCTTGGTTGTGCCAACAGGAGATGGATATGCTTTGATGCAACATTTATCAAGAATGGGAGAGTTGAGTATTTTCTTCTATTTTGAAATTGACACTGATGTTGAAAATAGAATCATTAATGTCTTTTGGGCAGATGCAAGGAGTAGAGCCGCCTCAATGGACTTTGGTGATGTCGTCTCATTTGATACTACATACCTAACCAACAAATATGACATGTCGTTCGCACCCTTTGTTGGTGCTAACCATCATGGGCAATCAATTCTATTGGGATGTGGATTATTGTCTTCTGAAGATACATAAACTTTTACATGGCTCATTCAATGCTGGTTGAGGTGCATGGGGAACAGGGCACCAGATGGCATCATAACTGACCAATGAAGAGCAATGAAAAATGCTATTGATGTTGTATTTCCCAACACCAGACATCGAATGTGTTTGTGGCACATCATGAAGAAAGTCCCCGAAAAGTTAAGTGGATTGACAACCTACAAGACCATAAAGCATGCTTTGAAACAATTGGTTTACGAGTCCACCTCCACTATTGATTTTGAGGTAGGTTGGGAACAATTCATATCCAATTTTGATTTACAAAATAGCGAATGGCTTTCAATGCTTTACGAGGATAGAAGTAGATGGGTTCCTTGTTATTTGAAGTCAAAATTTTGGGCTGGTATGTCCACCACTCAGAGAAGTGAGGGTATGAATGCCTTCTTTGATGGTTTCATAAATTCTACAACAGCACTGAAACAATTTGTCGTCCAATATGACAATGCGCTGCGGTTGAAGGTCGAGAAGGAAATTGAAGCCGACTTTGGTTCCTTGAATACCACCCTACCTTGTGTCACTCAATCATTTCTTGAAAGACAGTTCCAAGAAGAATACATTCATGCAAAGCTTGTTGAAGTTCAGCAAGAGTTAAGGAGTAAGATTAATTGCAATATCAAAATTTGCGAATGTGATGGAATTTATTCAAAGTACATGGTTAAAGAGGAGTGCATATGTAATGGAGAAAGTGCTGACAAAATACATGAAGTTGTATTTGATAAAATCACACTAGACATTCAATGTACTTGTCTTTTGTTTGAATTTAGAGGTATTATATGCCGACACAACTTTCTTGTTCTTGCACAAGAGGAAGTCAAAAGTTTACCACCCAAGTACCTTTTGAAGAGGTGGAGCAAACAAATTTGACGACGACACACTTACATAAGAGCGTTAACCAAAGATAATAAGGACGATCCCCATGTGGAAAGGTATGACTTCATGTGTAAGAGATTTTATGAAATTGCAGAAGTTGCATGTCAATCTGAGAATGGGACAAAGTCTATGTTAACCCAACTTGCCTCCATTTATGCAAAGCTTGACTTACCTATATTCAATATAGTAAGTATTCCTTCACACCAGGTGAAGGAAAAATTAACCCAAGATTCAACGTCCACTATGGACAACATGGTACGAAGCCCTTTACACATTAAGAGGAATGGTTGACCCCGAACAAATAGGCTTCAATCAACAGTGGAGAAGGTTTCCAAGAAACGAAAATGCAGGGCAGCATCGAATAAATCGACAACGGATCTTAATGTAAGTCATTCATGCATATTTTAATTATATTTAAACAGATTGTCTTAAAATTACTTCATTACACCCCATTTACGATGTTACATTTTGCAGCAAGTCAGCCTTAACATGGAAACTAGAGCACCCACAGTTCAAGTAGGCACGACCACAACTAATTCACAGAACCTCTTCTTACCCACACCTTCCACAAGTTTTATGTCTCTCCTAACGTCATTACAGCACAATATCAACACACAAATGTCTGAAAATGAAGACATCATTAGGTACTATATCACGCTGCTGTTATTTATTAACATCCAAACCAGTCAACATATGTCATGACTTTAAACTTTCCTTGCAAAAATCACTGACATGATTTAGAGGCTTCTTTTGTATTATCTTTTTGGACATTATGCCATGCAAAAAGACAACTTTTGAAGCTCTTGTATATATTTCATTATGACATGGTGGATGAAGGTTGATTGTACACTTCTACTGTTATGTCAATTTTTTTGTATCATACAGTAACCCCAGACATTATTGTCAATGTAGGTTAGCGCTTACTTTGTTGTAGGTTTGCAAATATTCTCCTATCTGCACTTTGTTTGTATATTTTGGATTAATGATTTCTTGACATTGTATGGTGGTACACCTCACATATACAAACGTTTAAGGTTACAGGAAAAAAGTTATTCATGAAAAACTTGTTACATTTAAGTTCACATTACCGAAATAATTGTAAACCAACTTGGCACTAACTTATGCATAAGTTCGCAATTATTTCCCACCAATAAAATAATGCTAAATAAAATGTGTGTCATTTTGGTCAGAGAAAAAGATTCTTATTTCACCTTATCCACGTCAAACAATTGAAAAAAAAATGGCTAAGCTTGTTTTTTGTCCTTTAACTTTTCTAACTCCAATATTGATATGAATGAAAAACAAGCCATACAAATTGACACTTACGCACGCACGGGTTAGCAAATAAACTGCACATTGTTATTTGGCAGCACAAATAATCATTACTTCCAGTAAGGTCACATTGTAATAAAATCATTAATATTCTTCATACCATGAAGCACACTCTTAAAAGTTTAATTTTGTAACATAATTAACAATGAATAAGGTTTCTTTAAAAACCATTGACCTGGGTTAGCAATAGTTATGTCATTGCTTTGTACTTATAGATCCAATGAAGACAAACATACGCATGCGCATATATCACTCTAATGTATTGTAGGATGGAATACCATATATATTAAAGGCCTCTTGACAAAATCAATATTACTGAAAACCAAGCACTACTGCTTAGCACTTATGAAGCCACGAGTTAGCACATAAAATATGATGTGTAATTTAACAGTACATAACAAAAAATCAGATATTCCAACAGAAATTTTTCCTATCTTATAAAGAAACTGAAATACGCCACATTTTCTGTAGAAAAGATTTGACATGGGTTACCACCACTTAATTCATTGATTTGCGCGTAGGAACTCATGCCTTAGCAAATACATGACAACAGAATCTGACATTGCTCATTATGAATCTTTCTTTCCTTCATTACACCCTTTAACCTAGGCGCCATTTATAAGATGCACACTTCAACATAAAACAGAAATCAAATTAGCTCATTCCCATCCATTCAACTAGATTCAATAAAGTACCAAAAAACCAACAAAATAGTAAGGTCAATCAACGAATTAACAATAATAATTAAATTGGTGTTCCAAACCTCACTTTTATAAATTCCAAATTCATCCACAACTTACACAAATAAAATGATATCTAACATTACTACAACTTCTAAGTAATCCACTTCCTCCTCCTCGCATAAGTCATAAAAGGAGTTCGTATCGTGATGCTCTTGAAACGCTTCCTCGTTCTTCCTTCAATCGATGGTATAAATTACTACTTTCAGCTTCATCCCTGTGTAGGTTCGCACCAACCTCTTCGCCATGTTGCTGCGGAGGAGTACTTTCAACAACTTCAAACCTGTCTTGCTACCCATATTCATCAAATTCTTCCTATCCCCCATAATTATGTGATTCGGCTAGAAACTCCTGTTTCAAATTCTTGTTCGACGTATCATTCATTATGGCTTTAAACTCTTTCATTACCTTCCGCAGTTCCAAAATCACAGCTTCTTGTTTATCTATTTCTATACTTAAATGTTCCTCATCTTCTTCGTCTTCGTCATCCTCAAATCCTATACCATATTTATCAAAATCTTCCTTCACAAAAGGATGACAAAGCTCGAAGTTTGATACACCAACCTCCATGACAACCTGAAACATTACACCCAAAAATTACTTCAAAAAATTTAAGTCAATACCTAAAAGTAAGTAATCATACTAAATCTACTTTCATACCTTGTTGTTATTCAAAGCACTAGTTATTTTTTACTTAGCCACTTTCATATCCATCCATTGCAATACTCGGGTGAACATTGTGCTTGACTTTCCAATATCACATTTTGGAATCAAGAAGTGCTCAAAAGACCATATCTAAAACATCTAAAAAATAAATAAATAAACTTAATACATTTCTTCCTATTTCAAAGAAAACAAATTTGAATTCAAACAAATTAATTACAAATTACCTGTAACAAGTACACACAACCAAGAATGTGGAAGTGTCTCTTCTTTCCTTTCTCCTTTAAGAACAGGGATGCATTGCATATGCTCCCAACTAAGTATTCATAAACAAGTCCACCCCAATTGTATTTCCCAAGATTACTAAGGTCATCTACAATGGTAAATAAGATGGGGAAAATTGTTCCCTTGCGACTTGGACAAAGGAACTCTGATATTCCCAATACAATATATAGCCTACAGTAATTCTCCAAGCTAACATCATCCCTACATCTTGCTAGAAAATCATATAACATCTCAACATCAACACTTTTGTTATTTAATAATTTCTTACACTCACTCTCCACACAAACCTCATCTAAGTTAATATTGTCACCATCAACCCGTAATCCCAGTCCCAAACAAACATCCAATAAAGATAAATAAACAACTTTATTACTTATTAAACCCCCATTCCTTTCAACCCACAAACTAATTAAGGAACTAAGAAGTTTCCTACTAATTTTTAGACTTCCTTTCAACATGTTGAACCATCCAAATGGTGTCCCTTCAATTACGGACCTTTGTTCTCCAATTAAATTTTTATTTAAGGAAGCAATGTACTTCGTCCGACAACAATGTCTAAAAGTCTACACATATTTATCAACAAAACTTATGAAATGTCATTCTATAAATTAATGAATAATAAAAAAAATTAAGTGTTCACACCTTAACCTCATGCTTCTTCTGACCACCGCATTCACTGTTGTGACTATAATCAGCCAATACATTATCGCTTATGTAAACAACTGCTATCATGTCCTGTCATATGTGCAAAAACAATACCCTGGATTAGCACTTAGAAACTAAGAGGTTAGCAAATCATTTTTAACAACATCAAATTATTTTAAACCAATCAAAGTAACACATGGTGTACGTATCAAGTGAATATTAGCTGTGATGTGCGGACACTATACATATACAATCCCCATTCATTAACAATTCACAATCCATATCACCCATCCACAAATGCAACCACATTGGACATCATATGTGCAAAAATAAAAGCATGGCTTAGCACTTAAAAATTAACAACTTACCAAATCTTTTTTTCCCACTTAACATAAATTGAAACCAATCTAACTAATAAAGTGAGTAACAGTTGTCATTTGCGAACCCTATAAATATACCATGAAAACTCATTAACAATTCACAGTCCATATAACCCATCCCCAACTGAACTAAAGTTGACATCATATATGCAAAAACAATAACCCCACTTACAACTTAACATCTAACAGGTTACCAAAATTTTTTGTTTCCCAACCTACCAAAACTCAATCAAATGAAAGTGATTTATGCTCAAGTATTAAAGTGAATACCAGCCCTATTGTGCAAACAATATAAATATTCAATTCCAACTCATTAGTGCAAACTTGACAACGTGTGTGCAAAAGTAATACCTTGGCTTAGCACCACTAGTGCAGAATGGGGTTTTTAACTCGCCTTATAGCCCTCGGTTACTGCGGGACCGAAGTCTATAAGGAGGCGGTGGCATTTTTGAAATTTTCTTCAGCATTTTGCCTCGGGTCACAACACAACCAAAGCATATAACCGGTTTTATGCTTCGGTTCACAACCAACCGAAGCCTATAACCCATCTGTGGCCCCCAGATTTACAAAACTGCCACTGACAGTGCATGCTTTGGCCTCAGGTGACAAAGGACCGAGGCCTATGACAAATGATTTGGCCTCGGGTGGCTAAGAACCGAGGCCTATCCTTCTTTGTGCCTCGGGTGTTTACAGAACCGAGGCCATATCCTTTATTTAGGTTTCCAAATCGCGCGAACCCATCATTGTTCACCATCTTCTCTCTCGCGAAGCTCTCCGCCACCACCGTGCCCTCCGTCAGGATTCGCCCTCTCCATCGCCGATTACGCCTCCATCCACGAAGTTAGGGTCGCCGGTCTTGCTCCGCCACCGAACAGTAGGCGAAAAGGAGGCAGCCACCGTCGCGCCACCCTCGAAAAGGAAGCAGCCACCGTCGCGCCACCGTCCAGCCCTCGTTGTGGCCTCCGTCGCGCCACTGTCGCTCCTCCATTAAAGCATATAACCGGTTTTATGCTTCGGTTCACAACCAACCGAAGCCTATAACCCATCTGTGGCCCCCAGATTTACAAAACTGCCACTGACAGTGCATGCTTTGGCCTCAGGTGACAAAGGACCGAGGCCTATGACAAATGATTTGGCCTCGGGTGGCTAAGAACCGAGGCCTATCCTTCTTTGTGCCTCGGGTGTTTACAGAACCGAGGCCATATCCTTTATTTAGGTTTCCAAATCGCGCGAACCCATCATTGTTCACCATCTTCTCTCTCGCGAAGCTCTCCGCCACCACCGTGCCCTCCGTCAGGATTCGCCCTCTCCATCGCCGATTACGCCTCCATCCACGAAGTTAGGGTCGCCGGTCTTGCTCCGCCACCGAACAGTAGGCGAAAAGGAGGCAGCCACCGTCGCGCCACCCTCGAAAAGGAAGCAGCCACCGTCGCGCCACCGTCCAGCCCTCGTTGTGGCCTCCGTCGCGCCACTGTCGCTCCTCCATTGCGGCCTCCTGCGCGCCACCGTCACGCTGCCTCTGGTTGCGCCCTCTTTCGCGCGTACGTCGCGCCCTTCGTCGCGCCCTCTGTTGCGCGATAGAAGATGGCTTCAGCATTTAGGTGGTTCGGTCCTCTCATCGATCTCTCGAAAGCCTCTTCTCACATCGACGACTTCGTTCAGCTTCTCGTCTTCGTTCAACGTTCCTTCCCCGTTCAGGTCCCTTACTCCTTGGTCCACCCTCGCCATTCTCTTCTCTCCAAGGGTCTGTTCTGTACTTCTCTTCTTTCTCTGTTATTTTATCTGTTTGGTTAAGTTATTATCTTCACTATTCATAATTCTTCTCACATTTGTGTCTGTTGATTTGTTTTGCATTTTTATACATTTGAAGCAAGCAAAACACACCTTCTATTCTTCATGTTCAATCTTGTGTGCTGGTGTAGGGCTAGTCAAAAGTGATTCAGGCAACTTCACCATGGTTGTACCAATGGATATGCTAAGTGTTTTTAGTTTTGTTCTATAGGTCATGGGGAGGTTCGAACGTGTAGAACAAGCCAGAGCAGCCTCGGAGTGCCTCGATTATGCTATGGTAATCGAATGGGTCAGATCGAAAAATCTTAAGCTTATTAGAGTCTGTGGAAATCCCATTGAATAGGTCTTCGTCGCCTGAGACACGATCGGAAAGGAAATTGAAATTGAAATCGAAATTGAAATTGAAGGGAAGGAGGAAGCGTGGCATGAAGAGTTAAAGAAATGATCGATTACCATATTTTTGGATAGAGGCATGAACAGTGTAGCCTCGATGGAGGAGTCGCTGGACGAGGTTGAAACCTAGGTGGCCGGAAGCGTCGATGACGCAAACTGTTTGAGTGGTTGTGTCTATGCTTTAAAAGGTTTTGATTTTTATAATTTGGTTCAATGCAGCTGTTGAAGAGTTGGTAACAGGATTCCGTGTTGGCGCAACAACGAAGGATAAGCTTAGGAGGTGCAGCAGTCTCGTTCCACTATTTGCAACATCAAGGGTATCAAATTTTAAAAAAAAAAAGCCCATATGGCCTCGGCTGCAGCGAAAACCGAGGCCAAAGGGTATCGAATTTAAAAAAAAAAACCCATATGGCCTCGGGTGGAACGAAAACCGAGGCCAAAAGGCTGGGCTCTATGGCCTCTGGTTCCATTGAACCGAGGCAGAAAGGGCCTCTATGGCTTCGGTTCTTAACCGAGGCCAAAAGCTATGCTCTTTTGGCCTCGCCCCAATATGCTTCGGTTCCCGAACCGGTGCAGAATATTAAAAACAACCGCTGCCAAATCCCCTTCCTGCACTGGTGCACTTATATAATAACAAGTTAGCATAAATTTTCAATCCCACATTACATACATTCAAACCAATCTGACTTCCTATAGCAACTCAACCTTTCAAACCAATATCCCAATAAATGAATTCCAATTCAATAAATCCATTCCAATAACAATAATACATTTATATTACGTTAAATTTGTTTTCACTGCCATACCTCCCACTAATGGGTTGGGTTCAAGAATGACTTTGCTTATCTCTTCACCAATGTAGACAACAGCAGAACGAAAAACACCAATCCAGCAGTTTCCACTTCAGAGTGATTATTTTCTACAACTAACATTCCGCTTCCGCTCTTGAACAACACTGTTACAAAAAAATTCACACTTTATCATATTTTCTCCAAAAAGGGAAACAAAAATGCCTCCTTTTCACAAACATCAACGAATACAAAAAACATTGTTGCAGTGGGTAAACCCAAAACTTTTTCTGCTCCACCAAGGGGGAAATGACAAACCCCATCGGAAAATAACTTCAAAAACGGAGGAACAACAAACTTGGAGAATGAAGGAAGAAGAAACTTAGGGGGATGGACGAAGAAGACACTTCGGAGATGGAGGAAGAAAAAACTTGGGAGAAGGAGGAAAAACAAACCTGGGATGGAGAAAGAAAAAATTGCTCTCCACTTCTCTCATGACTTCCACTCCTCTTTCTTCTTGCTCTTCACCCACTTCTGTCACGAATCAACCTCCCTTTCTCTCTCGTTCTCAAGCATCCAATGCGAAATTATACAAAAAGTAAATAAAAAATTAAAAAAACAATGCCACGTCAGATAGTGAGAGAAGTTATAAAAAAAATGTTGTCATTATATCATTTTCCATAAAACAATTATTGGTGCTGACCTTGTGTATAATATATGTTGTTTGAATAAAGTAGTTGTAGTGACAAAATTTGACAGAATTTCTTTGTTGAAATTGTTTGGGGAAGCATTTGCACTTCCTTTTTCGTCCTCTATCGTCAAAGCTCTGGAAAATTCTTACTTTGATCTCGCTTGTCTAACCGATCATTATATCATTTATGGTTTCTTTTTAGGGCAATTTTTTGCAATATTCATTGTAGCTACTAGAAGAATATTATGGTTGTTTCCATGAGATCTGGATCCAACTTTCCAGTGAGCTAGACAATGTGTTTTTTTTTCTTTCACTATTTATCATATTTTCATATGTAGAAGATTTGTTCATGTTCCAAAATTCTCTTTTGGTAAAATTTTCACTGGTATAATCTGTTTCAGGAAGTTACTATTTTTGTTTATTTACATTGTATGAACATTGTAAAGTGGTGCTCTGCGCCAAGACATCTTTACTAGTAAAGACACCAGTCAGGTAACTTATCTATTGCCACTTCCTAACTTCTCCAAACTTTGATTGCATAATAATAATTAAAAAAATAAAACATATGTGTAATAATATTGGAATGAATTCCCCTCCCTAGTAGTTTTGTACAGGTTCGGTTCTGGTTCAATGCATAATTCAAGCACTTAATAGTCCCTTTTTCAGTATTATTCTTTTCTATATACACATACTCATTATCGCATAGAAGTAATTATTACATTGTGTAAAAATTAAAACCGCTAATATTTCTTTTTAATGCTTTTACTATACTACTTAAGTAGAAAGTTGTGAGAAACCTAATTAGCTTTTTATTATCTGTGAGATAAAATAACATAAAATAAAATAAAATAAATAAATAAATAAATAATCAAACATAAAAAATATGGGTCACTACCCTTAATCAATACCTCTTCTAAATACATAAACGTATACAGCCATCATTTACTTTGTTACTTTAAAAACATACCTATTCTTACAACACCGGTTTAAGGAAGAAAAATTATCTTTTGAAGAAAACATTTGACAAACTTCACAAAGTTTTTATAAATAAAATTAAAATAGATTAATTTTTATTTTTTAATTAAAATAAAATAATATTGTTTTATCCAAATTGATAATTTGTTAAAGTTTGTAAAAAAAAAAACCTTTTGTTAAGATGCCATTTATAAGGCCCATTAAAATTTTTTTATTCTTTTCTGCCCTAAATTGTAAGGGCTGCCTTTGTGAATTGGGCCTAAGGGCTGGCTCAGAAAGGGGAAACCAGACCTCTAAGTCTGCCCTAACACATCACTTCCTTCACTTTACAGAAAACAACATCATTGTCCCTTAGAGTAGCCGCGACTTTCCGCTAGGGTTTAGACCTTAGTTATCTCCAAGCTTGTTCAACCCCTTCTTGCTCCACGTAAGTTATCCCTCAACTCACACTTTTCCTCCCTGAGCATATATTTGTTTTACAGTAGGGTTTCACCGTGAGCTTAGTTCCTAACTCTATTCCACTGTCTTGTTCAGTTCGCAAGTCCACTCTTTGAGCTGTCGTGCTCCGCTAGTTAGAGTCGCGCACTTTCTAGCTACTTCCAGGTAAGGGAAGCTAGAACCCTTTTGTTTAATGCGATTGCGGTTTGTTTTGTTTGTATTTTCATGATTCTTGAACTGGTATGTTGTTGTGGATACATGGAATGGTTTGTGTTATCGTTGGTGTGTAAAAATACAACTGCTACAGGACAGTGGCGACGACTAATAATCTCGCCCAAGCGAGCTTGTCTCGCCTAGGCGAGGTGAGTAGAGGCTCGCCCAGGCCTTCTCGCGTGAAGAGTCGCTCAGGCGACCCGCTTAGTTTTGAGCAAGCGAGCGTCTTGCTCAGGCAAGGAGTGTCTCGCCTAAGCGAGAACGTGAAAAGGCCACTGTTCCAGATTCTTGAGCTCTTGCCTAGGCGAAGGGAGCTCGCCTGAGCGAGAGTCTCTCTAGCCTGGGCGAGGCCCTTCAGCCTGAGCGAGGAGCTGGGCGAGAATTCGTTTCAGATTGGTGTTCTTCTTGTTCTTGGGTGTTTGACCTGTATTTGATTGTACTATTATATGATGGCATGAGGGAAATGAGTATGCATGAGTGGGAGGGTGTATGAGTTATGAACAATGGATTTTTGAATAATGCTTGATATATAATAAACATGAGATGGTTCGTATCAAAATGGCACGGTATTTGCATGAGGTGCAATGCTATATTTATGGTTAGGGATGGATGAGCTGGAATGGTATTCTGCATGAAATGTGAATGAGGAAATTTGGTTATGAAGATTGGCATGAGAGTCGTGTCCATGGAAATGATTAATTTATTGACTGATATGCTTGGTCCGTGTCAGTGCGTAAATCCTTGAGATCTCTAGGTGGGGTCTCAGGGTGTGCTTCAGTGGTCAGGACGTAATTCCATGGGCCCTATTAGTGGGTGTCCATGGTGGTGCCCCATATGTATAACTGGGTAAGGATTCAAGGTAAGGTTGCATCCTGACACTCTAAGGAGTCAGCTAGTCTCACCTAGAGCGGACTGACTCTTGTGGTGAGAGTAGTAGGAGGCCTGAAATTCATTAAGGGCTAACTTTATGGTGAGGGAAATTGATTCATTGTAACATATGTAACACATAGCTCGGGGGTGAGCAGCTCGGGGGTGAGCAACGGTATCCACCACAAGTGCAAGCATCCGCTGAATCCGACCAGGTTATATGTATCCGGATGAGTTGAGTCGAGTCTTAGTGTATTACTTGGAAGGTCGTAACATGTTTGTGTGATGTATGTATAATGGACTATGAATATGTATCTGATTTCATTAATGAAATGGTTTTGGCTCTAGCTTACCCTTTGCTTGTTTGATTGTCTTGTGTGTGTGGTTCTTCTCTTTTGCGATGATCATCAATTTATTGATGTGAGCATAAGCGAGAGGTTCTCGCGGTCAACAGGGGAATGGCAACTCCGCTGCATAGCCCGCCTGGGCTGGATTCTTGATTCATGATCTTTCTTTTAGGGCCAGGGCCCATGTAGCATTTGTCCTTTACATTTCAATTTGATTTCCGTAGAATATTTTGTAACTGTTTCTTTTGGCACCGTTACGCGTTTTGGTTAGTTGTAGGGAGTTACTTTTAAACTCCGAGACTGCGCTGAGATATTATTCTAGTGTGACACTTCTTTTAATTACATTTTCTTTTAAAGAATTTGTTTACAACTATGATTGTTATAGCAATTTATTTTGATATTTGTACCACACCTAGCCGGTCCCACTAGCATATTAACACATATCACCCTTGACCAACACCTATGTCGGTCAAGGCTAGGAGACTGGTGTACCACACCAAGCCAACTTAACAAAATAATAATAAAACGATCACCATACCTATACACCAAAACATTCAAGTAACCGGCCTAGGCTGGGCTGATCTAAGTCTAGCCGGCCTGAACTGATAACATAAACATCCAGAGGAATAACTTGCCTAAGACAGTATATGAGCAACACAAACCGTTAAGGGAAGTAGTCGGTTTAGGCTGACTACCTTAATACGCTTAGCAAACCCCCCCCCCCCTTATGTTCAATGAGCCCACAGTAATCAATCTAAGGACCTGGGTTAGGGTCAGGCCCACTTACAGCCCAAACTAGGGCCCAAGCTAAGGCCCGGCCCATGGCATAACCAGACATAGTTAATACTCTATAAATACACGTGGACCCCAGTAATTAAAGGTACGCATTCATTACTCCATTAATCACTTGATTTGACTTTTTGAGAGTTTTGACTCACTTGAGCTTCGAAGTCCCTTCTGCAGGTAACCCCTCCGGGGTCCAAGCAGACATGTACCAATCGGGAATAGGCCAACTGAGAAGATAGCAGACTACATGGGTAAGGTGACGTTTGTGCCTAACTTATCTTGTTTGTTCTCTACAGGAACAATATTAAACTATTTATAGATATGAAGACATCGGGCCGCATACTTGATTCTTATAAAACCCAGCCTTAAAAAAAAATGGGAATATGTGGGCCATTCGGATAGTAGATCTATTTGTCTAGGCAGGAACCTTGTGTAGAACGTATAAATAGTAGTAGTAATAGGAAGAATACTTTTTCTTTATGATGAAAATGGTCAAATTATATAT
>Ga0214544_1005592_pt1 | contig 24159 bp, 14 predicted proteins | sample CNSS3metaG_FD_160074 | JGI IMG/M metagenome (GOLD analysis project Ga0214544, IMG submission 160074) | Root nodule microbial communities from cowpea collected in UCLA plant growth center, Los Angeles, California, USA - CNSS3 | ecosystem: Host-associated > Plants > Roots > Nodule | place: USA... | reverse complement strand
GCTCTCACACATATATTTATATATATATATATATATATATATATATATATATATATATATATATTATATCCTTATAAATCCTTATAAATGTGTTAAAGTTTATGAACTCAGAATTGCCATTATATGCCTTGAGCATACTCAAAAGATCCCATCCATTGATTACATCCGCATATAGAACCAAAACAGTTTTAATTGCATTAATTGCAACTAAACCTGACAATGATCACTAATGTTGACAGAACCAAATGACATGGATTCATCATGACATGTGTAGCATGAAAATTACGTGAAGGTGATTTGTATACGTTTATTTTCAACTTGTCCTTACTTTATCTCAATAAGATCAATATAATAGCCTTAATATACAAAGTGTAATTTTTGAATAATATCCAAAGTATGTCCAAAGACATTGCATGCATGCATAAAATCAAACATAGAACACAAAACATATAAACTAACTCCCACTAAACCAAAGATTCCTCAAACAACAAAACACCCATGTGAGGAATATGCTCATGAAAGACCATGGGTGGAAGTACCTTAGTAAGAGAATTTGTCATCACGGAGTTTGTCTCTTATTGTTCTATTTAAAACTGTCCACTTTGTACCTTATTGTTGTTAGAATACAACACATCTAAAAGTACCTAATAGCCCAATTATGTATGCTATATCCAGATGCGTACATATTTAGACATACATCAAACTCTCTATAGCTGATGCATAGGGAATCTTCTGCATTTCCTGAATTTTTGAATTTCCTTTTGGACATTGAATGAGATTGAGCTGAACTTGCTCCCACTGAACTTGTGATACAGACAATTATCAATAACATCCAATGGGTTTCACACCTTATTGTAATGGGACAAGTTCCTAAACCTTATTGTCTTGCATGGACTTATACTCCTCATTCATTGCTTCAATCCAATTTTCCAAATTAGGATCTTGCAATGATCTCCACAAAGATATTGGTTCATGAAACATCACATGTTCTTGAGGATCTTGAGTTTGTTCTTGAGGATCTAAACTTGCTCATCAAAAGCAACTGTATGAATCGGATATGGAATTGTCCCCGATTCTTCCTCAAAGACGAAGTCGCTAACCTTATTCTTCCCCCCAAACTCAATATCCTCAAAGAATGTGACAGTTCTCGTCTCAAAATATGTCTTTAATTTGGGATTATAGAACTCAGCCTCTAATCTCGCTGATTTGGTCTGTTTACCTTTAATGCATTCAACACAAACATTAATGCTTGTGATGTCAATGGAATCCAAGATCCCATTTGACACAAGTCGTTCAACTCTATTCTTAGAGATGTGACCTAGACGTCTGTGTCATAATGCTTCCTGAATCAATATTTTCAATTTTATGCTTAGTACCACACTATCCCATATTGAAGGATTCATTATAAGGAGGTCACATATCAAACATATATAGATTATCATTGCCCAAAAGTGAACCGGTTCCAATTAGGTTATTTGTGTTTGTTTGGAAACAAAGAATTCAGGTTGTCTTTAAATTGAAATATAATTTTGACTTTAAAATTCAAATAAATAAAAATTGGTTCACAATAATAATATAAAATTCCCCCTATAGCTTTCACCTCCACTGATTTGCCCTCTCCAACATAGATCCATATTTCAGAATTAATTTACTTTCGCTAGGTTATGTAACCCTTCATTGAAACACTGATGTTAGTTGTTACACCAAAGTCTAACCAATAATTGTTTCTTGGTACTAAAGCTAAATTGACCTCAAAATAGACCAACGAAAGACTTACACAATTTGAGGGATCTCACTTCTCATATCCTTTTATCTCTTCAGAGATACCAGAGTCCGTAGAAGAAGTGAATTTCTCAATTCTTAGTGTAAGGTCAAGAATGCAGTCAAGAGAAATTTACATGTTCTCACTTGAGTTCTTAAAACTTGATCCACTAAGAACCAGAACTGGGTTCGGGTTGACAGATATAAAAGGAATTGTAACAGAATTTAGAACAAGAGAATATAATTAAGCTCACATCCTAAAAATAAATAAATAAATTCAAATAATAGTCTAACCCATCACAAGAGACCTAATGCACCATTAATATCAAGTCTTTGGATAGTAATATTAACTGCTACTAGTATCTTGTTGTAATGATCAAACATTTATATTACCGCATGTCCAACAACAAACCCATCTTTGGATTGATTTATCATCGACAGAGCAAAACCTTATAATTATCACGTGTTTACCATCATAGGTGTGTATGTAATCTGGCCAAATATTAATCCCATACCCATCCCCGTAGAAAAAATTCATCCTCATCCTCATACTCAAATCCAATGGATATCAAACTTTTGTCTCATCCCCATCCCCACCGGGTAACGGGTATAATCTCGTACCCATACCCATACTCGTTTTCTTACTACTTCAATTTTAATTTTAATTCATTTTTATAAAATAATAAACAATTACAGTAAAGAAAATATAATATTATCAAATATCCAATATTAGGAGGATGGTTGTTTCTTTGATGTCAAATACTTGAAAATAAATTATAATTGTATACATTTTAGATTACAATACTAAATAAAATTTCATGATAATCAAATCATTTATTAAATTTGCAAACATTAATGAAAATTTAAAAATATTTTTAAAAAAATATAAAAGGAAAACAAATATTCAAATTAAAATATATTTTAAATTTTGTTTATTTCAATTTTTTAAATTCTAATGAATATCTTTTTTATACACTAATAAAAGTTATAATACATAATTTAATCAAAATAATGCAAAAAATAAATAATAAACATAATAATAAAATTTTAACATAGATATTGTATCTTTTGAACTTCATTGGATGGTGATAAAAAAATATTCATGGCAATTACATTTAATTTTTATATTGTAGTAAATAAAAATTATTTATACAATTATAGTGAAAAATTATAGTATGATTGATAATAAGTTAGAAAATAAAAAATAAATTAGATAAAATATATTGAAATAGTATTCTATATGATAAAAATAAACAACAAATAAAAATATTAAAAAACTAACACATGTGAGTCTTATGAACAATTTGAGAGACTATTCAAAAAAATCGCACAAAAGAAAATAAATATATTAATGGTATGATAAAATGAAAAATATCTTAGAGATCTAAATATATCGAAATAGTATTTTACATGATAAAAATATACAACAAATAATAATATTAAAAAACTAACAAATGTGAGTCTAATGAACAATTTGAGAGACTATTGAAAGAAATCACACAAAAGAAAATAAATCTATAATTAAGGGTATGATAAAATGAAAAATATCTCAGAGATCTAAGAAAACTTTTCAAATACTAACATATATACTCAATGGTTGAGAAATAACAAAAATTATTTTAACGAAACAAAAGAGTTCTTCAAATTAAACAAAAATTAATAATAATTAGTAAATATTTTTTTATATTACCTAGTAAATGAAAGGTTTATGCTATTAAATACTTAAATTTACAATATTAAACATTCTCATGTGAAAGGAAAATATACAATAAATAAAATATTTAAAATAATAGAAATATTTAAATGTGAGACATAAAAAATTTTTAATTGACATACATTATTTTAACATAAAAGTTATAAGATGAAAAATATATTAGAGATGCGAATAAGTTTCATGACAAACCAAATGCTTAGAAGAAACAAAAAATGGATATATATATATATATATATATACATATATATATATATATATATATATATATATATATATATATATATATATATATATATATATATATATATATATATACATATATATATATATATATATATATATATATATATATATATATATACATATATATATATATATACATATATATATATACATATATATATATATATAGTTACTTAATTAATTACGAATATTTTAATAATTTAAACAGAAAGAGAAATATGGCGGGGATGGGTATTATGGTGGGATATGTACATTCCTATACCCATCCCCAATTGAAAAAGTCGGAGATTCCTTGTCAAAACAGGGACGGATTCGAGCAATCCATGGAGTGGATTTATTTATCATCTCTACTTGCATGAATATACATAAACAAAAACATTTAACATTGTTTACAAACTATCTCTTCAAGAGAGATGCTACTTTGGGAACATCTTGATTAAATTTGCTCATAAAGAAAATGTTAAACAAAACCAAAATTTGAATATTTATTTATTCCAAAACTAAAATATTTATATTTATATTTCAAAATATAAATCGTTATGTTCAAATATCTTAATTTAATTTTTATATTTGAACCCAAAATTCAAATGAATTTATTTATTTTAATTCAATTAGATTTTTTTTTTCGATTCTCTTTCTTCTTTGTTACGAATATAGTTGCAGTTGGAGACTCCTGCATACGTGACCAGAACTAGTCAGACATGACCTTAACCATAACTAGCTACGCACAACTGGCTAACCAAAATCCAGCCTATTGAGCGATTGGCACGAGTCAAAAAACAACTAGATTAGATACCCAAACCACCATCACTTGCGACAGTAGCCAACACAAACCAGAAACTATGGTCTTCTTGCGCGTGACCAAAACTGCACCTGAATCGCGAGGAACAGTGCGCACTAGATCTGCCGTGACCATTGTAGAACCCACGAGCACCTCGCCAGGAAGAAGAAGGTGCCATGCACGCCTCCACCGTCGCGAAAAGACACAATAGAGCACATCTCCCCCAGATCGCCACCCAAAACTCTGTGACGATGCAAGGTCTTGACGATGAAGCCACTACAACAAGAAACCACCATGGCAATCACCTCCGCGTCAGATAGGAGCCACTACGACAACCTTTGTGAGTGCCTAAACGTCATTCGAAACAGAATTGCCGCTTGCGAAGCCGCCATCACGAACAACCCCCACTTGTGCTGACGCGAACCCCCACCGTGAGCAACGCACGTCCTCTGCAGCTTGGCCACTGCCCTGATCAAAATCCATTGCCACTGCAGCACAACCACCGTCGCGAACCACCACCATTGCAGCCGTGAACCAGATCGGCGCCGCCGCAAGTCACCTCCGCGAACACAACTAGATCGATGGCGAGAAGCCAGCGCATCAATGTTGCGACGTGAAGCCACCACCTAAAATGAACCATGTAAATGCCACCGGAGCCTGCAGACGTCGCGCCTGTGCCGCCGTCATCACCATCGTTGGGGGCTGCTGTACAAAAACGAAAACGAGAACGTCTCTACCGTGCGAAAACAAGAACCACCACTGGTGACCGCGCGAAAACGAGAACCACCACTGGCGAGCAGCGAACCAGATCAACACTCGCAAAGCACCCCGCTGGTGGCAGCAGCAAACTTACGGGAAGCCACCGCGAACCAGACTCACCGCGACAACGAGAGACCACCGTAGTGAACCACGACGACTCTCAAAACCACGATGCACCACCACTACACAGTTTAGATGCGAGAACGCGAAACCACCATGGCTTCCATGAGACTCTGCCGCCGATCACTGCCACTGCTGCGCGTTCAAAGCAAGCCACTACCGTGACTCCTGCAGACGCCACCAACACCTCAGCTTCCTCCCAGCAACATCACTGGACACAAACAAGATCGCAACTCCCCCAAAACGCAACCAGACCGGGAGCCATCACGACGCTCCTTGAGAACGCGCTACCGCTGCTGAAACGACAATGCTGCCATCGAAGACGATGAACAGCGCAAGCCCTTACCATGGAAGACGCAGGGGAAGTCGCGCACCTCGTCGTCACCAAACCACCAACGTTATAGAGATCGGGATCTCCAAGGATTCGATACGAAGGCAGTTCGAAAATAGGGATTTAGGGTTTCAAAATTTCTCATAAACAAAACAAAAATGTGTCGAGGTCTTTCATCCAATTCCAATTGGAATTAAACACATGTACACAGTGCAAATATTAAATTCATGCAAAGGCAATTTTGCATTTCATTTGCAGCGGAAGACAATTAAAATCCCTAAATCTCACAATCAGGGTTTTACACAAAATTGAGAAAAAGCGCATATTAGACATAATGTCAATCGGGAATAAATATAATCATAAATGTAAAGCCCCTTTAAAAATCTTTTAATTTTTTTTTCCCTAAGAATAATGGGTTGCCCTTGTAAATGGGCCTAAGGCCGGCCCAATAGATAAGGTCCCTAAGTTTGCCCTAAACCTAACATTTCTCTCATTCTCAGAAACTGTCCCTAATCCTAAAGAGTCACAACTGCACTTCTGCTAGGGTTTACCTCTTCACCGTTCCAAGTTCGATCAAGCTGTTCTCACTCCACCTCGCAAGTCCCCTCCTTGAACTGTCGTGCTCCGTTGGTTAGAGTCGAGGCACCTTCTAGCTACTTCCAGGTAAGGGAAGCTAGACCCTCTTCATGTGGTGTATTTTTGTCTTGTATCGTTGTGGTTTGTGGATCCCTTGAGATTGTGTACTGCTATGGATGTTTGAACTGGCTAGAAATCTCTGTTGGGTGTGTGTATGCGTGGTGCAGGTGCGAACAGTGGCGGACACTGATAGTCTCGCCCAGGCGAGCTTGCCTCGCCCAGGCGAGATGTGCAGGGGCTCGCCCAGGGCTTCCTGCGCGAGTGGTCGCCCAAGCGACCAGAGTGTGATTTTGAGCGAGTAGACAACTCGCCCAGGCGAGAGGGGTCTCGCCTAAGCGAGATCCCGCGTTGTTCCGGTTCCTATTTTATGCCCTTGCCTAGGCGGAGGGGGAACTCGCCTGAGCGAGACTGTCTCGCCTGACCGAGACCTCAGCCTGAGCAAGACCTCAGCCTGAGCGAGGTGCTGGGCGAGACAATGCTATGTTTGGACGTTTGCTTATTTCTGAATGATCTATTTTGGTTGGGCATTAATGTTATGATGAGGGACATGTATATAATGGAGTGTGATGCATACGTAGCATGATTCATGAATTATAAATGATGGGTTTGGTATGAGTATTGGCATGTGAACTAAATGAGTTTGGTGTTGTTAAAGTGGCATGATAATGAGATGAGTTGGATTCTATGTACATGGATGGATTATGATGAGTTGGATCTGGAAATGTGAAAGGTAACGACTTTAAAGTTTGACATAATGAGGGTATCTTTGCATGGTGAATATTGTTTGATTGTATGATCGTATTTGGTCTGTGTCAGTGCATAAATCCTTGGGGTCTCTAGGTGAGACTTTCAGGGTCGCGCTTCAGTGGTCGAAACGTAATTCCATGGCCCCTGTTAGTGGGTGTTCATGGTGGTGCCTCATCTGTATAGCTAGGTAAGGATTCAAGGTAAGGTTGCATCCTAACACTCTGAGGAGTCAGTTAGTCTCACCTAGAGCGGACTGACTCCTGTGGTAAGAGTAGTAGGAGGCCCGAAATTCATTAAGGGCTAACCTTGTGGTGAGGGAAATTTGATTCATTGTAACATTTGTAACACACAGCTCGGGGGTAAGCAGCTCAGGGTTGAGCAGAGGTATCCACCACAAGTGCAAGCATCTGCTGAATCCGACCAGGTTATACGTATCCGGATGAGTCGAGTCGAGTCGTAGTGTATTGAATGAAGAGTCATGACATGTTTGGTTGTTGTATGGATATGGGATGGTGAAAATATAATTGACTGTATGATGAATATGTTATTGGCTATAGCTTACCCTTTTTGTTGTTTGTTGTATGTTTTGTGGTGTGGCTTTTTTTTTGCGATGATCATCAATTTGATTGATGGGAGCAGATGGGCGAGGTTCTCGTGGCCAACAAGGGAATGGTGATTCCGCTGCTTAGTCATCTGGGCTAGAGTTATTTTCTTCATGTTTTTTTTAGGGCTATGACCCATGTATCGCTTTATGCATTTCCACTCTACACTCTTTGTTAGACTTGTATCTGGTTTCCGTTGGCATCGTGGTGTGCCCAGGTTGTTGGGGTTGGGTTAAGGACCTCAAGACTACGCTACTGCACTATCGTTTGCGTGACGTTTCCTTTAATTTCGTTTAATAATTAAATGGGACGTTACAATAAACTAACAATACCTTGATACTACTTGTTGGTTTATGAAAAATAAAAGCAATAAATTCTACAAATAATAAATTTAGCAGTTCCCAATACTTCAAAGAATTGAATGTGTATGCGTACCTTATGATTGGATTGAGAACAATAGATGGAGAAAGATGGTACCTGGTATTCCAATTGTAGAGCACCTGAAGGTTCCTTCTAGATTTTCTCTTTTGATGCGGAGGGAGAGAAAGGAGTAGGAATAATGCATAACGTAGTGTGCTCACTAATGGGACCATAACCCCTTATGTAACTACTATCAGTTACTTACTTAATTTCAAATATTCCCTTCATCAAATTAGAATATTGCTGGCATATACACACACACACACACACACACACACACACACACACACACATATATATATATATATATATATGCTCTTAGCCATAGATTTAATTAATTAGATCACTTAAACACTTTGGCTAATAATATATAATGGTCCTAACACATTTAATTATTTATTATATATATATATATATAATAAATAATTCCTAACATGTCGTTCTTCTTCTCCGATGAAGCTTCGTTTGAATCACATTCGTCATTGTTTTTGTGCTCGTGTAGGTTTATTTCAGGTGGTTACGCGTCTTCGTTGTAGTGGGTTCGTGGGTTGCGTCTCAATAATGTTGTGTGTGATAGCAAGGCATGGTGAGGTTACGCGTCTTTGTCGTAGTGTCAGGTTTCGTGAGGAAGAACGTGGGCTGGTTGCAGTGCTTGAACGTTATTGCAATAGCGTTTAGGGTTTGCGGTTGCTACAGGCATTGTGGTGGAGGAATCTGACGCTGGCGCTGCGCTGACATGGTGGTTCCCATGAATCGTTTGCAGAAGATGAAGGTTGGTAAGAGAGGAAATGTATGACGAGGTGTCATGTTTTTATTGGACAAACTTTTAATGTTAGGATTCTGCCACGTGGCATATGGTTGGACAATTTTGTGAGTGGGGAATTGCCACATGGCAACTTATGAATGAATTTGATTTTTTCATGGAAGGTGGGTAGAAAATAGAACGACGAAGGGGTGTAGAAGTAGGTTTTGAGCAGTCAAAAAAAATTTTCTTTCCAGAATTTTCTTATTTTAGCCTTATTTTGTAATTCGAAACAATTCAATTTCACAAACGTCAGAATATCCAATAATATTTTATGCAACTAAAATCACTTTTTAATCCTTTTTATTTCACATACTCAAATAACCTGATTATCAGAAATTCCAATTAAATTAATCCTTTAAGCACAAAACTCAATTAAAATTCCATTATTAAGGACTAAATGAGGGCAAAAATAGCACTCATCAATCTATGTTTGAGTATCCAATGTGATGATCCTAAATTCAATCTAACAATGCGGAATGCCTATACCACCTAATTAGAATTCAATTGAATTTCTGAACTGAATTAAAACTAAAAAACAAAGCAATTCATAATTCTGAAAATTTCCCGAGAGAACTTCATCTCAAGAGTGCACAACAACATCGAATCTCAAATTCTAATGCATGATATGAAAATGTTATGATGCAGAATGTTTGGAAATTATCACAATAGAACACAAAAACAAGAATCGTGAAAAAACATTGAATATAACTCGAAATCCCAATTGACGAACCTAACTAACCGAAATAACGAACTAACACATGAACGAGAGAAATTGAATGCAATGAATGATGAATTGGATGTGCAAATGGTTCATAAACAATGTGCATAACATCACGATTAAGATGCAAACATGAATTAAACACGAGAAACGCAAAATCAATGAATTCAAAATTAGAACGTGAATGGAACAATGACGTTATTCTTCAGAAGCGAGTTTCATGATTTAAGCTGATGATTTATGTATGGTTGAAGTAGAATGACTACACATCCTCTGAAGATTCAACTCGTGTCCAAGTCGAATTCAGTGTTGTGATTGATGAACATCACTCAATCATTCAAACTTGAATCATGAGCTCAATTAAGTAGTGGAAAATGTAAAGCATAGTAATTAAATGGTAGACATGAAAGAAAAGCATAAATCTAATATAGAGAAACATGTTTATAGCAATTGTATCCAGTAAAACGTGAAGAGAAGCTTACAAACAGCTTAGAATTAGCAAGAATAGTGGCAAATGATGTTTGCTGTTTCTTGTTTGTTGTTTCTTGGTTCTTGGTGGACCATCGGCCTTGTAGTGTTCAAGATGGTGTGCATGTAATATTTCCACTTCACTTGAGGTTAAAGTATCCAAAAACTCCATCTCTTAATATATGTTGCTTGGTGAAGTGAAAACATGAATTTTGGTGCTTATTTGTCCTTTTGGCCGAGAGCTTGCTAGTTGTTACCATGCCAAAAAATTTTCTTCACATGTTGAAAGTCTTCTTAAAATGTTCCTAGCTACTTTTTAGTCTCTTATCATATGCTTATTTGAGTTTTCTTGTTCTTGTTTCTAAGTATTTGAGCTATTGCATGAGATCTATGCCTTGTGTTGTTGTATGCTCCTTGAAATTGATTTTGACCTAACTTTTAAGGAACTAAGTGTTCAAGACACCCTAAAATATCCTTCTCATCATCTTAAGCACCTAGTTTTGAAAAGAAAAAGTGTTTCCATGGCAAAAACCTATTTGGCCGAGAGCTTTTGTGTTGTTTGGTGATTCCATTTGGCAATTTTTACTAGGTGTTATGCTACCAAATTTTATGCTTGGATTTTGGGTGATATTGGAAAATTAGTTCCACCTTTTTACATGGGTTATGATCTTTCTTGGTGTATACATAATTTGAGGTATAATCTTGACTTGTTCAAATGCTTTCCATGGAGTCTTTAAAATTACTTTTCCTTGCTTTAGTCTTGTTCAAGTTTTTTCTTTAAAACAAATTTCCTTAGAAGTTTAACTTTCTTGTTTTTGAGCTTTTCTTGCTTGTCTCTAGGTAATCTTTGTTTTGTCTTAGTTGTTTCCATTTTCTTGCTTTCCTAGAGTGTTGTGGCCGAGCCACTTGTCTTGCTTTTGAGAGGTTTTCATCAATTTAAGGTCTTTTTCACTTGTTTGGAAGGATTTAAGTGTTAGCCTTGCTTGTATGCTTAGGGAGTGTCACCAAAAACACTTGGGTGCTTTTGAAGACCACATTTGGTCTCGATTTTAGCTTGTTTTTCTTCCCTAACCTCTTTCTTGTCTCGATTTTTGTGAGTTTTGGTGTAGGAACATGAATATGGATCCAATCTTGGAGGTAGAAGAGGAGGAGGAATAAACTTCACCTTATTCTCCTCCCATGGTGACTCCTATGGCCCAAGAAAGTGAACAAATCACCCTAGCCAACATCCTACGTGAAATGGAAGTTAGTAGGAGGGAAACTTTTGACCTATTAAGGGCAGATAGGAGACAAAGTGAGATTTTCCTTCAAGAACACATTCAAAGGCTTGAACTTAGAGAAGATGAAAGGAGAAGGAGATCTTCTTCCGAAGATTCAAGCCATGGTGGAAGAAGAAGAAGGCATGACCATGATGGTGGGGGAAGGCGCAATAAACTCCCACAAAGGCAACCTCCACCAATCAAAATTCCAAAGTTCAAAGGGGAGAATGATCCAAACATCTACATTGAATGGGAGCAAAAAGTGGACCAAATCTTTAATATTCATTTAGTTAGTGATCAAGAGCAAGTATATTTAGTAGTCTTAGAATTTGAGGATTATTCCATGACATGGTGACATCAATTGTGTATGGACAATATCAACCAAGAGCCACTCGCGGCATCTTAGATGGACATTAAAAATTTGATGCGCGCTATATTTGTTCCTTCCTACTATAGGAGGGAGACTCTATTGAAGCTCCAAAGGCTTCAACAAGGGTTCATGTGTGTGAATGAGTATTACCAAATGATGGAGTCCATGCTTCTCAAAGTATGACTCGAATTTGAAAGTGAAGAAGAAAAGGTAGCTAGATTTGTGAGTGGTCTTAGAAGAGAAGTTCAAGATGTATTTGAATTGTATGAGTACTCTACTCTTGATAAAATTTTACACTTGGCCCTAAAAGTTGAAAGTCAATTGAAAAATAAACAAGAGGCCAAGAAGAGTACTCCTTAATTTGACTACTACTCTAGGACTTGGAAAGGAAAAGAAAGAAAAGATGAGAAACCATCTTCCAAAGACCACCCACCTAGGTCAAATGCGCCTAGAGTCTCCCATGAAAATGCAAAATCTTCCCAAGGTTCAAGAACTAGTTCCATAAAATGTTTTAAGTGTTTGGGATATGGTCATATTGCTTCAAATTGCCCAACAAAAAGGAACATGATCTTGAACCCAAAAGGAGAGGTTGAAAGTGAGCATTCTTCTCCCCCCTCTTCAAAAAGTTCTTCCTCCCACACTTCTTCCCAATCTTCAAGTGAGGATGAAATCAAACCCAATGAAGGAGGTTTGTTGGTGGTTAGGCGCATGTTAGGCCAAGTGCCTAAAGAATTTGAAAACCAAAGGGAAAATATTTTTCACTCAAGGTGCCAAATCAACAACAAAACTTGCTTCGTCATAATTGATAGTGAAAGTTGTGTCAATGTGGCTGACAAGCTTGGCTTGAAAACCATCCCTCATGCCAAGCTTTATAAGCTATCTTGGCTTAGTGAGGAAAGTGAGATCAAAGTTGACAAACAAGTTCTTATCAACTTCTCCATTGGAAATTACAAAGATGAGATATTATGTGACTTAGTGCCTATGGAAGAAACTCATATTTTACTAGGAAGGCCATGACAATTTGATAAAAAAAGTTTTTCATGATGGCCATGCCAACAAGTTTTCCTTTAAATTCCAAGGCAAAAAGATTACATTATTACCTCTCTCACCAAGAGAAGTCAATAAGGACCAAATTCAAATGTTAAAGAAAAGAAAGGAAGTCATCTTCCAAGAGGAAGATTGGGTATGACTTCACTTGAGAAAGGAAAGGTTCCCTACTCAAAGGAAGTCTAAACTTCTCCCTAGGAGGGATGGCCCCTTTCAAGTCATTAGGAGGATTAACAACAATGCTTATGAGTTAGACTTACCACCAAGCTACAACATAAGTAACTCATTCAATGTTTGTGATCTTTCTCCTTTTGATGTAGGGTTTAAGAATTCGTGGTCGAATTCTCTCCAAGAAGGGGAGGATGATGAAGGCGTGACCAACCATGAGACCTCCATAGAAGCACCCTAAAAAAGGATCACTAGAAGCATGTCTAGAGGGGAGCCTTCTATTCCATCACCTTTATCTTTGTTTTCCATTACTCTAGTTTAAAATTCCCTAAGTTGGTTTTGAGTTGACTTATTTTGGTTGAATTGTTGACTTTGACAAAAGTTGACCCTTGACCAAGATTAGCTTAACTTAAACCAACATGATAATCCTTGTTTGTCTTGTTTTTGTAGGTAATTAAAGAAAGTAGAGCATGCTAGGTGACGCATGGTGATTGGAGCATGTGGATGATGCGGAGGAGAGAGAGAGAAGCATAAAGCATAAAGTAAAAGCAAAAGTAGACATGTACCTTGTCTCCTTTTGCCTTTTTGGTTTATTCCTTTGAAGGTTACTTAGTCTCCTTCCTCTTTTGGCCTAGAATCCTCATGGAAATGCATCCACCAACCAAGAGATCTCATTTTGGCCGTGTGGCATTCTAGCATAGGAAATTAGGATTTGCTAGTTGATCCATTTCATGTTTATGTTTTTGCTAAAGGACCCCTATGGACTTCTATTTAAAGGGGGCTCCTTGTCTTGTAAAAGAGTTGATCATTTGATATTACAAAACTTGTGTTTCAACCATCCAAAAACCGTGAGCTCTCCTTCCATGAAGTGAACTCACTTTTGCCTTATCTTGCTTGCAAGTGGCGACACCATCACTCATCTCTAGGGTTTGGTTGGCTTAGATCCCCCTTATGAGTGGCGTGCTTCCTCAATTACACCACCTTCTATGCTTTCCATTTTATTTATTTCTTCTTTCATTTTTGGTTATCTAGGTATTGTTAAATCCGTGTGTTATTTTGAATTTGAATCAAACTCTCTTCTCCCTTTCATGAGCTTGAGAAATGAACCTTCACATCTAGATAATTGCTATCTTAATGTCCAGTGGGAATTTTCGAAAAGCTTTCTTAAACAATTTACCATATTTGTAAATCTAAAAGGAAACAAGATAATCCTTCATTACAACACAATACTGTAACATCCCGACAAGATATTACGGATTTAATAATAAATAAAGAAATAATAAATATTTTCATTTAATAATACCTCATTTCCCAAAATGCTGGAAATTTAAAATTTTATTACTGCCAAATATAATTCCAAAACCATAGTTTATAAAACTGAAATAATAAACAAAATGTCTCATGAGAGTTTACAATTTGTTTTCAAAACATAATAATTAAAAAGACTCCCATGCTCTCCCCGCTTCGTGGCTAAGTCTCACCAGCACCACCTGCATCAACATCAGCTACTCCCGTGCACCGCACACGATCATCGCTAAACACAAGAAGATAGGGTGAGCTTAACAAATTAAACACATAACAAATCTTATATTAATACTACTCATAAATACTCAAACAATCATTCTTATTTTTGGGAATTTTATAACAAATTGCATATTTTTTCGTAAAGAAAATTGCATTGCCCAAAAAGGCCCAAGACTATCCAAAGTTAGATAATAATCCCATCAAAATGGTTTGATGTAATTCTTGATGGTATTGGATTTATCTTTTACAGTATTCTCATAACAGAGGTTATCTTTATCTTTTACAAGTTATCGTGTATAATAAGTTAAAAATGTCTAATAATATACTCCATCATCCCCTTAAATGAGCAAAGCTTTTGCTAAGTAAAAGTTCCCTAAGGTAGCAAAATAGATAGATTTAAAAGTTCACTAAGCTTGTCCTAATTGTTTGATGCTTATATGCTAGAGTTGACAAGTTACATCACAACTCAAAGTTAAAACAACACTTCATACCTCATAATTCAAAGCTGAAGGCAAATAATGTAAACACATTATAGAGCTAATAGCTTCTAACTATATGGTTTAGTGTAAAATAAGTGGGAAAATTAAAATTTTGATACTTATAGGGAATAATTCCACTTTAGCCGCTGGCCTAGTGTTTAATATGTTCAAAACCTTGGTTCTTGCTAGATCATGCCATTTAATACAAGTAAAAAACTCTTTGATGCTCTCTCTCTTGTTTGATTAGAGGCAGTAGTGCCTCTAAGCTATGACAAAGTTAGTAAACATCAGCCATATGCCAATAGATAAGGAAAAGGTTCAATTGAAAATAGTGTATTAATTTGAAAACAAACAACACTAGGGAAACATACATCTTCATTTGTGAGACACTAGAGCGAGAAGGAAGTAACAAAAAGGGACTTTCTCCTTTGCTTCTGCAATAAAGCAACAAATAAACACAAAATTAAATAATTGAATTATCAAAAATACATATTAATACAATTTTAACCTAAAGCGCAAAATTTAAGTGGGGTTGGGTTGATATTAGAGGCAACAAAATTGAGTTTGTTTGGTTTCTCCTACTAAACAAATAGCAATATTCAAATATTGAACCAATGCATAATCTCAAATAATTTCTTTGCCAGTTCAATTCTAACTGAACATGGGTTGCAAAAATAATTGGTACGGGTTATATAAACAAGGTGTTTAGTTGTAATGGGTTTTGGGCAAGTATAACTGGTTTAGTAAGTATTGGAATATCATTACTTTAAATGGTATAAGTGAACATAAATGTGAATAAAAAATAGTGACAGTAAAAGAGGCAACAAAGACAAAAAAACAATGAATGAAACAATGAATAATGAAACAAATACCCATACTGTCACGAACCAACTTACCCTAAAGCTGAAGACATTAGATTAGGTATGGATTTGTAAATGTTTTAATTATTTCTAGCTATGTTAAAGGGATTCAACATGCATTTCCATCTATCATCTAATTTATATATTTTTGTTTGGTATGATGGTCCCCACAACATGCGTATCTTATAGCAGGTATCCAAATTTTCTAGCAACCTACTATTTGATAAATATATAACATGCTATTTTATTAAATCATTGAACCTTGAACTGCGGTGGTTACAGTACATCGAATTTGTTAACAATTTACTAAATTTGGCAAAATTTCTCGTGAAAATAGTTCTCTGCTATGCTCCTTAAGTTTGTAATATAACATTACTCATTTCTTAAAAGGGTTGCTCATATGCATATGAATGTGTAGATAGACATAATAATTCAAGTTGGTAATGAACTCATGGTGATTTTATTTAATCATTAAGTTGACAATACAAATTTATTTTATATATTCAATAAGAAGTCAGATAAGTTTTCAGGCTAGGTGGATCAATTATTTAGCTATAAATAATGTCATAATTATATTTCAATGATAGGAACTGAAATGACTATTCAAGGAAGAGGTAGAGGTCAAGGTAGTTACACTGTAAGTCAACTTAAGCCTATTCAATGTCATGTTGGTCCTTCAGAACTAGATCCTATTTTGCAATCACCAGGTATAATTGTTGAAAGCACTCTAAATTTTTATATGTATTTAAGCAAATACCTAACTACCATTTATATGTAAAAAGAATCAAATTTTGTTATGTATTTAACAACATTTATCTTCATGAAAAACAAATGACAATTCATTTTATTTAGATTAAAAGAAAAGAAAGAAAGAACACAATAAATTAGCTTTGTCAATTATAGATTCAATGAGTTTTTTTTAGGTGCTACTTCAATTGATGGTAATCAATCACCACCTACCACCTCAGTGTTTGATGGTGGTCAATCAAATGTCAATCCAACATCTTATGACCTACCTACTCAAGATCCTTCAAGTGTATATTCTCATAATGAAGTTCATAGGAGACTTGTCATATCTGTACAAAAAGTTAGTAGACCGTAAGTACATCTAATCAAATATTGAATTCAATGTTGCTAATTTTTGGTTTGTAAAATGATTATTTGAACATGTAGAAGAAGGTCTGTTCCCGATTCTGTGACTCCAGATATCATATATGAAATATTGATGAGAATGCTTAATCTAGCTGAGAAATGGAAAACTTATTCAACTGATATGAAAGAAATCTTATTCAATGATTTTAAGGCAAGTTACTATAATATTTTATCTTTATATTACATTTACTTATCATTAATTTTGGTAAATTTGTATTGATGTAGAATAAGTACCGATTTGCATCAGATTATGACTGTAGCATGGCAAGAAAGGTTCGGAATTTAACATGCATGGATCGTTATTCTGACTCTTTAGCTAAGGCAAGAAAAAGGCGAGAGAAAGAGAAGACTCAGATAATATAGAAGACTTAAAAGGTTTTTGGGCCAAGAGGAATAAGGATTGAGATGTAGGACACTTTAATTGACATATGGATGACATAAGATTGGAAAAAGGAATCTATTGCTGGTAAAAAGAATAGGGCTACCAAGCTAGAGTCTATGATGCAAATTGGAGGGTCAATAAGCTTTGGACAACACTTAAAAAAGATGGTATTCATTTTCTCATTTTCTAGTAATATCCATGACTTTCTAATAATACTTACATATTGTATAGATTTGGTGGATATCATTAGTGCATCAATCATATACATAAACATACTTATTATAAATTTTTGTATACATTTGGATTTTGATAGTATTTGTAAGACCCGTAGAATTTAATTAATTAAATAAATAAATAATTAATAAATGCGGGTGGGAAAAACATTTATGACATTAAATTATGATTGTTATGACGTGAAAGAGTACTAGCTCAAGTGGTGGAGAGTACTTGTTTGTGTGAGAGGACTTGGGTTTGAGTCTTATGTATGCCAATTTGGTGTTCTTATTTGTTATTGTTTTAAATATATGATAATCATGTTGTGGAATAATATGATATTTGAATTATATTAGTTAGTAAGAAATATGAATTGGCTTGATGGTTTAACACTGACTTGGCATTGGAATGGTGATAGGTTCAAACCTTGGAGAACCCAAATTAAAACCTTATTTTTTTGGTATTTTTGGAGTTGGCTTGAATATGAAAAGTTGAGGGAAAACCCTAGTTGCATGGCAATCGAGAGGTGGCTAGAAAACAGCCATAATGAGATAGTGAATGTCATTAACAACTAATTAAGACTCAATTTTCGTTTTAGGTAATTAACCTAACTTTTAGGCACCCTTTTAAAAAGCAAAATTGGGTTAATAGAGAGGGTTTTGGAAAGTTGGGATTGTACTCAGAATTAGAGCACGAAAATTATTGAGATTGGTGAGGTTGAGTAAGGTTGTGGGGCTGAATTGAGAAGAATCTATGAGGGTTTTAGTGATTCAAGGGAGAACTTTGCAATTGTCAAAGCTTTAAGCGAAGGAAAACTAGGTTAGGGGAGCTGTAACTCGCTAATTATGTATGTGATGCTTAATTGCTTTTTGAATGGTCCGTATTTGTATAATTATTGAACTGTCATGTTGAATTCTGGTTTCTGGAAATTTTCCAGAAATTGCCTGGCGGACATTCAAAGCCGCTAGGCGGCTTATGCTGTTTTAATGGTGTTTTTGGGTTCCAACGATGGAACTGCTTGGCGACACTACTTTGCTCGCTAGGCAATGCTTGGTGACTTACCCAGTTTTCTAGGTTTTGGCTTGAACTGCCTGGCGGTGACGATCAACCGTCAAGCGACGCGAACCTTTTCCTTCGTTTTTGGTATTTTGTGGGGGCCTGGGCTGATTTTGTTGGAAGGAAAGTTAATCGAATCCTTAAAGGATGGTTTAGAAATCAGAGTGTTGGTATAATCACGAAATTGAAGTAGAAATTGAATGGAACAGTAGATAGATACTTTAGGGTTGATGATTTGAGAATTTTAGTTCTCGGAATCAATTAGCGGGATGTTACTGCGAGGATTTTTGTTATTGAAATGGATTAATGAGTTGTTGAGTTGATAAATAACTGAAAGGGAGTGGAAATCTGCATAGGGGGGAAAATCCTGAAATTAAAGAGTGGTGTGGGTGCAGAAATTCTAGGAATTTGTCCAGAATCTTACGCACCACCTGGCAGCACGGGAATGGCCGCCAGGCGCCACACCAGAATGTTGGAAATTTTAATTTCTGCGAGTGCGACTGAGGGGTCTGGCTTAGGAAGATATTGGTTTGTGCTAGCATGGAGTTGGAAGGGGTAATTGGATGATTACTCTGATGCGGATATAAGAAACTAGAGGTGTGAATTTTATGATTGGAATGGGGAGCGAGAGTGATTGCCATATAGTGGACAGTACAGTGTAAATAGGACCTAATTGTAGTAACAACTGATGTGATATTAGCATAATAAGGAGATGTTAGCACAAAGTCAAAGCTGCAACGATAATTGGATTTGTCAAATTGGACAGATGGTATAAATAAGGGTAGGTGCAAATGGGTAAGCCATATGCGAAATAGTTTGTACTTAAGGTTGGGTGGTACGTAACAATGCATAGGGGTTAAGACTACAATGACTAATAGAGCCTTAGAAAATTGGAACTTAGGCAATCTCAAGTGGATACACCTAGGTTAATGAACCAAAAAAAGGGAATTAAAGGATATTACAATTTTTGGTTAATTGTATCTGATGGTGGTTACTGTCTAAGCGTACATATATACCTAATTTAGAGAATTTATCAATTAGGTTATGGGAGGATGCCAGACTAAGTAATGGAACTTGGCTGCACGGTGCAAAACCAGTAGAAGTGGTGATACTAGTGTGGCGCCTGGCGGTGGGGTTAGGCCGCTAGGCGATAGATGTGAAATAAGGGGGTTCTGCGAGTTAGGCTCGGAACGTATCCCTTGAGTTGAGCTCGGGATAGGGGTTAAGCACGTAGCATTCCTCGAGTTAAGCTAGGAGTGGCATCCCTCGAGTTGAGCTCCAGATGGCGGATGAACACGAGGAACCCTTGAGTTGAGCTCGGGTTGGCGAGTGTTACCAGTGTGAGTGTGCTAGTTGTGACTAATATGGATAGGTTCAGATGGATTGCCCTCCTTAGTAGATAGGTGACGAGTTTGGTAGTCTTGGGACGTTACGGACTATGTTCGTATTGGGAACTCCACTTGTCGTTACGGTGTGTGATCTGTAGCATGGTTTCCCGCACGTGCTCTATCGGTTGTGGCCGATAGGTATGGCAGCAAGTCACCTTGGGGTAATCACTAGAAGATGTAGAACACAAATAACCTGGTTGTGGCCAGGTGGTAAGAATTAAAAGAATGGAAGCCCTCTAGAATAATTGTGTTCTTTATATTGATTTGTTTTATATATGTATAAAATTTTATATGCTTTAATTGTTAAGCTCACCCTATCTGCTTGTGTGTGGCGATGATCGTGTACGCGGTACACGTGAGCAGATGATGTTGATGTAGGTGGTGCTGGTGAGGCTTAGTCTCGGAGCGTGGGAAAAGCTTGGGAGTTTTATATATTTTTGTATTATTACGAGTTGGACTATTTTGTAAACTCTTATGAGAGGTTTTTTTTTGTTGTTCAATTTTATTAACTATGGATTTTGCTTTTATCCTTGGAGGTTAATAAAAAATTTAATTTCCCGCGTTTTGGGAAATGAGGTATTATTAAATGAAAATATTTATTATTTCTTTACTTTTATTTAAAATCAATAATATCCTGACGGGATGTTACAATATTCATTCTATAGAATTACATATTATTTTATAGGATGCAGAGCGTAATGGGTCTATTTCTTATGGTGAACTATACAACAAAGTTCATAACAGAAAAGACAGCCAATATGTCTCCAATAAAGCAAAAATTTTCATTGTAAGTATACATGTAAGATAATTTATTTACTTATTTAATCTTATATTACAAAATGATTTATTTACTATATATAGGAATCATTTGAAAGTGCTATGGTAGAAAAATATTGAGAAGATGTATCAAAGCATCCTAAAGTTGATTCTGAAGTATGGATGAAAATGGGAGGTGAAAATAAGAATGGTAGAATTCACAGTATTAATCATAGCTTGGAACTTGCCATCATTAGTGTGAATGGTTCATCTTCATCAGTTGTAGGTCCTTCCACAAATCCAAATCATGCACCTCCAACAAAAGAAATCACTACAATAACTACACAAATGTCTCAAATGCAACAACAGATGCAAACACAATTACATTTACAAACTAAATCTCAAAAGAACTACAGATAGAGTTACAACCACAAATAGAGGCACATGCACAACAGGTGCAAGCTTAGTTGAAAGCACAAGCAGATATGCATGCACAATTTGAAGTACAATTCCAAGCACAAATACAAGCACAAATGCAAGAACAAGTAGAAATGCAAAAAATTTTACAACAACAAATGCATACACAAATGCAAACATGGATGGAGTTTTTCAAGACACAAATAATTCATGTATTAAAGATATCTTCATCATCGTCTGTTAAGAAACATGGCAAGAAGAAAATATGAAGATGACGAAGTTTTATTTTGTTTTTAAGCATGTATTTTAGTGATGTATGTTGACAATTGTGAAGACTACTTTCATTATTTTCATCACTTTTATTATTTTGAATGTGGTAACATTTGACATGTTTCATATAAAATGTTTGGCAAGCTTTATTACTTAATGTTATATTTATGTTAAAATGCATTTCATAAGGTACAAGTAAAAGCATGGAATATTTTGGACTTATGTAAATCGCTATGATTTTGATAGGGATTAGTTAGAGATAAATTGTTCAATTAGCGTGGGCTTAGTTAGGGATAAGCTAGGGATACGTTTGTTAAGGATTAGCTAGGGAATAACTATAACCAATTTGGTAGGGATTAGCTAGGGATTAGCTACAACCTATTTGCCAGGGATTGGATAGGGAATAACTACAATTAGTTTGCTAGGGATTAGCTATAACCCATTTGCTAGGGATCAACTAGGGATTAACTACAACCCATTTGCTACGGATTAGCTAGGGATTAGTTACAACTACTTTGCTAGGGATTGTCTAAGGATTAGCTACAACCCATTTGCTAGGGATTAGCTACAATAACTTTGCTAGGGAATAGCTACAACTAGTTTGCTAGGGATTAGCTTCAATCAGTTTGCTAGGGATTAGCTAGGGATTAACGACAAAGTGGTTCTCTAGCTACTTAGCTACCTATATTTTAGCTATGGCGTAGTGTCTTTGCTATTTTCTTACGAGAGATTACCTAGGGATTATTCCCTCGCTAATACGTAACTTTCTTGTAGTGTAAAATATTTGGATCAATGTAATGAAATTTTGTGGATTGACTTGTTCTTGTTTCTTTTAATTGATAGCATTATGTTTGTGAGTAAATTTTCTGGTTTATTTTTTGTGTTTGAGGCTGCTCAATTTTGGGTTTCGTTATTTTGATTGGAGCATGTGGATTAAAGAAGATTGTTAGTCCATTATTATTGTAGGAGAGAAAGTATCAAATCTTTTCAAATAATCTAAATTGAGTGTGTTTATTTGTGCATGAAATCATATAATTTGTGTTTGTTTTGATGAGGAGTTTAATTCTATTGAAATTTGAATCAATTTAAGATTTATTGTTGGATAATCATATAATTTGTGTGAAAGTGTGGCTGCATCCATTTATACCATTGCATGTTTTCATAATCTATAATTTGTGTGAAATCAGTAATATAATATGTGGTAGGTAGCATGAACACAATAGGTTAAAATGATTAATGCTGCAATGGTATGTGGGAGGGAGCATGAACACAAAAGGTTAAAATGACCAAATATATAAAAATAAGACTGCATAAGATTAAAGAAAGTATTGCTATATATTTCCAATCCTTTTATATGGATCTTAAGCAAGAATAAATAGCCTAGTTGTCGACATCCAAACAATTAATTCCTCAACTACTTTTAGAAGTTTTATGTGTAATATCTTGGTTGTGTAGTATGTTTCTCTCTTTGTTACTGAATGGCATATTAGAGTAGGGCCTCTGGATGTTGAAGAAAATAGAAGAAAAAGTAAAAGAGGGGTCTTTCTTCCTGCACCTCCAAAATTTCTTCTACCCCTCCAAAAAAGTTTTAAAACCCAAAAATATGCTTTGACCATTTAAGTAAAGCCACGAACATCACACCCTCAAAATTACTTCCTGATGTCGACTTCCGGAAGTCAAAATATATAATCGGAAGTTGACTTCTGGAAGAAAAAATATATAACCGAAAGTCGACTTTCAGAAGTCAAAATATATAATCGGAAGTCAACTTCTAGAAGTCAAAATATATTACCATAAGTCGACTTTCGAAAATCAGAATATATTACCAGAAGTCAACTACAGAATGTTGACAAAAGGAAGCAGATGGACATCTTCCTTCAATAAGGAGTTTTGATGATGATGATGACTTATAAAGAAGTATGGAAGACTTGATGATGATGCATGGGAAAATGTTGAAGATTTGAGAGAATGCTTGGATTCAAAAGATACATTGAAGACTTAGGGGTTTAGTTATTTAGGTCTTGCAATATATGTATGTTATTTAAAATAGTTAAATTAGTATGTCAAGAGTCAAAAGGCAAAACCCAAGTAGTAGAGCACCAAGAGAATTTTATTTAATTGCAAAACTCACTAGAATAATCGATTATTCTTAGTGCAAATTGATTATCTTAGTTAAAACTTATTTTTGAGAAAAGCCTTTGTGATAATCGATTATCATTGCTGATAATCGATTATCACTACTGATAATCGATTATCACCTGCTGATAATAGATTATCATAGCGAGAAAAATATTTTCATAAAAGTTTTTGTGATAATCTATTATCACTTATGATAATTGATTATCTATGGCAGTTGTGACTTAACTTTTCATATTATTAACCTAATTCCTAAATAGGCTTCTATAAATAGAGTGGTAGACTTTCATTATCAAATACAAAAGTTAGAGAAGTCTAAGAACTTGAGAACTCTTTGTGGGAAGGATTTGAAAAACCTAGTGTGGGTAGAGCGATAACTTTCATCAAGTGGGATCTTGAGTGATTGAGTGCTGCTATTATTGCTAGGAGAAATGAGGAAGGATTATCTTATTCCTTTTTAATATTATTGAATATGGTGTGAGTTGATTAAGAAAGCTAAGTGAAATCCCCACTGGACATTAAGATAGCAAGCTATCTAGATGTGAAGGTTCCTTTCACAAAGCTCAAGAGAAGAAGA
>Ga0214544_1005590_pt1 | contig 24166 bp, 11 predicted proteins | sample CNSS3metaG_FD_160074 | JGI IMG/M metagenome (GOLD analysis project Ga0214544, IMG submission 160074) | Root nodule microbial communities from cowpea collected in UCLA plant growth center, Los Angeles, California, USA - CNSS3 | ecosystem: Host-associated > Plants > Roots > Nodule | place: USA... | reverse complement strand
CCACTCATCTTCAAGGTTGTCATGGCTTCTAGCCTAGCCTTGTAGTGGCGTGCTTCTCACATTTTTACCATTTCTTTCCTTTCCATTTTATGTTTTCTTCTTCCTTTAATTGTTCTTGGTTTTCTATGGTTTATGTGCTTTCCATTTCCTTTTTGTTTTGAATCAATCCATCATCTTCTTTTCTTGAGCTTTGTGAAAGGAACCTTCACATCTAGATAGCTTGCTATCTTAATGTCTAGTGGGGATTTCACATAGCTTTCTTAAGCAACTCACACCATATTCAATAATCTTAAAAAAGAATAAGATAATCCTTCATCATCTTTCAAAATCATTTTCAAGCAAAAATGTGCTTAAGCGTTCATACCATGATCTAGGTGCTTACTTTAAACCATAAAGTGCCTTTTTTTAATTTATAAATGTGATTTGGAAATTTATAATCCTCAAAACCAGGAGGTTGTTGAACGTACACATCTTCTTTGATAAAATCATTTAGAAAAGCACTTTTGACATCCATTTGATATAATTTAAATTTCATAATAGAGGCATAATCAAGAAGTAAGCGTATAGCTTCTAACCTTGCAACAGGGGCATATGTTTCATCATAGTCTATACCTTCTTCTTGTTGATATCCCTTTGCCGCAAGCCTAGTCTTATTCTTAGTGATATTTTCATCCTCATCCATCTTATTTCTAAAAACCTATCTTGTCCCAATCACTTGAAGTGATTCATTTCTTGGAATCAACTCCCATACTTCATTTCTTTCAAATTGATTGAGCTCCTCTTGCATTGCAATGCACCGTTGATCATCTTGAAGAGCTTCTTGAACATTCTTTGGTTCAATCTGTGAAACAAAAGCAACATTCATACATAAATTATTCATATTTCTAGTGATTACCCCTTTTGAAATATCACCAATGATGTTGTCTAGAGATAGTCCTCTTTGTGACTTCGAGCATTTTTCATGATCTTCAGATTGAGGAGGTGGATTCTCATTTAAATACATTTCATCAAGGGCCTCCTGAATATATTCTTCATCACCTGTAATTTGCTTATTTGACTTAAGAGGGTTCTCCTCAAGATCTACAACTTCATCAAAGACAACATGCATGGATTCTTCAACATTCAAAGTTCTTCGATTAAAGACTCTATATGCTTTACTAGTAAGAGAGTATCCTAGAAATATTGCCTCATCACCTTTAGAATCAAATCTTCCTAAATTTTCTTTTCCATTATTTAAAACAAAACATGTGCATCCAAAAATTTTAAGATGAGCAACATTTGGCTTTCTACCTTTAAATAATTCATAAGGAGTAATTTTTAAAATAGGCCTAATAAGCATTCTATTTAAAACATAACATGCAGTACTCACAGCATCAGCCCAGAAATACTTTGGAACATTATATTCATTTAGCATTGTTCTAGCTAGTTCATCTAAGGACCTATTTTTCCTTTCTACAACTCCATTCTGTTGAAGTGTCCTAAGTGCAGAGAAATTATGCAAAATTCCATTTTCATCACAAAAGTTTTCAAATGATTCATTTTGAAATTCTCTACCATGATCATTTCTTATAATCTTGATTTTCAAATCTTTTTCATTTTGAACTAATTTTGCAAATTTTTTAAATGCTTTAAGGCTTCACTTTTTAAGGTAAGAAAGAATGTCCAAGTATACCTAGAGTAATCATCAACAATGACAAGAGCATTATAATTTCCTCCATAACTCTTAATCCTAGACGGACCAAACAAATCCATATGCAACAACTCTAGTGGCTTTGAAGTAGATATAATATTTTTTGAATGAAAGGATGATCTTACTTGTTTTCCTTTTTGACAAGCAACACATAATTTATCTTTTTCAAACTGGATTTTTGGTAAACCGATTACTAAATCCTTAAAAATTAATTTATTCAATTGTTCCATGTGAATATGAGCAGCCCTTTTATGCCATAACCAAGGATTTTCTTCTTTTGCAACGAGACATGTTAAATTACTAGATGATGCATAATCAAGATCAATCAAATAGATATTGTTATGTCTGATACCTTTCAGAGCAATTTCCTTAGAATTCTTTTGATGGATAGTGCAGTAGTAACTTTCAAAGATAACTTTGAGACCTTTATCGCATAGCTGACTGATACTGAGGAGATTGTGCTTCAGTCCTTCTACAAGTAGCACATCCTTGATTTCCAAGGTATCCCCTCCACCAACATCTCCAGTTCCAATTATTTTCCCTTTGTTGTTATCTCCATATGTAACAAATCCTTGATCCTTTCTTTTGATATTCTTGATTTTCCTTTTATCACTCGTCATGTGTCTTGAGCATCCACTGTCAAGGTACCACATTGATTTTATGGATTTGGAAGTTAACTACAAAATAAAAAATAATTTCTTTAGGTCCCCATTAACTTTATTGGGTCTTTGGGGTTAGAGGGATATACCAATTATCTAACAATAGGCATCCAAGTATACTTCCCATTCGGAACATCATAATGTTTTATATTGCATTTATTTTATGTATGTCCTTTTTTCATGCAATGAAAACAAGTAGTTATACAAGTATTTTTAAAGTGAGCAGTTCCTTTTTCTACCCACACTCTGCGAGTCCTTTTAATTTTATTTTTAGGAACATATTTGTTTCTACTTAAATTCTTTTTTTCATAAACATGTTTTTCAAAAGATTTATTTTCTAAAGCATCTTTAAGTTGATTTTATAAAATCATTAAATCAAACATATAGTTTTTGCAAGATGCACATTCAACTGTCTCAATTTCTCTATTTTCCAAACTTAAGATTTTATTTTTTAAAACATTTTCTTCTTCAAGAGATTTTTCAAAATTGCTCTTTAATTCTTTAAAATCACTTTTTAATTTTTTGTGAGCAATATCTAGTTTACTAGATTTAGCAAACAATTCTTCAAAGACATCATAAAGAGAATCATAATCATTTTCATTGTCAGAGGAGCTTACCTCACTATCAGAGTGATCATCTTTGGCCATTAAGCAAAAGTTTGCTTCTTCCTCATCAGATCCTCCAGAGCAGTATGAACTTGAGGCATTATCTTCCCATGCTATGTATGCCTTTTTCTTATAATATTTTCTACTTTTCTTTTCATCACTCCTTTTTGAATTTCGGCAGTCTGCTTTTACATGACCAGTTTCTCCACATCCATAACATTTAAAGTTTGAGGAGGATCCTTGATTCTTCTTCTTATTGCTCTTGAATTGATTTTTGCCTTTGGCCTTCATGAACTTTGTGAACTTCTTTATCATGAGACTAAGATTCTCATCATCATCATCATCAGAATCTTCCTCCTCTTTTTGCTTCTTTCCTTTGACAACTTCAGTTTTGAAAGCAATATTCTTCTTTCTTCCTTGATATTTTTCATCATTCAATCTTCCCAGTTCAAGCTCGTGCTCTCTCAATTTTCCAAAGAGAGTCGCCATGGTCATTGTTGCAAGATTCTGTGACTTCATGATGGTCGTCACCTTGGGCTGTCAAGTCCTATTCAAGGATTTAAGAATTTTTATGTTAAGTTCATCAGTATCAAAGGTTTTACCTAGCCCACTGAGATAGTTGACGATGTGTGTGAACCGCTTCTGCACATCATAGATGGTTTCTCCCTACTGCATGAGAAACATTTCATATTCTTGAATCAAGGAGTTCTTTCTAGCCCGTTTGTCATCATCAGTTCCTTCATGAGTCACTCGAAGGATTTCCAACATCTCGCGTGCACTAGTGCAAACAGAATTTCTGTAGAACTCATCAAGAGTTAGAGCAGATGATATGATGTTTCTACCTTTAACATCATATTGAGATCGCCTATTTTCATCAGCAGTCCATTGAGTAAAAGGCTTTGGTTCCTGCACTTCATTAACAATGTTAATAGGAACAAATGGTCCATTCAAAACAGCATCCCAAATACCCCTATCAATTGATTCTAAAAATATTTGCATTCTGACTTTCCAGAAAGAGTAGTTTTCACCAGTGAAAAGTGGAGGTCTATTGATAAACGCACCTTCATCAAAAGTTTGGTTTGACCCTACCATTTTCGAAAAATTTGAATAACTATCAAAGCAAGCTCTAATACCAATTGTTGGTATCGCACAACGAAATGACTAAACAAGGGTCAAAAACCAAGAGGGGGGTGAATTGGATTTTTATAAGTCTTGACAGGTTTTAAAATTTTTTCTCAAAATTTAATTGATTAACTTAAAATAACAGTTACTTTAAATCCAAGTGCAGATAAATAAAGAGGTTAAGGGAGGAAGATGCACACTAATATTTATATTGGTTCAAATCAAAAGACCCTACGTCCAGTTGTTAATCTCTTAAACAAAGAGATTAACTCAATCACTATAATAATCATATTACAATAGATTATAAAAGAGTAAGGATTAGAAAACACCTCTCTTGAACAACCACAAGAGATGAACAAAAGCTCCCCCTGAATCACACAAAGGATGACCAGCTTACCTAGCAACAACACAACACTCAATCTTCTAAGAACTTTACTTAGAAAAAGTTATCACTCACTCACACTAGGCTTTTCAAAGCAATTTTTAAGAATCTCACAAAGCAACACTTCGTAGTCACAGCACAAGAACTCTGAATCTTAAAAAGGTTGTTTGAAGTTTGGAAACTGAGTTTTATTTAAAGAGATTTTCACAGACTGAGTTAGAAATGAAGAGTTTAACTAAAACTGCCCAGGATAATGGATTACCACTTAAGATAATCGATTATTCCAATGATTTTCGAAAACAAAGTTTTGTAGTGTTAATCGATTACCTAAAATGGTAATCGATTATCTCATGTACAAATTTGAACAAATATTTTTATAACTGCTAGTGGTAATCGATTACCAGAAATGGTAATCGATTATTTCGAGTCATTTTTCAAGAGCCAAGTTATAACTGTCAGTGATAATCGATTACCATTCGTGGTAATCGATTATCTTAAGTGGGTTTTGAAAAATAGAATTTTTTGAGTTGGTAATAGATTATTATAAGTTGGTAATCGATTACCATACTGATTTTTGCGAAAAATGATTTTCTCTTAGAGGAGTTGCGAGCTGGTTGTTGTTCTAACAATTTTGCACGTAAGTAGAAAAAGTTTAAGTCTATTAGAATAAGAATCTTTAAACATAAACTATATTGTCTTCAATATCTTCAAGTGTTTTCTTCAGCATCTTTATCATCATCAAAATCTTTTAATCAATCTTCTTCTTTTGTCAACATTGTTTGCATGAGTCAAATCTTCAATTTGTTTTGCTGGAGTACTAGATTCGTTAGGTTTTGAAGTTGAGAGAGTCGTAGCTACTTCATACATGTCTAAAGGGTAGACACACGTTCATTCCAGCGTTAGAAGTTCTATCCAAAGAATAGCTCGATTTTGATACATCCAGAAATGGTTTCGCAAAGATAGTCTGAGTTTCAGAAATGTTTTGATTCTCCATAGTAGAGTTGTTGTTGTTGTGAGTCATAAGTCCTTAAGATTGTTGTAAAAGCTGACAAATCATGAACAACAAAGCACTTCTTGAGGCGTGTATATTCATTGCCCTTAAGGACATATCTGTAATGTATTGTGCAAGCCCCTAAGATACAACAAGAACTTCCCGAATTTTCCAAGGAACTCAGAAATAGCAAGGTACTCTTTAAGGAGTGAATAAATTAGACCCATAATAAAGAGAGGATAGAAGAACTAAGAGAACAAAAGATATAGAAGAGAAGAATGAAAGTTCAAGTGGTGTGTTTTGGAGGAGGAAAATGACATCTATTTATATATGGAGAATGACCATACTAATGGTACAAAACCCATGGCCAGCTAAGAAAGCAACGGTAACAATCTTAAAAACCAAATCAAAATGGTTTGTGAAATGATGGTCATATCCAAACTAAAAATGCAAAGATTTTATGACTGCGATAATGTAAAAGAAAAACTTTTGAAATGTTATAACGTTTATTTTACAACAAATTATACTCTTAATCATAAACTCAATATTAACATATCACTTTATTATTTTAATTAACCAAATAATGACCCTAACACTTTTAACCAACATATATGTAACCCAAAAAAAAATCTTATTTTATATATATATATATATATATATATATATATATATATATATATATATATATATATATATATATATATAGAGAGAGAGAGAGAGAGAGAGAGAGGACGTCAACAAATTAATTGAAAAGTTACATTAATAATCTATAGGAAACCAACTATGAATCCTATTTTGAAAAAGCAGTGGAATTGACATGTTTACTATTACTGTGTGTACAATCTTTTATTTACGTGTTATTTATTCTTTGCATATCAAAACACCATCTCTTCATAGTTACTAATTTTAATTGCATTAGGATAGATTTTTATAAGAATCAAATATTTGAAATAAATTCCATATTCATTAGGAGAGGACTCAGAATTAATTTAATCAGATATTGACAATATTAAAGTTGTTATAATTAAATAGTAATAATTTGATCGTTTTACAATAGTATTATCAAATTTGGATATATATATATATATATATATATATATATATATATATATATATATATATATATATATATATATATATATATATATATATTCACTGAGATATATATACACTTCCACGGACTCAAGGAAGAAGTGAAGTTTTAGTTTGTAACGAGTATATATCCGTATCTTACCCCTTATATTTTCCCTTTACTTCTCTTTTGTCTCTTTTCCTGATTTTCCAATAATAAACATTTGTTTATTTTTTGTTTCCAACTTTCACTTCATAAAATCTTAATTTGGGTAATCAAGACAAGGAAAATTTGAGAAGGAAATGACCATAATAGTAAATGTAGTAATTGTGTTTTGTTATTTTGTTACAAAATTGGAATGCACAACATTTTTTCCTTTCATTCACTGTGTTTGTTTATCACTTTTGTGTGTAAGTAAAGAGTAACTGTGCTAAATGATTTGGAGAGTCAATATCAATCTAAGTGAGAGTTCCTCTTTGGTTTGCCCTTGAAGATACCATAGTTTCCTCTACAAGAGTTGGATTTCAACATTCAAATAAAGTGTTTGCCAACTTTTCTCATATTTTGAAAATCAATTATAGAGTTTATATGGAATTATTTTTGAGAAAAAAAAAATGGTAGTTTTTTTTTCGTTGAGAAATTGATTATTATGGACACTTACCTATGTCCATATATAAAGAGGAAAAGAAAAACATAAATACGATAAATGATAAAAGATATTATGTAAAGAAAGAAAGATTATTAAAAAATAATAAATGTTAATGGAGTACTAAAAGTGGAGGTTGAGAATGATTGGTGCAGTGCAGTGTGAAAAAAAAAAGGAAGGATTGTTTATAAAATTGAAAATGTGAAGAAATATTTTAATAATATTATTATTTTCCTCATTTTGAAGGAAAAAATGGCAAATAAGTAATGCATTGCTGTGAACAAAATCGATTATGTTCTAAAAGTGATAATCTTCTGATAATAATTATTAATATTTTTCTTCTAATTTTTTCATTAACTAAATAAATTTTTTTATTCTTCTTTTTTTTTCTTTTTTTTCTCCCTTTTTACTTTATTTTTCTATTTGTTTTTTCTCTGTTAAAAATTACCAGATAAAGTTAGTTATAGGGAGAGTTTGAAAATTTATATTTGATTTGTAATCTTAACTCACATTTTGAAATATCACACTCATAGTTATAACAGTTGCTTTGCCTTTCTCTTTCTTTTATCACAAACTCTCTTATACTGTTTAAATGCCATATGGACTCTATTTGTTTCACCGTCATATTTTAAATTTCATTGTAAAATAAAATAAAATAAAATATAGATTCTGCAAAATATTTTTAAAAGATTAAATCAATTCTATAAAAATCCTTCAAAATAATTCCTTCATTGCGGTTTAAGTATCGTTAAACTTGTTCAGATTTTAACAAAAACCGAACATTGCATTAATTTAATTGAATGCAGTGATGAACTTAACAATATTATTTTAATAATTAACATTGAAACATTGATACCGTTTGAAAAAAAAAGTCAAAAACAAATTTCGTTTTCTTAATCTTTAACTGGGATGAAAAAGTAATTTTAAATATAAATCTTTGTTTCTTTTAAATAGTTACTTAACTAATTTAAATTCTCACCAGTCTTAGGTTAAATAAAAGTAAAGACAAAAATATTTAAACACATTAACATTTCTTAATCCTCCAAAATATTTTATAATAATAAAATGATGACAGAATTAAAATCTTTAAAACAAAAATTCGTCAAAAAATATAATAATTGATTATTTAAAATTAAACATCTTAAACAAATAATATATCAAAACAAATATTATATCATTAAATTCTGAATATATTTTATGATAAATTAATGAATTAAATATCTAAAAGTTGAGCACCGAACAACAAGGTCAAAAGTTATTATTTACGGCTACCCATAAATTTGCAGAGAGTAATGATTCATGTTACGTTGTTACATTCAGAGTAGTACTAAATTGTTGTGATAGCAGTCAAATCACTCACCAAATGAGTGGTACATCTTGTTTAACCAAGTCAAACTTTCAAAAATATGCATGAATATTTTAAAAAGTTATTACTCTAGTTTAATTAATTGGAAAAGATGTTTTAGAAGAAAAAAAATAACAAAATGTCTCAAAGTTATCACTTTTTTCTTCCTCTCCCACCGAACACTTTTATTAATTTTATTTTTATTTACTTTTACTCGTCATTTCAACAAAACTCATTGGTATAACAATAAATCATTCACAATATTAATATGGCGCAATTTAATATTTTTTAAAAATTCAATCAAATAATACTTAAAATTATACTTTCAGAATTTATTAAATTATATAATTGGCTACTACTAAATATAAAGAGCAGTTGTTAATATGGAATCACTATAAAAAAAAATTTCATTAGTAATCAATTTTAGTGATAAGAAATTATTAATTACTATAATTATTAATTTAGATAGAAGTTTACAAAGTAAAAAAATCATTGGTTACTAAAATAGTTATTATTATGAATAAAAAATTATAATTGGTCACTAAATTGGTTATTAAAATTTGCTACCGTAATTTTAGCTACCAAAAAAAATTGGTCACTAAAAATTAACTACCTAAGTTTCGGCTACTAAAATAATTTAGTTACTAAATTGCTTTCTAATTAATTAGTGACAAATTTAGTGACTAATTATATTTTTTATTTATATTAGTGATTATTTTAATAACCAATAAATTTTAATTTTGTAAATTGGTATCTAAACTGGTCACTATAGTGACTAACAACTTTTAGTCACTAAAATTGGTTACTAATAAGATATTTTCGTGTAGTGAATTGTTTTTGTTTTACTCAAGTAGATATGAAATAAATAATTTAGATAAAAATAAAATATAAGAAAAAGTAAATAATAAGAAAAATAAAACTTAAATATAGTTAAAAAAATATGCTAATAAATTTTGATAAATATTACATGATTATTATTTTTATTTTCTAATAAATTTATATTTCTTTTTTATTTCCCTTCGTCCTTAGGAAGCATTCATTATCCCTTGTTACTAAATCATATCTTGAATACATAACTATGTATTCTGCTAAGTACCTTAATAGTCTTATTTCATTCAAACAAAATGAATTCCATAAATAGTAAATTTTGAAATTAAAAAGCTACAAATATGTTGGGTTATCTATTTTAAGATGAATAATTCAAAATTTATATTTATAATCATTTCTGACTAACTAACTATATATTTTTTTATATTGGCGCATTAAAAACAAATTTAAATTAATGATTGTGTTTTGTATTTGTTGTTTTTTTACAGTCAGAAACAATAATTACATTTTCAGAAACAGAATCAATCATTACATTGACAATTATAGCCTCCAAAATGGAGGTAGTAGTGACAGTTATGCTATGACAGTACCATTAAATTTTTATTATTCTGAATTGAATTCCATCTAAACAATTATTTTTTATTTTTTATTAAATCAAATGCAACCTTAATGAAATTTCTAATGGATTAGATGAAAATGAATTTGAGACCCATATCAAATTGAAATTATCAAATGATCTTAATATTAATAATAATAGTAGTACAAATATTATTTAATTTAAATACTATTCTAATAATTAAATATTAAACTATTTTATTCTTCAAATAGTCAATAACATATTTTATTTTAAAAATGTAAACAAAAATACTTTAAATTATAATTCAATGAAAAATTTTAAATTTTTATCTAATTCATTTTAATCCAACTAAAAATAGATTAAATTCATGAATTGAATTAAATCTAATAAAAAATAAAAAGTTCTTGGTAATTCACCGGTGAAAAATAGGTTTTTATACATGATATAGATACACGTAGTACACGAAGTTTTAACTTTTTATGTTAGTTCCATGACAGGTATAAAAAAGTATGTTTCTATATCGTTTTTAAAATTGGTATAGAAGATCCACTTGGGAAGGGAGAGTTGTGTAAGAAAAAATGACTTACTATATCGGTTTATAAAAAAATTCGTCTTTTATATCTATTGTGACCATAATCGGCATAAAAAAGTGATATATTTTTTTATGAACAATTCATTTATTCTTCCTACCACATACAAAACATGTATATAAAATCACCCAGAACATCCAGACAACAAATTTCATTCAATCAAATATTTACATGAAATACAATCTAATGTTTATATGAAATATAATGTAACTCAAAACCGAATAACTAAACATCTAAGATTCACATGAAAACTTGTAGAATACCTAACATCATCTTTTATAAACAGTTAAAAGAAACAAAGCCCACTACTCACGAACTTCCTTTAAGACTCCTTAATCCATTGAAGATGTGTCATTAAAAATTTACACTATGAACAGTTTGAGTCAACAATCTTTTAGTGATAAATACTTAATATGTGATTTATAAATTGTACATATTACCATATCCCATGAGTCAGCAATGTTTGCGGATATGATTCTATGCATATGCCTCATGATATAATATCTACACTAATAGCTCCTTGGTTGACGTGAGTATTACAAGTTAAATTCATATAATATCATAATTTCGATAATTATATTTCAATAATCTGAAGATTAACTACTTATAGTTGGCCCAATGAATTGCAAGCATATGGTTGACCCCATGGTTGCACAACCAAGGAGGTAAATTGTAAATCACTAATAGAATAGACCATGAACTATGTTTACTGCTCAAGTTACCATATGGATTCATTCCATTTGTAGAAGTCCAAACATAATGTTCCTTGAGTCATTGGAGAAATTTGGGAACATGGAATCAATTTTGCTCCACTACAAACCATTTGCCGGATGTCTCAAATGGCCATTTGTTGTATGTTCATCTGCATGTCATCTCATGAGTTTTGCATCATTTGCATTACTAAATAAGCGTTTCAATCATGGAACTACAAGAACCACAAAATTTTCTCCAAAGGACCCTTACTATCAGATTCAAACTCATTATGTTTCTGTTTGTATTGTGATACCCCACATTGTGGACATTGTGAAATTTCGCAACAAATTTTAGGAGAAGTTGAACAATTGAGCAACTTATAATAGGAATAACGACAACTAAAAACTAACCATGAGATAATCCTTCTATACACACACAAAATTTATACCAATTATAGCTATAACCGGTATAAAAAGTCTTTTTCAATATTACAAAAATGACACTGCATTCATTTCTATACCGGTTAAAACTAGAATCGTTATAGAAGATCTCACATTTATTTACAAAATTGATATCGTCTCTTGTTTTATAGCTAGTGAATTTGAACTGTAACACCCCATTTAATTTATAATCATGATTAAAGGAAGTGTCACACAGGATAATACAGAAACACAGTCTTGAAGTTTAAACATTACTCCACACAACAACCAAGGCACACGACTATGCCACAACTAAACCAGATACAATGTTCATCAGTAATCAAAATAGGAAATTAAAAGACAGACTAGTACATGGGCCATAGCCCCAAAAAGAAAGTCCAAAGTAGTAGAATCCAGCCTAGATGGCTAAGCAGCGGAACCGTCACCTACCTGTTGAGCACGGGTGTTTCTCGCATCTGTTCACATCAATAAATTGATGATCATCGCAAAAGGAGAAGAACCACATACAAGACAACCAAACAAGCAAACAGGGTAAGCTAGAGTAGAAATAGTTTATCAAGTAGTCACATGCTATTACGCAATCTAAAACAGTATTCATCAACCAATCATGTTATGACTTCTCAAGCAATACACTAGACTCAGACTCGACTCATCCGGATTACATATAATCAGGTCAGATTCAGCGGATGCTTGCACTTGTGGTCGATTACCCTGCTCACCCCCGAGCTGCTCACCCCCGAGCTGCTCACCCCCGAGCTAAGTGTTACAAGTGTTACAATGTTTCAATCCCCCACACACAAGGTTAGCCCTTAATGAGTTTCAGGCCTCCTACTACTCTTACCACAAGAGTCAGTCTGCTCTAAGTGAGACTAACTAACTCCTTAGAGTGTCAGGATGCAACCTTACCTTGAATCCTTACCATAGATGGGGTGCCACCATGGACTTTCACTAACAAGGGCCATGGAATTACGTCCCGACCACTGAAGCACCACCAGGAAGTCTTACCTAGAGACTCGTGGATTTACATACTAACAACATACCAATCACATTCCAAACAAACAAATAATGTTGATCATGCATTTAACACCTCACGCCATCCTTTGTAACCCATCCTCATTCATATTCCATGTTGATTTCATACCATCCCATTCTTCCCAATTCGAGGATATAGAACTTCACCTCATACCAATACCATGCCATCAATGTAACATTATTGCTCATACCGAATTCATGACCACATATATAACCAACCATTTCATTGAAATCGCATGCCAAGATTTATCCAAGTTCATCATTCATAATCCATGAATCACACCACTCATACAAATTCATTCATTCATCTCATACTTTATAAATGCATACCAAGAGATACATATATCACAAAATAGTATTCATCCCCAAATAAATGAGTGCCAACATTTAAGTACCTGATATTCCATACAATCAAGCACAACACACAACCATAATTCTTACACCAAAATTCCTAAGAAAATTTATTATCACGAAACCAAAATCACTGCAGTAATGCGTGACACATTTCTCAAGCTACAGACATCTAATCGACGATCCAACCGATAAAACCACACAGTAGCATGTTGTGAACCAAATGTCCAAATTTAAGCTCAATCCAACGGTTAATGAGTCGGGAAAGTCAATTTTACTAAAACTGCGTATATTAGAAAAATACACAATCGCCCAACGACCAAGTCAACTCGCCCAGCAACTGCGCGACGCATCCAGAATACGAGAAATAACGTCAAACATCACAGTTTCATGAATATTTGAACCCCAACTTAGAAATATACAAAAAACTAACGTTTTCTCCAAACGTTTCTCATATTTCACAAAACATTAATCGCATAAATGGAAAAAAACGTGAAACCCTAGCTTCTCTTACCTGGAAAGAGCTAGTCCAAATGACTCGTATGCCCAACAGTGAGCACCACAGCTCCGAGGACAACTTAGTGACCTAGAAAAATAGCGGAACAGAACAAAACAAGGTTATTGAGGTGAGTCCCCAAGGAGATATGAAAATAAAGCTAGAAAGGAACTACTACGAGTTTAGAAGCAACTTACATGGAGTGAAAGTTGCTTGGAGAGGATGGGGAACCAAACCCTAACAGAGATTTCTGTTGGGAAGCAAGGAGAGCGTAAGAACGAATGTTTTCTGAAAGTAGGTGAAACTAGAGTGTTAGGTCAAATTAGGGTCTTTGCTCCCTATGGGCCAGCTCTAGGCCCAACTGATTTGGGACCGCCCTTTTTAAATTAGAGCAGAAATAAAAAGAGGTTTTACATGTAGGTAAAAAAACTTATTTTACTGTAGTGATTCGGTAATAATTTTATCTAGCATATATAACCTACAAAGTTCTCTCACATCATGAAAACATCACATTTTTGACACAAACACATGTTCCGTGTGAATAATTATATAAAATATTTTCTGAAAAAAACAAATTCCGTGTGTTGCATATTTTATTATTAGAATTTTAATTTCATTAACTTTATTATTTATCTTTTCTTAGCATATTTCATCCTTTTCTAAGTGGAAACCATCAAAATATAAATAACGTGATGATATGAATGGTATGTGTAAGGATGAATAAGTATTTTGTGTTGGAATAAGGATCTTTTAATTTATTTTATTCCCTATTAAATGTTGAAACCATCAAAATATAAGGATGAATAAGTGTTTTGTGTTGGAATAAAGATCTTTTAATTTATTTTATTTTATTCCCTATTAAATGTTGAAACTTTTATATATTTTATCACCGATTTGCGAGATGTTTTACTAAGGATGTGAATGGCAATATTCTCAAAACTAAAACATCGGTGATAAAATGAACAAAAATTTGTGCTAAAATATCTTATTAAAAGAAAAACAGTTTGAGATTAGAAAAAGTTTACACAAGAAATTGTAAAATTCTCTTTTCCCTTTGTTGAAGAAAGAGAACAGACAAATTGGTAAGCAAAATGAAAAATAAGAAAATGGAAATAGATTATTGAGAACAAATGGAGAAAAATTAGATAGAGATTTGATTGGGATCGAGTGACACACAGTCCACACAGAAATGGATAAAAGAAATCAAAAAGCCTAGATAATAAATGAAAATAAACAGAGTTTTATAATGCAAAATTTTAAAATTTCATAGCTTAATTTTTTATTTAATTTTCTCCTCTCTCTTCTTTTTCCCTATTTCGTCTTGTTATTAAATAAATATAAGAAAAAGCATAATTACTATTTTTAATTAAAGTCATGAAATTAAAAAAAAAAAAAAGAGTAGGTAATGTTATACTTCTTTTCTTTTCTTGTTGTATGTTCTCAACCATCACTGCATAAAACAGGGTTTTTCTTCCACACGCCCAATTTTTCTTCCTACACCCCCATTTTTTCTTCTTACACTCCCAAGTTTTTTTATAATTCCACTACTACCCTTTTGGTTTATAATTACTTATTTTCAGAATCCAATGTTATCGACTTTCAGAAATCGGTATTACCGACTTTTAAACATCGATATTACCGAATTTCATTCTTGAGATACCAGCTACGAATATATTTAATTTATTATTTATATATTTTCTTTTGAAGGACATAATGTCTTTACAATTAAACTTGGGGTGTAGAAAGAAAAATTGGAGGTGTAGGAAGAAAAACCCTAAGCTTGGGCAGAGAGTTGGATATGAAAATCCTATGGAGTTCAACTTTCAGTAAAAATATAATTAAAGAAAAACATAGTGAGAGCATTTTTTTTTGTAATTATTACGAATTATCATAAAAATCAAGATTTTCCTTTTAAAATAACCTCTTTATAAAACATAGAAATTACTAAATTAGAAATTATCATTGAATTATCGTGAGCAAAAATTCTATCAAGACAGCATTGTTCTCTAAACTTTATGCTTCTTCTTTTTTTCATCAATAAACCCAAATTGATAACAAAAGAAGGCTTAATAAAAGATCCAAATATTCACGGTTTTCTAAAATGACTATTTTACTCTTCATAAGAGTAAGAGTGACTTCAGGGTTACTTCTTGTTCTAAAATTCTTTTAAGATTTCCAAAAATATGATTTTTCGGACTCAAATTTTAGAATAAGATTTTCAAAATAGGATTTTTCGATTATATAAAATATATTTTCAAAATTGTTTTCGAAACAAGATTTTTAGAACAATATTTTTGAAATATATATAATATTTTTCGGAATGAGTTTTTTGAAATTAGTTTTTTAGATGAGTTTTTTTTGGAATGAGTTTTCCTTTCCTAAACACATAAAATGTATATCCAAAAGAAATTGTGTATTCTTTTTTTTATTCTTCCGCATCCTTATTTTCTTTTAGCAACATCGATAATGACAATAATAACAATAATATTATAATAACAATAATATAGTACAATAAAAAGAAATATTTTATTTTATTTTTTATTAGTATGACACACATTTAATAATAATTGAGTATAGGAAGCAAAATTGGATAACAAAGACAAACTTGGACCAAGTTGTTGCATCTTAGTAAGGCTAGGATGACCCCGCTAAACATGAACAAGAGAGGGAGAATCCATTACCAAACCAACATGTGTGGATGATCATATATAATAAAGACAATAAGACTTATATCCAGTGCAATTATTTGACGCAAACTTCAGTCTTGTAAACAGATAGAATCTTTGGTAAAAGAGATAATACAATCAAGAGAACAGATGAGACGACTACGATAATAAGTTAAATAGAAACTTAAGAACCTAAATAACATGATCAACGGATAGGGAAGGAAGAAGACGAACAGTACCAACACCGTGTGAGGAGACCCAAGACCCATTGGCCATGGTAATTGAAGGCAGATAATCCGAAGTACACATTAACGAGAAAAAAAAAAGATTTACTACTAATAATGTGATTTGTGGCTGCTAAGTCCAAAATCCAAGGGCCAAGAGACTTGGAATGAGTGAGACCAACAAAAGATGTACTCGTGTGTGCAACGAAAGCATTGGAACCAATGGAACCAGAGTTCTGACAATTCTCATACCATTTGAGAAATTCATTATAGAAGCATGCTTTGATGAAAATGACATGAAAGTAGTAAAAAAGGCCATAGGTACATGTAGAAAGTTAAGATAAATTCCAAAAGGCAAACAACTCTAAAACAATGAAAAAATTCCAACGACACCTAATAACGATGAAAGTAAGGGTGGCAATGCGACCCGACCCGTTTAGGTCCGACCCGCAATAGGTTGCCACAATGCGCTCTGGGCTAGCCCACCCCGCAATGCAAAATGAGATGGAAAATATGACCTGCCCCACATTTATTACGATCCCCAAGCCTGCTGCTTGGCCCGTATTTGTGTTGCATCATAAATTTTCATTTTTTTTGCAAGACCTGCACATGCATTTAGTGGTCCATTATATCAAATTTATTATGTATTGCACTATGAATTAAATGGACCAATAAAGAATTAAATGGCCCAAGAATTTTTCTATGTACTGCACCATTTAACAACTTTTCTATCTATTTATCTATCTACCATGTGAATAATAAGGAGTTAAATAAGGAATTAAATGGACCAATAAGGAACTAAATGATGTTAGGGTGTGTGAATATGGTGAGTGAGGATATGTAACATGAAAGAAGAAAAATACAGTGTAAGAATTCCTCAGGCTGCGTTGCACATGAGTGTGGTGAGGTAAGGGCTAAGTTAGGTTAAGTTGCAAGTCAGCGTGTCTACCTTCCCCTCCTCACCTCTAGCCCGCGCAGGCTGCGGGTTACGCGGTTCGGGCTCTTGCGAGCTAGTGGGTTTAGTATCCCAACCCACCTCGAACTTTTACTACTAGCCGGCTAGCCGGGCCTGACCCATATTGCCAATCTAGAAAGAGGGTATCAAGACAAGTCTGACAGCAGTGGTCGCTACAAGAGCACTACTGATTTGTGTTGTTAGTCTAAATGGAGGTGATAGTGATAATGGCACTAATGATGGTGACGATGATGATGATGATATGTCAAAAATAATAGTTTACAAAAAAAGTTTAACATCAGCTAACAATGGGTCCATTGAAGAGGCAAAGAGTAACCCTAACTTAGACACCATGTTAAAATAAAAGAGAAATAGGCATAGGATGAAGTCCTATTGTATGTTGAGCACATGGGGTTATGCATTTATAAATAGGGAAATACAAAGAGATGCACCTAAGCACGTTACATTTAAGACTAAAATATATTATTATGACTAACAATTATATCTAATACTATTTTAACCATATCTAACGAGATTTAAAGATCTCAACTAGTTAAGCTAGCCCTTAATTAATTCAATTTAGTTTCTCACTTGTTCCAACACGTTTACTACACTTCTTATGTCTTATTGACTTAAGTATTGGAGTGATTTTGTAGGAACAATCGACTTTCCCATCTCAAGAGCTCGACTAGGTGTATCGTATACAAAGAGAATCATCTAGGATAGAATAGATGAGACATGTATAACACATATCGAACTTGTGAGTACATCTTTGTCCTTGTAACAACAATAATAATTCTTGAGACCAAACAATACAGAACACCCCATTAAACGAAAGTTCTAAGTAGTTTTTATAATAACAAACATTATACGACAACAAAGATATATGTAGTTTTTCATCCAACATATTCAATTGTGCAACAAAAAGCTCTCAAATTTAATAAACCTTTGTTTACAAAGTATTAACAAAGAACCAGACAGATACATAATGTTGTATGTTATCTATCGTCTAATACCTATCTCTAGTTAAGCAAATTATGATATCAAAAGAAAATAGTTAAATTATTTTCCTTAAAATATTTGAACAGAGAAAGAAATCATTTGTGCTACACTGTTTATACTTTGACATATTACATATCCATGAATATCTAACGTGATCACATACAATTGAACAAAGCATTATCAAATACACATTTACAAAAATCAAATGATACAATTAATTTATCAGAAGGCACAAGTTAAGCTGACAAGACGATACAAAGTAAACTACTAATAAGACAATACAATCAAATACATCAAAAGACTATAAGACCTCATTTGACCTGTTTTGTGCTTAACATGTCAATTATTTTTTACTGATCTAAATATTTATAATTTACTTAGTTTCATATTAGAATAAAATGAGTTCGGCCTTAATAACCTAAATATTTCTAGATAATCAAATCTAAATAAACATGATTTTATAGAAAATCATATATCTTTAATTGAGAAAGCTTTAAATGTCAAATGATTATTTTGTCTATGTATAAAAATATTCCATCTACTCTGATATATGACTAACATTAGTTAATCTATCTTTGACATTATTCATCAGAAGTTCTTGTTAGTGATTTATTCACATAATTTATATGAAACTTTTTCTTTAAGTAGTAAATTTTTTAATGTTTGAAAAAAGATAGTATTAATACTTTATGTATCAAGTATTCTCTAATATTGAGATGGACACAATACGATCAAAAAGCTTCAAAGAAGATATCTCACAAATAAAAGAATCTGAAACAAAAAAATATGGAGATTATCTTGAAGATTACATAAAAATTTCTCTTTGGATGTACTGTCGCAACCGAAATCGCGACGGGACGACGAACCAAAAAAGAAAATGGGTTTGAAAATAGATTTGGAGTCGCCACCATAGTTATTTTTGGAAAACTATGGAAAACCATAAAAAGAAAGCAAGTCTGCGAAAAACCAGATTTTTGGATCCAGGAGTCAGTTACACGTAGGAAATGTGTTAGCACCCTACAACGTCTGCCCAAAGGCGGTACCCTTAATTAAACATGCAAAGTTGATGTGGTCATCAAGACATTAATTTTCCCCAAAATAATGAGACAAATAATACTATAAAGAAACAAAAAAAAAATGGGTCCGACAAGGATTGACCTTGGTCCTACGTATTCTCATTCAAAATGAGAAATCAGGGTTACGTAATTCTTTAAGAGAAACGATTTGGAAAACTATTTTGAAAATGATTTAATTTTTTTGTAATTAAACCTAATAAGGATTGACCTTGCTCCTACGTATCTCACAAGGGAGAATCAAGGATCACGTAGTTCTTAAAAAGCTTGTTTGTTTGGAAATGTTGATATTTTTATATTTTGAAAATTTTATATTTTTTGGTATTTTTGAATTATTTGAAAAAATAGCGTCACACGACGCGAGCAACCAGACAGACACTCAAAAATTGAAAGAGGAAACTAATTTTGATATTTTTAAAAATTGAGTGTCACATGGTGCAAGCGACCAGACAAACAAAATAAGGTGGAAGAAAACATTTTTCATTTTTTAGATTATTTATGTTTGTAATTTTTATGATTTTCAAATATTTTTTGGTTTTTTAGGAAAAAAAAGTGTACGAAAAGATGGAAAAAAATGAAGGTAAACAAAATACAAAAAAAAAAAAAAAACAAAAAAAAAAAAAAAAAAAAAAAAAAAAAAAAAAAAGAAAAAAAAAAAAAAAAAAAAAAAAAAGTGCATGGAGGGTGTAAGCATACAACATAGTGGAGTGCAATGAGTAAAAATTTGAAAATAGAGCAAAAATACAAGGAGGGTGTAAACTTTGAAAATTTGGGGTGTAGTCAGCAAACACAATCAAACCCAAAACAAGACCAACATAAACATGGGGTGCGAGGTTATCAATTATGGTGGTGCGCGAAGTAAAACATGAAACAAGTGTGGTAGGGGTGCAAGGTTAGTAAACATCAGGGGGTAATCGCATCATAAAATTAAAATAGGCCCAAAAATGTAGGGGGTGCACGAAGAAAATAAAAGGCAGAGCCAAATCAAACAAACACTAACTAATGTGGAGTGTGTGCAGGGGTGCGGGACTAACAATTATGGAGGTGTACAAAGTAAATGATAGAAAAAAAACAATCAATTCTACAAAATAATGGGGTGCAAGGATTATTCCATATCACATGGTCCATACCCATACCAATGCCAAATCAATATATAATTCAATGATTATCTCATTCCTCAATCATGACCAACGCATATTTAAAAATAATAACAAATAAATAACATACAATTGACATACATAGGACTTGAACCCAAGTCCTTTCACACAATAAAGTACTCTCAACCATTTGAGCTAGTACTTTTCAACGTCACATAAATCAATTTTAATGCCATAAAGCCTCCCACTACCCACATTTATTAATTAACTATTTATTTAATTAATTAAATTCTACGGGTCTTACAAAAGACATAGGTCTAGTAATAACAGAGACCTTATGTTAACCTCCTATCTCTTTTTTTTTTCCTTTTTCCTTTTCTTCTTTTCTTCTTTTGTTTTTTTTCCTTTTGATAACACAAATATTGATTCTTTCTCAAACTAAAACATATTTTTTACCTTTTCATCTTATTAATTATTTATTTATTTATTTTTCTCAATTGAACTTTTAATTAACTTATTTCTATTATTATTTTTATCATTGTTATCCGGACGAAATTAGGTGTTGACAAGTGCCAACTAAAGATAAATATACATCATGCCAAATCAAATAACTTGGAACCACAATTGTCATTTGCATTAATGTTAGACAAAAATATGAATAAGATATAGAAAAAGAAGGAAACAATGAACAAGAAGAAACAAAAGCTCTATAGATTAGATTTCCTTTTATAGTTAAAGATGAAGATATTGATCTGGACAAAATTTGAACTAGAATGATTGAGAAGTAAAGAATCTCAAGAGGTCATATTTCTAGCATACCTATAAATAGAAGGTCAAGATGAAGAAAGAAAGAGACGAAAAATAATAAGAAAAAGAAAAGAATGGAACATGAAGTTAAAAAGATCAAAACAAAGAGTGTGTGTCTACAACGTCTATATCAATCATCTAAAGTGCTAATGCAATTCGTATAGCTTGAGAAAAAATAGGGTATGTGATAAACTATTGTAATATTCTTCAGATAGTGAAGTGAGCTTAAATTTATTCTCTTACTTTGAAATTTTTTTCTTATACGCTTTCTTAATCTCAAGGAGAGATTAAGAAGGTTACTTGAAAAGGTTATACTCATTATACTTGGAGAAGTTGATACTCGTGATACCTGGGAGAAACTAAGACTTGTGTTACCTAGATATGTCGATACTTGTAACTTGAAGAGGTTTGTGTACTCACTATAATTAAATTTTATTTCATTAATGGAACCTCTTAAATAGTATGCTTAAGATAGAACTAGACATAGTCATAGGTTTAGATAAACCAATATAAATTCTTTGTGTGGTTGTTCTTCATATCTTTGCATATTATATAATCTAGTCAAATCTATAATCTAGTCAACCCACCCCTTATTGATCCCAATGGCACTATCAATAAATACCTTAATTGACAAATTATAGAAATGCATATTAAAATATCTCTTATGGAAAAAAAAGTTCCATAACGAAAAAATGGGATGTCTTATGGAATAATTATTTTTTCTTTTTGAATACATTTGAAATAAAAGAAAAATGTTTTACATTAATTATTTGGAATTTATGGAATTGGTATATATATATATATATATATATATATATATATATATATATATATATATATGATAATTTAATTTGAAGTTAATAACTTTGTAAATACACAATTTTATGTTTTTTAGACTATACAATTAGAAATGTTCATTTAACACTTTTACAAAATCAAATTCTAGAATACTACGATAAAAAAAAAGAATTATAACAAATATAACAATACATAGAGAGAAAGAACATAAGAACGATCAATGAAGACTCTATTATATTCTATTATGAGATGAGGTATATATATATAATGTAGGGTCACAAAGGGAAAGAGAAATAAATCTATAAAACTGTAACAAAATGCTAACAGAAAGTTATAGCTAAGAGCCCCCTCCTAGCTTGGAACAAATGTCTTGAAACTAAGCTGGAGAGAGTGCTTTAGTGAATACGTCGACAAGTTGAAGGGAAGATGAGATAGGCAAGAGTTTAAGCAAACCATCAGTGACTTTTTCACAGAAAATGTGACAGTCAATATCAATATGTTTAGTCTGTTCAGGGAACACTTGATTTGAAGAAATTTGCAAAGCAGAGTGGTTGTCACAATATAACAGTGCTAGACGATGAAAAGAAACATGGAAATCAGCAAGTAAGAAGGTGAGCCATTGAAGCTCACAAGTAGTGGAAACAAGTGCCCGATATTCATCCTTAGTAGAACTTCTAAAGACCGTAGGTTGCTTCTTGAAGCGCCATGATATTAAGGAAGAACCAAGCTAAATAAAAAAAAAACAAAGATAGAGTGACAAGTATCAATGCAACCTGCCCAGTTTGAATCACTGAAAGCCTTGAGTTGAATGAGTGTTGGCAGAAAGAAAGATGTTGATGCCAATGTTCCTTTCAAAATCAAAGGATATGAAAAGCAACTTGATAATGATCCTAGGAGATGACATAAACTAGCTCAAATTTTGGACATCATAGGTGATGTTAGGACGAGTATGAGTTAAGTAGATAAGTCCACCAATAAAATGGTGATAGACGGAGTCATCTAGATGAGGTTTACCCGTAGTAGAATGGAGACGCGTATTATAAGCCATAGGAGTGGAAACTAGACAAGATGCCAACAAACTATGATCAGATAATAAGTCCAGAGTATATTTACGCTGACAAATATGAATACCAACTATTGTACGAGCATCCTCAATGCCAAGAAAAAATCATAGATTGTCAAGATCCTTGATTTTAAAAGTGGAGTCGAGAGAGGTAGTAATGCTATGATTTCAGCAAGATCATCTCCGGCCAAAACAATATCATGAACATAAATGAGAAGAGTAGTGATTTGAGAATTAGAAAACTTGAGAAATAAAGAGGGATCAAAAGCAAAGGAAAGATAACCATGACTAACCAAAAAAGAAGAAAGTTATGCATACCATTGACAGTTGGCTTGTTTAAGACCACCTATAGAACGTTGAAGTTTACAAACATGTCCAGCATATAATAGAGGTAACCCGGGATGGGGTTGCATGTATACCTCTTCATGAGGATCACCATGAAAAAAGCATTATTAACATCCAATTGCTTATAATGCCAATTATGGCTAGCAACAAGGGCGAGAAGAAGTCGAACAATAGTCAACTCGGCAAGAGGGGAGAAAGTGTCAAAATAATCAAGACCTTCCATTTGGGTATACCCCTTTGCAACTAAACGTGTTTTATATTGTTCAATATAATCATCTATGTGACGCCCCGACTACTATACTAAATAATTATTATTTGATAAAAAGATATGGAATTAATAATTTTTTTCCCATAAGATTATCCTTGAGAGAACATTAATAATAACATAACTTCATATTTATATATTTAGTTTACATCTCTATAGTTGTTCATGAAATATTACAAAAATATATATTTGTAAAATATTAAGAGTTCTACATCAGAATAGAAAATTATCTATATTTTTAATATCTCCTAAATAGAAATTATCCATGAGTCAATCTTCAGAAGATCCACCAATAATATCCCGAACAACTCTCACTGAGCAGGTTCCTCTTCTGCTCATGCAACAGGTACAT
>Ga0214544_1005589_pt1 | contig 24167 bp, 9 predicted proteins | sample CNSS3metaG_FD_160074 | JGI IMG/M metagenome (GOLD analysis project Ga0214544, IMG submission 160074) | Root nodule microbial communities from cowpea collected in UCLA plant growth center, Los Angeles, California, USA - CNSS3 | ecosystem: Host-associated > Plants > Roots > Nodule | place: USA... | reverse complement strand
TATTTTATGTGTAAATATATTATTTATTTATATATATTTTTTAGATTATTTAATAAATTATAAATAGTTTAGTAATTTAAGCGGGGATGGGTATTTGGGCGGGTATATATATATCCCCATCCCCATCCCCATCCCCAGTTGAAAATTTCGGGTATTACCCATACCCATACCCATACCCAGTCAAAGCGGGGATTCCCGTCAAAACGGGGACGGGTTCGGGTGATACCCACGGGCACGAGTTTATTTGCCATCTCTATTTGAGACGAATAACTTATGTGATATATCACTGTTCCCATCCTAATATAAGTAAGAAGATCGGAGAAGAATTACTATTCACTTATTGATATTTTACTGAAATGTCCATATATCTTTTTCAAAAGTGAGATCGATTATAGGTGACTCTTAGAATAAGAAGAAAATATCACTTTTGATCAATAATAACATTAATAATAATAATAATATATTAATTTTAATAATAAAACAAAATAGTAATTTTACATTTTAATCAATTAAAATATATTTTTTATTTTATTACATATATTAATATTATTTATTTTTTATTACTTGCATCTTTCCCATTTGCTGAATATTATTTCTACGCTTCTAATAATTCTAACAAACTAGAATTACTCCAAAATGGAGCTTTTATTGAGAAAAATTCAAAAAACAACTCCCCTCTCGGGAGGAAAGGGAAAATCTGGGACTTGCAATCTAAGAAAAGGTGGGGAATGTGAAGTAACAATCACGGTATTTATGTGCATTCAAATGCATTAATTCACCAATGTGAGGAGGAGTACGGCGCAAGGATTGAAAAGGTAACCATCCCCAATGGTTGACTTCAATCTAATCACCTTCTCACAAACCAATCCCATGGAATGCACATGTAGAGAAATAAGTATTAAAACTTTATTTCCATTTTTTTCTTATAATATTCCGCGGATTATGGTTTCTGTAGTTAAATATTAAAGACTTCAAACTTTTATGTAGGAAATATAATGCAACTTTTCTCTAACGTATAATAATCTGCATCTGCACAACTTCATCTGGCTCCCTCGTTCATCATGAAAAGGTCACTTCACAGTCCTATCAAAACCAAACCTACTCTGATGAAATTCATCTTGGTCTTCTCTTCATTTTGTGCCATTTCTCTCTGTGTATCCATGTTACTCCTAGCCACACCAAAGATAATAGACGTGCATTCTTCTCCACAAGATGTCTATGAACCTACCACTGTTGATCAACTTGTGTTTGGAATTGCTTCAAGTGGGAATTCCTGGCCTAAGAGAAAGGAATACAGCAGAATGTGGTGGAATTCGAATCCCAATAAAACAATGAGAGGATGTGTTTTTGTAGATTCCCTCCCAAATGAAAACGTAAACAACGATGCTTCTCTTCCTCCTCTTTGTGTCTCTGAGGACACTTCACAGTTTCTCTATACTTACAAGCATGGAGGTCTAAGATCAGCAATCCGTGTAGCACGTGTTGTGAAAGAAACAGTGGCATTGAAACATTCTGGTGTTAGATGGTATGTTTTTGGGGATGATGACACCATTTTCTTTCCTCACAATCTGGTCAAAACTCTTTCCAAATATGATCACAGGCTTTGGTACTATGTTGGGTCCTACTCAGAGATTTATGAGGGCACCCAGGTTTTTGGCTTTGGAATGGCTTTCGGTGGAGGTGGTTTTGCCATCAGTTCCTCCCTCGCACAAGTCCTAGCCAAGGTTCTTGATTCATGCATACAAAGGTATCCTCATCTCTATGGAAGTGATGCTAGGGTCTACTCTTGCATAACTGAATTAGGTGTTGGATTAACACTTGAACCAGGTTTTCATCAGGTAACAGGTTGAAATGCTAATGTTGTTGGTGTTATTTTCTTAATTATGCTTCTAATTAGCCCTTTATTATGTGATTATGGCCTCGGATTAGGTTGATTTGCGGGGAAATATCTTTGGCCTTTTGGCTTCTCATCCGTTAACTCCCTTATTGTCCCTACATCACCCAGATCACACTGATCCTATCTTTCCTAACATGTCAACCAAAAAGTCACTGCAACATTTATTTGAAGCTGTTCATGTCGATTCCGAGAGAATCCTACAACAAACAGTTTGTTACGAGAAGAAGTTGTCATGGACAATTTCTGTGTCATGGGGCTATGCTGTTCAAGTGTTCCAAAACAACATGGTTTTGCCAGAGGTTGTGAGAGTGGAGAAAACATTCAGACAGTGGAAGGAAGGAAATGTTTTGTTAGGAACATATACTTTCAACACAAGAGAACTTCACCCTGACCCATGTAAAAGATCCACCATTTTCTATCTAGATAAGGTGTCTTCCGGCAAAGATGGCATCACAAGCACTTACAGGAAACATTCTGAAAATTGTACATACAAGGGACCAATGCAGAAATTGAGTGTGATCAAAGTTGTTACAAATAAGTTATACATTGACAACAAACAGGTAATTAGCATTTCCTTTTCTTCAGATTTGGTCTATTAATTACATCGGTGATACTAATAATGTTACATTAACTATTGTTTTGCATTAAGTTGCAGACTCCAAGAAGGCACTGTTGTGATGTGTTGCCCTCTAATGCTGGTGACTTAATGGAAGTTGCAATCAGAGAATGCAGATATGAAGAACTGATTTACATGCACTGACTGACATTAAAACGTTGCTGAAGCAGCTGGCATCCTCGAAGAATGTTGCTTACAGAGAAAGCAAGAGACTGCGTAAGGAAATTTGCAATCTAGAACTCAAACTTTCTTACTTGCTTACCCAGCTTTTACTGAAGTTGTAACAATTCAAACGAACCGAATGTAGTTCCTCACAGCATAATTTTTGTTGTAAAGAGAGTTCATCTATCAGATAGGTTCAACAACAACCATGCAGGTCAACCATAAAAAACACCTGCAATTAATGCATTTTTTGGCTCATTTGGTGCCATTTATGATTTTATTCTAAGATACCGCAGTGGCATTGCACGTGAAACAGTTACCTAATGCAAGATACTGGTCAACTGCAACAATTTGTAGTGTTTGGATGAAAACAGTTGAGTTTATAATCGCTTTGAATTCGTTTCACACACACATACCTAAAGCAATTTGTAACATTTAAAATCTTCTATAACTTATCATCTATGTATTATTTTCAGAATAACTCGTATCACTATATGATATTTGGTTGGATTTGATTTATGTGTATTTTTTTTTCCAAAATTAATTTATAGATAGAGCAGAAGAAAGTGAAGTGTTATTGAATTGTCTTTTACGGATTGTATAATCTAGAAAGTAATTTTGAATTCGGAAAATACTTTTGAATTATTCATTTGGGAATTTTTTTTTTTTTCATTAGGAAATGTATTCTAAATTACACGTTCCAAAATACATTTAAAATAAAACTTTTGAAATAGTGTTCTGGAAGCTATTTTTCCTTCCTCCCCATGCTTCTTCTTCTCCTTTCTCCCTCACCCTCATTCTTCTTCAAGAAGGTGAACGTTGGATGGAATCTGTGAAGAGTACGGATGCAGTGAAAATTAGTGCAAATGATGTGACGGAAAATTAAATGAAGGTGGTGATCCACGGGTGAAAAAAGAAGATGAAAATGGAGGTGCAGCAGTGTGGATGCAAGAAGGGGATTGGAGATGAAGATGGGGTGCAGAGGTGTAACTAGTACAAGGATGAAATAGGAAATAAAAATTTTATGGTGGTGCAGAAAACAAAAGAGGAAGTGCTGGAGGAAGTAGCCGAATAGGATTCAACCAATTAAACATATTCAAATAGCTTATAAATAAGATGGGTCTTTCTTCCTAAACCTCCAACCATTTCTTGCACTTCCAAAATTGTTTTAAATTTTCAAAATACTCTTTGAACTTTTAAGAAAATTCACGGACATCACACTCCAAAAGTAATTTTGGATGTCGACTTCCGGAAGTTAAAATATATAATTTTTGGAAGTCAAAATATATCACTGAAAGTCAATTTTCGGAAGTCAAAATATATCACCGAAAGTCGACTTCCGAAAGTCAAAATATATCACCGAAAATCGACTTCCGAAAATCAAAAATCATTACCAAAAATCGACTTCCAAAAATCAAAAAACATTACCAAAAGTCGACTTCCGAAAATAAAAACATTAAGTTAATTTTAAAACACGTATTAAAAATTATAAAACATATAAATTAAAAAAAATTACTTTAAAAAATAAAAAAAATAAGTTACAAAAATACTAAATAAAAAATTGAAAATTAAAATTAAAAAACAATTTAAATTAAAATAATAAAAATTTAAATTAATATATATATATATATATATATATATATATATTTATTTGTATATATATATATTTTTATTTTTTATTTAAAGTTTTATTATTTTAAAATAAATTTAAATATTAAATAAAATTAAATGAAGCAGAATAAATTTTTTAATTTTTTGTTTTTTTATTTAAAGTTTAATATTATTTTAATTTTACTTATTTTTATATTTATATTTATTTTTCAGTATATTAAATAAAAATAAAATTATGTATATAGATATTAATATTTTTAAAAAAATATATATTAAGAAATATGAAAACATAAAAAATCATTAAAAGTTAAAAAATGTAAATTTTAAAAAGAATTAAAAATATTCAAAATAAAATTTGTTTTTTGATTTAAGAAAGTCAACTTCCGGATAATGTTTTTTACTTCCGGGAATATTTTTTGACTTTTTTGGACTTCTGAAAGTCGACTTCCGGTAATAATTTTTGACTTCCAGTAATATATTTTGATTTCCGAAAATTGACTTTCGGTGATATATTTTGACTTCCGGAAGTCATATATTTTGACTTTCGAAAGTCGACATAATTTTGAAGGTGTGGTGTCTGTGGATTTCCTTAAATGGTCAAAGGATTTTTTGAAAATTTAAAGAAAATTTGGAGGTGTAGAAGAAATTTTGGAGGTGCAGAAGGAAGAAAGACCCAATAAGATGAGGCTGTGCTTTAAAAAACATGACCCAAATTGATTTAAGCCATTTAAGCTTACTCGTTTAATCCTTAGGCCCAAATTATTTCTGATCATCATGGACTTCAGGTCAATCCTTTGTCAAAAAATAATTAACTAAATTTTTTAATTATTAAAAATAATATTATTTTATAAAAATCATTCGGCCCTTCAAATTTATATATCAAATCACTATATTCAATGATTAAAACTAATTTTATATATCAAATTACTATGTATATCTATTGATTAGAACTAATTTCATTAAGTTTAGAAAATTCATTCTAGTTTTCACTTTTTTGGATTTAGAATATTTTTATTTTTTAAATAAAGCTAATATTATCCGTTAACCCAGCGTACTGAACCTAAAGAACTCATAGTCATAAAAATGTGAGCTAACTAGAAAGATTCGAATTATTATAAACCAGGCTAAACTAAACCAGTGATTTTGAGAACCCTAATGCTATCCATATTCGATCATAAATAGATATTATACATCCATAGTAATAATTTAATGTTTTTTATCTATAGTAACAATTTAATGTTTTTTATTTATTTTTTACTTAAGTGTTCTATAATTTTTTAAACAAAGTTCAATGTGATCCGTCAAACCACCGTTAAAATCGTTTAAAAGATGAGCTAACATTTGTTGATATAATCATTTACTTTTTTTTTTCTTACGTAGTCTAGTCCTACAAGCAAAACACGAAAAATAATGTTAATTAAACTAAAAATATCAGATTGAGTATTTTTAAAATATATAAGAATTACATTGAATAAAACATAAATAAAAAACATTAAATTACTACATGTATAAAAATAAAAAGTGCTATTATACCCACAAAATAACTAACCAAAAATCAAAAGTTAAAATTTGGCCATACGTGAAACATTAAGGTGTCACTTTTTCTACTGTACATTAGCAATTTGTATGCAACCTTACAGTACGCATGATCAAAATAATCCTTTGAATCTGTTCAACCACATCCAATTCTCCCATATTAGAATGCAGCCTCTTCCCAAAAGTGTCATCTTGGGTTACAAGTTATATTTTTGAGTTAAAATGAAAAAGTTGAACACCATATGAAGATCAAAACCTATAAATTCATTATTAAGATTTTAGACTAAGAGTGATATTAATCCCTTATAAGACTCAAAATTTCATCAACTAAAGCACCGTATCATTTTCTTGCTTCTAGGGATCTTTTATCCTCTATTTCTGTGACTTCTTAAATTCCTATCAGCTTTCAGAATCCAAAATTTCAATTTACTTTGATGTCTTACTTTAATATTTCTCTTTTATTACACGATTCTTCGTCCTTCATCGTAACACTCCCAAAAACTTAATCGTTCAATACAAATTAGATTGATGACTCAATTGACAATGAACCTAGCATCATAATTACATATATAGTAGTGATCAATAAAAGATTCCATCAGCACTAATATCATTCTTGTTATTCAATATATTTTTAATAAATATAATAAAAAATCACTTCTTGTTTTACCTTAATATAATTTTATCTATATTAAATATATAACCTCTCATTTTTTAACATATAAAAAGCAACAAATAAGATGACATTTAAATATTCAAATTAATAAAAATATATATCAACTCAATTAAAAAGTATACAAAATTTAAACACTTAATAAATTATAAAAAATTAATAAAAACTCAACTATTTTGTTTCAATTATAAATGGAAAATTAAATTGGTTTGAGAATAACGTTTTTCTTCATCGTAACGTAACGAAGATGTTAGGTACATTTATCATACATTTTCCTAGTGCAATATACTTTTTTAAATAGCTCTATACAATTTTTGCATTGTAAGTTCCCATATCTAGACGCGAACTCAAAATATTTAAATTGTTTTCAAGAAAAAACATAAACACTGTTTGCTAATGAGATTGTCTTGAAGTGTAGAAGGTATTGATTATGGGATTGTTGACTTACACTCTTGACATCCTTTTTAGGAACAAGCTTCCAGAAGGAACGACATTAGACAGAAAGTATTAATATGTGTTTCTTTTATATTTAAATAAATGAAAAACTCAGAAATTATTTGGATAATATTTAAAAAATTCAAAGTAAAATTAAATTGTTTATAAACCATACCATTATTTTTTTAAAAGTTAGTAACTTTTTTATAAATGTATTAACCAATTTTAAAAATACGTTAATAATTAAAATTGCATGACTTTCTGAATTTTGAATTAAAGCAGGGATGCTGCACTTCTAGAATTTTTTTTTTTTACTTTTATTATTTTCAATGATTAAGAGGAGAAAAGTAGGAATAAGAAAGATGTAGTGTGAACTTAACATGGGATGGAAATAAAAGAGACGCAATGGTTGAAGAATGAGTAAATATGCGGGAAGAGTCAATGAGCTTGGAAATTAGGATATTCTCATTTCTCTTATATCATAAAAAATAGACATGATATTTAAAATGCTCATATTTTTCAGTTTTCTTTCTTTGTTTCTGTGTTAATACGAGTTCTAATCTTATTGAAAAGAAAATCCTAGGGCAATAAATGTAATTTGTGGGAAAATAAAATAGTATAATGAAGCTTCCTAATAAAAATTAAGTATCTAATAATAAGATGTAATAGATTTTATTGAAAGAGGAGTTACAAAAATCTCCTTTGTATCCATAAATAAATAACACTACCTGTCGCATCTAACAAATAATCATTGGGAATAGTCATTGGGGAGACAAAAAAATGGGAAACAATTACGAAATGTGATTCTTAAATAATACCATTGTTTAGGTAGATTTATTAGAACGGGTAAGCTTGGCATGAATTCATCTTAATAAATATGTATTTATCTTTTGGTAAATTATTTTACAGGTACATTTACAATTAGGACTACGGTATTATGATTATTATCTTTTTATTTTCATCTTTTATTTTCTAACGTGATTTAATGTGAGTCATTAATTAATGTAATACTATATTTTTTTTAAAAAAAATCAACAATCCACACTAAATCACGTCAAAGAGTAAAGAATATGAGTAAAAAAAATGAGAATTAAAGTATAATTTTCCTTAAAATTAAACTCACTTCCACTGCTCCTTCAACCATGCAAATATAGAGCTGTCAAAATGGGTTGGAGGCCGCAAGTCAACCCGACTCACCACGGGTTCGGACCGGGTTGAGTTAAATTTTTTTTACAAATTTTAGTACGGGTTGATTTTTGACCGGACCCATTTAGAACCTAGCTCACCCAGGTTGAACGCGTGGTGAGCCGGGTTGGTGAGCCAACCCGCAAATAAAGGATCACACAAGTATTTTTTGTTAAATTGGGCTTTGCATTTGGATCAGGTTAAATTATTTTTATTAGTCAACACATAGATAACTTGTATTTTTTGTGATTTTAGTTTGTATTTGGATTGTATTAAAGTTTATTCATTTTTAATTAGAACTATAATTTAATTTTGACTGAAAAAAATAAAAAAAAATTGTATTTTTTTTAATTAAGTGAGCTCGTAAGCAAATCCGTTTAACCTACCAACCCGTGGTGAACCAGGTTGAACCTAGCTGACCTAGATTGAACGCGTGGTGAGCCGGGTTGGTGAGCCAACCCGCAAATAAAGAATCACACAAGTATTTTTTGTTAAATTGGGCTTTGCATTTGCATCAGGTTAAATTGTTTTTAGGTTAAATTACCCTTTTGATCCCTCTATTTGTTATGAAATTTCATTTTGGTCCTCACGTTTTTCGTTGTCTCAATTTGGTCCTCATTTTCTTAAAAATGACTCAATTTGGTCCTCACCGTTAACTTTGACCAGACGGTGTTAAAGTCAATGCCACGTGTCAATTTCTGGTTTTTTTGAATTTTTTGAATTTTTTTTGAATTTTTTTTTTTGAATTTTTTAAATTTTTTTTGAATTTATTTATTTTTGACACGTGTCATTTCACCGTTGTGCCACGTGTCAAAGTGACTCAATTTGGTCCCTATATTTATTTTTAGTTTCAATTTAGTCTCAATTTTTGTAAAAATGAAGCAATATTGTCCTCCTTAGATTGAGACTCAATTTAATCTTTGTATACAACTTATAATAATATTCTTAATAAAATTGACATTTTTATTAAATATTTATAGAAATATTTTTAATTTTTTTTAGTTTTATTATTAAACAAAGTTAAACCCCAAACTTAATTTCAAAAATTAACAATTTTGTCATCATATATAAAGGCATCAAGTGTATCATATTATACAAACTTGGTAAAGATTAAAAATCAAATAACTTGTCACACATAAATTTAGAAACTAAATTTCAAGTTTAAAACAAAATCAAAGTCTAATGTTTTGTGTAGAATTTAAAGTTAATTTAAAATATTTATAGAAATATTTAATAAAAACATTAATTTTAGTAAGAATATCACCATAAAATTTATAATAAAGTAAATTTAGTGTCAATTTGAGGAAGGACAATATTGCTTCATTTTTACAAAAATTGAGACTAAATTGAAATTAAAAACAAATATAGGGACCAAATTGAGTCACTTGGACATGTGGCAAAACTGTGAAGTGACACGTGTCAAAAAGAAAAAAAGAAAAAAAAATTCAAAAAAAATTCAAAAAAAAAATCAAAAAATATTAAAAAAATTAAAAAAAAACCAGAAATTGACACGTTACGTTGACTTTAACACTGTCTGGTCAAAGTTAACGGTGATGACCAAATTGAGTCATTTTTAAGAAAATGAGGACCAAATTGAGACAACAAAAAACATAAGGACCAAAATGAAATTTCATGACAAATAGAGGAACCAAAAGGGTAATTTAACCTTGTTTTTATTAGTCAACATATACATAACTTGTATTTTTTGTGATTTTAGTTTGTATTTGGATTGTATTAAAGTTTATTCATTTTTAATTAGAACTATAATTTAATTTTGACCGAAAAAAAATGAAAAAAAATTATATTTTTTTTTAATTAAGTGAGCTTGTAAATCAACCCGTTTAATCTAACAATCCGTGGTGAACCAAGTCAATTTTAAATTTTTGTTGACGAGTCAAACCGAATTGGACCTGATTAACCGTTATCACAGCATATATCATCTCTAGAGAGAGAACATGTCGCGCTATCTCTAACTTTCAACATTTGACTCAAGAATTTGTAGAAAATTTCAAATATCTCCTTCACAAGATTAAATATACACACGCCCGCAAAACTATATTATTTTTTTGCCAAACGTTTAAACAATGTATGAAGCAATTGACAGGATCATAACGGAGAAATGGTAGTGTGAATATAAAATGGAATGAAACTCAAATTTTTATCTTGTAAACCAAATGCGACAGTGTCCAAATTCCGAAATGTTCAAGGCGCAACCTAACTTTGACATAGTGCAGTGCAACCTAACAAGTTAGCATTAATTATAAAATGGTCAAAACGAAAGTGTTAACTTTTTGGATCAAAGCATAAGATTCTCCATAAATAGCCTCATTCTCCATAATCCAATTTGCAAAACAAACCAACAAAAACAACTCATTCACAATGTCTTCCACGAAGCTCTTTTCCACTTTTCTTTTCTCACTAACCTTATCTCTCATTCTCCAAACATCTTCTGGAGCTGACCCTCTCTTCCATTTCTGTTCAAATTCTCAGAATTTCACAGCCAATAGTCCCTACGAATCAAACCTGAAAACTCTCATAACCTCACTCATCTACAAGACCCCTTCAACAGGCTTTGGTGTGGCCTCTGTGGGCATAGACCAAAACCAGAAGGCTTATGGTCTTGCTCTTTGCCGTGGCGACGTATCAGCCTCAGAATGTAAAACCTGTGTTTCGGAGGCACCCAAGGAAATCCTTAATCGCTGTCCGTACAACAAAGGTGGCATCATCTGGTACGACAACTGCATGTTCAAGTACTCGGACACTGATTTCTTTGGCAAAATCGACTACACAAACAGGTTCTACATGTGGAACCTGAAGAATGTGAGTGAGCCTTCATCGTTTAACTACAGGACTAGAGAGTTGTTGAGGCAGCTTGGTGAGAAAGCTTATGTGAACAGAAACTTGTATGCAACGGGAGAGATATATCTTGAGAATTCGGTGACCCTTTACGGGTTGACTCAGTGCACCAGAGACCTTTCAAGCAATGATTGCAAGAAGTGTCTTGATGATGCGATTGATGAACTCCCAAAATGTTGTGATGGCAAAGAAGGAGGTAGGGTTGTGAGTGGAAGTTGCAACTTTCGTTACGAGATATACCCTTTCGTCAAAGAGTAGATACATATACTTGTGTTTTATGGATTCAGCAGCCTCATCGGTTATAAACCTTGTTATGTTAATTAAGTAATGCATGAATAAATTTATAATATTGTATTTCTTACAATTTTTTTTTTGTATCGAATCTTTCATTTTACTGATAATTTTGATTTGTAAATTAGTTTATTCAATTTTGGTCCTATATTTTTAATTAAACTGTTCAAGTTCTCGAATATTGTATTATGTTACAAATCGGAAGTTAATAACACAAATGAAATAAAGGAAGAATTTGTTATCACGCGTTAAGTAATTCTCATAAGATATTTCCACCTTGTTCATCCGATATTAGTAAAAAATCACCTCAACTTTTTTTTTTTTCATATACTATCTAAATATCTTCATTCTTTTAAGAATATTTCTCAATTTATCACTAACACTTATTTAATAAATGTGATTTAGAATATCATATAAGTTATCATATTCCCTTTCCTTGTGAGATCTATTATACTTACTATCAGAGAGAGCCCATAATATTATCATAGGTATAAACATATTATATCTCATCTAACACATGTCAATTCATACATACATGAATATCTCCAAGCATATATCACTAACATAACATCACAACTAAACATATGATGCTTACTTGAATGAGACTATATACACCTTCCTTGAGCACCTTACTTGAGCGTAGTGGCAGAACTTGAACAAAAATTTTAGGGGACCAAATTATACTTGTTATGTATAAATTATTTTTTCTAATTAATTATTTTTCATTTCTTCACATCATTTTTTTATTCAAAACAAACACTCATAATAATATATTAAAAAAAATTACCTTTAGTCAGAGTGTTCCTCCACGCTATTTCAATGACTTAAAATATTCAATAATTGAATCGAAACCGAAGCTAGTTGTAATATCTCTTTCAATGAAAATCAACCCAATTACATGTAACAATGAAAACATCTAAGTCAAGTCATTTGCTTGGTTTTTTACAAAAAAGATAGCACAATAAGCAATATGCAGCATCTTTTAGTGACAAATACCCAAAGAAGAGTTTGATCAACAGTTAGAGCATGATTTTATGATCTCTAAGAACGTAGAAAAAATCACATACAAGAGAAAAACATATTGTTTAAAAAAAGAGTAAAGAATGAACTTACTCAAAAGAATAAATTATTTGGGCCAAAATGTTCCTTAACTCCTCAATTTTGCCATAGTATAATTTAATTTTGAAAATAATAAAGAATTGGTTGTGAAAATTAAGATGGAAATAAGAGGAGAGAAAGAGATGGAGGCACGAAAGAGAGATAAACCAAATAAAAAAGTATAAGAAATTCTAATAGAAAGGGAAAACATGATTTTTAAATTTTAAAAAAACTTTTTCAAACTAAATAAATATAAATAAATAAATAATATATAAAATATATATTTTTAAATATATAAAAAATAAAAATAAAATAAAAAATTGTTGAAATTAATATAAATAAAATAATAATATATAAACATTCTTTTTTAAAAATATATAAAAAATAAAAAGAAAAAATCGGGAGAGCCGTGGCTCCCCTTTTCACACTTATGATTCGTCGTTGCTTGAGCGGCATCTTAAACAAGGAAAAACTCATTGTTTAAACTGCGGACTCATCGATCGAGCTATACTACTCATATCATTTACTTATGCAAACTCATGTTACTTAAGTGATGTTGTTTCTCTTACTTAGACGTCCACATGTTACTCCAACAATTAAAATTTCAATTGAGAGAAAATTGATGCAACATTTTCTTTGTTTATATGTTTAAATTAGTACTTGATTCCCTAGCTTAAAGTGAGGAGAGTCGATCACTATAAAAATAAATATGAAAAACAATTAAAAGATTTGTATAATTTTATCTTTTTTAATAAATTATCAAAACATTTGTAATGATTAATAGTTTTGAGTTCAATTTCTATTTAGATAATTCATAAAAAAGTATTTTTAAAAGTACAAAATGAATTTGATAATTAAAAAAACAGAATATGATTAAAAGAACCATCATCATGTAAATAAAATTTGCAACTATATAAGACTAATTTAAAAAATAAAATGATAAATACTCTAAATTTTATGTTTAGTATTACATTAATAGTTAAATATGTGTCTTGTGTAAGTTTATTGTTTTTATAATTTTTATTTATTTATTTATTTATTATTTTATATTTATAAACTCATTCAAAAAATAATTTATCAAATATTTATAATTAATTGAATAAACTATTCATCCTTAATATTTTATTTATATTTATAGGTTCCTAATAAACATTTCTAAGAAAAAAATATATGAAAAATGACTTAAGTTCTTAAACTAAAATTAATCCATTTACTAATTAAGTTTATGAAAAAATATTTTTCGTGTTTATATTTTATATTTCTTTTAGAATTGTTTATAATAAGATTTTTAAACATACTCAACTTGGAACTATAAACTCAATTATCGACTTTTAATTAACTCTTCAACTCTTATAAGCTGTTTTTTTTTTAAAAATAAAAATAAAAATCAAGGGTTGTGCTTTAGTATATTAAGGTCCATTTAAATTCCTCTTCCAATAAGGACACAATAAGGAGACGTGTAGAACTAAAATGCCAATCTGTAATGTTTATTTCCCAATTTTAAAAATACATATTAGTCGAAGGGAGAGGGTATTTATGTTAAGTGGCAAAATAGGTAACTTGTCCTGTTTTATTTGTCCGTTGACTGTTGACTTGTCAAAAAGGTTAATTTGGATTAATCCGTCAAATAAAAGTGGACTAATAATAATAATTTATTCTACACATGATAAATTAATGGGTCAAATCAGAGTTTATCTCATCTTTTTTCTTTTTTTATTTAATTTATATATTTTTAATTTTTACTTTTAAAAATTGTTTATATATACATATAAATAAATATTATTAGAAGCATATTTAATTATGTAAAATATTTTTTAAATTTTTAATTAATTAATTAATATTTTTAATTAAATAAATTAAAATATTTATTACATTAATATATTAAATTACTCTATTTTAATTAATAAATAGAAATTAACTTGTAAGTTCATTATTTGAAACTTAAATTATTCTATCACAATTAAAACTTAAAAAGGGCATTGTTTGGAAATTTCTCATTAGATATGCTCATAGTCTTCGTGGTTAATTGTGAGAGAATACCACGTAAGTGATATATTGCTTTTATAGTGGTACTATAGTATTTTGTGAATACACTTCCACTATAACTTGGAAAACTTATCTTTACGTAGATAGTGGTATTGCACGAGTTTAAGGACTAATATTTTCTACAAAATAAATGTTCTAATATTAGGTTTTCAGATTCTCTTTCTTCTTTCAACTTTATAAATTCTTTTTTGGCACCACTTGCACTTTTAGGTATACTTTGATCATTATATTTATAAAAAAAAATGAAGTTATTAAAAGATAAAATAGTGGATATATGTAAAAGTTTATTGGGTGTCAAAATAATAATATTATAATAGTCTTCCCAATAATAATATGAAATGAAAATTAAGTGTGTGTTTGGTGTTAAAAGGAAGTAAATGACATCTTAACTTAATTTGCACATTAAGAATGATAAAATAACCTAATAGTGGAGATAAAAGAGAAGAAGAGAAATATAATGGATTTAATCCTACTAATAATTTGGAGAAATAACATTGATTTAGAGGGTGAGAGAAGTTGTGGGTTCAACTTTTTTCATTAACAAATGAACAAAAGGTTAAATATGTTTTTGGTTTATAAACTTTCATTAAATATCGAAATTAGTCCATTTTTTTAAATTTTGGCTCAATTTAACCCTCCAACTTAAAAGACTTCTAAAATTAAAAAACTAAAATGAACTAAAGTTTCGAAAAAGAACTAATTTTTACTAAAAATTAAATATGTTTCTTTTTTTCATTTCTGATCCATATTCTTTAAAAGTAAAACATAAGTGTCTTTCCCTTTTTTTAGTAAACTTAAAATTCCATAAAATTTTCCGAAAATAAATATTCAAGAATTTTCATTTGCCTTCCGTGTCTTTTCTACTTTGTTGTATTCTTTTTGTTAAAAGTGAACTTGATTAATTTAGACGTTATATTACTATTTTTATATTTTTGTTTTTAAATGCTATAAAATAATTACATGATTTCATTTTCCCCAAATTTATTGTTTTAAAATATACAAAAAAATAGGCTCCTACAAAATCAAAATTACTAATTTCTTCTTGATTGAGTGAATAATTAATACTTTTAATAATAAACTAAAATTATAAAATATATTTTTATATAGAACTGAATACATGTAAGAGAATTTGCAATACTTCAATGAATTTGACGTCGTTATTTTATAGAAAATAATACAAAGTAATAATCCTTTTCTATCCATAACTCGTTTTTAGAAAGAGCCATTTTTTCTTAAACATAATGAATTGTTTCCTAACTTTGTGCCAATAATTAAAATTTTATAGAGAAGTGTCTTTTACTAAGTTTTCCCTTACTAATTTTTTATTTTACTTCCTAAGTTCAGTTAGTGTATTTATGTATTGATATCCATCTTTTCAAAGTACAAACACTTAATACCCATTATTTGTGTTAATAAAAGAAGTTATACTTTAAAAAGGAATTGAAAGATATTTTTTCTTTCGTTATGATATTGTTAGGTTTATAAGACATCAATGAGACATGAGCCTAATCATATAAAGAGTTGATATCACTTCAATCCAAAACCTTCGAACAATAGGTTTATGGGTCTTTATTCTTATATATTATTCTACTTTCTTATTTCTAATCAATGTGGGACTTAGACTCACACTTGTATTCCTAACATATATGATATGGTGATAACTTTATATCTAAAAGGAAGAAAGTGATAAAGCCAAGATATTTATGAGGTTTCGAAAAATAATAATGCATTAGCCAATAATGACATATAATGCACGAAAGATATTTTGTGATTAAATACTAAATGATGCTGGCGGCAGTGCTATTGGGAACATCACTCCCCTTATCTTTTATTAGTGAAAACATATATGCGCTATTGGAACATACTCCCGTTAAATTTAAGAAAAAAATACAAAATAAATCATTTTTAAAATTTTTGAGGTTGTTATTAAATTAAAAAAAGTAATTTCAAAATGAAAAAATAAAATAAAATAATTATTTATATTAAAAAAGTAAAATTGATATATGTATATATACTGAAATAACGGCGCTAGAAATAGTTATAAAGATGAATCTCATATAGATGACTATTGTATAGAAATTACTAGTATTATTTTATTTTTGTTTGATATAAATTATAATTATTTATAAAAAGATAATTCGAATAAAATAAAAATACTATAAATAATAAAACAATACAACTTTCTTTTCAATACTTAACATAACCTGTTTAAAGAATTTGAACCCCACAATATAATAGTGTCACTTCGTTATGGACATTAACTCCATTTAACTTATTTAACTTATGTAAAAGATAAACATTGCCTAAAGTTCAAAATATATTTAATTTAATGTGTGGTGTTTCTCTCTTGATGGAGATAGTATCCAGATATTAATGCTTTGGGACTAATGCTAATACTTATATGTTGAGAACACATATCACCATATCACAAAAGAAAATTGAAAACTATATCTATTTTATTTTCTATCCAATTAATTCATTAATTCTTTTAAGTGATTAAATAAATATTTCACTATTAAAAATTTTTATATTACATGGAATTTATTTAGCAAATTGCAAAAAATAATTTTTTCTACCATTTTTTCTAAGAATCTTAATTCGTAAGTAATTTTTTCGTGGATAATTATTTTCTATAAAATTATAAAATTTGTTTTGAAAAGTATTTTATACAAAATATTTTGTAAAAAAGTTTGTAACAATTTCTTGCAATTTTATTTTCACAATAAAATTTGTAAATATTTCTTAAGAAAATAATTTCAAAACAAAATTGACAGAAAATGTAAACCCCTTTTTACAGTTATATTCTTGGGCCTGACCTTTTCGTAGGCCCAAGGCCAGCCCAACAGTAGGACCCTATACCCTTTCTGTTTCCTCATTTCTCTCTGCCTGGGTTTTCAGAAACAGAGCTCCCTCTTGTCTCCCTCTACGAAGCAAAGTTCTGCTAGGGCACGTATCATCTCCCATCTCCAAGCTAGCCTAACCCATCTGGTACTCCTGGTAAGTCGAACTCTAAAGCTTTAGTTTAATTCTTTCCCTTTTCTTCGCTGTTGAGCGTTTTGGGTATATTAGGGTTCGATCTCCTAACCCCGTTTTGGTCTGGATCTTCATGTTTCAGCTCTACTCTTGTCCTTGTAGCTGGGATACCCCATAACTAGGGTTGGTTGCTTTTGGTACTCCAAAACAGAGGTAAGGGGAGCTAGGTTTTTTTCGTCTCTTTTGCTGCATGTGCTTGTTTCCACTACTGTTATGCATGAAATGACTGGAAGCTGCATGTATTTGTGTAAGATGGAGTTAAAATGTTTGACGTGGTTTGTTTCTGGGGTTGCATGCGTGGAATAGTGGGGGAGATCTGATATTCCCGCCCAAGCGAGCCCGTCTCACCTAGGCGAGAATATTAGAGGCTCGCCTGAGGTTCTGCCTCGAATGCTCGCCTAGGCGACCAGTTCGCGTTTTAAGCGACGCCCTGTCTCGCTCAGGCGAGAAGGCCTCGCCTGAGCGAGAGTTCGTGAAATCCCCCTGTTGCATGTCTCGCCTAGGTGAGGGCCCGCTGTTTGAGTGAGGCCAGTCCCTCGCCTGAGCGAGTTCGTGAGTGTGTGCACTATTTCACTGACTATTTGGATGATTTGTTGCACGTATTGTCTAGATTATTCTTCCTAAATATGATGTACGTGAATATGCTTGGGTGTTTGGATTTTATGAACGAGATTGGTATGTTTGGTATGAGTGATGGAATGAATTGCACATGATTATTGGGTGAAATAAGAATTGGATGTATGAAATGAAAGTGGTGGTTGTGGTATGAGAGACAGGAAATGTGTATGTGATAGGCGTAATTCCATGAGTCTCATGGGGAGACCTCATGGTGGTGTGTAGTGTATATATTAAGTAAGGATCGCATCCCGAAACTCTAAAGGGTCAGCGAGTCTCAGGTAGAGCAAACAGACCTAAGTGGTGAGAGTAGGAGGAGACCTTACTCTTTGGCAGGATAATGGCCTTAGATGCTTGAAGGTTAACCTTGTGCGTGGTAGGGTGAAACTCATTGGCAATGGCTATGCAGAGCAGTAGAGGCCACCACAAGTGCAAGCGTCCGATGAATCCGATCTTAGTATATGTATCCGGATAGTTGAGTCATAGTGTCTTGCTTGTTTGCCATAACATGACTTATGTGTCTCTGTGTTGTATGTCTGGGAATGTTTATGTACTTGTTCTTTTACACTATGATAAGTTTCAAATTACACTAGCTTACCTTTGCATTTTGTGTATGTTCCTGTTGTGTTTTCTCTTTTGCGATGATCACCATTGGTGGGAACAGACGAGAATACTTCTGGAGGTAGGCCTGATGGTGGTAGCAGTGCAGCCTAGTGGGCCCGTTGTTATGGCTTTCGAAGAAGTTCTATGGCCCTAGTGCCTTGTAATTCCATGCTCTTAGAGCATTTCTTTTGCACAACTGTTAAACTTTAGATTTGTTTTTGTTTATGGCAGTGTTGTATGCCCAAGTTTCCCTCTAAGTACTCCTATGGATGACTCTTAAAGTACATTCTTTAACTCTTGTTTCTTCTATCAGCTTTGCTCCTTAATATTATAACTATGCGATGTTTTGTTTTAGTAGATTAATCTATTTAAATGAGATGTCACAGAAAATCTGAGTTTTTTTATTAGTGTTAATTGTTATGATAAATTTTAAGTTAATAAATTAAATTGAATAAAAAATGTTATAATTATGATGAATTGGCACTACAAGAAAAAAAAATTAATGAAATTTTATTATATGTGTGATTATAGTTTTGACTTGCAAACCATTAGTTATCCTTTGATATGCAAGGGGGTTTCAACTTTTATCAATTAGTCAATCTTATATCTCCTATCTTATACGGGTTTAAAAATCTTGTTAAGTGAAGTGAGTTATTTAACTTAAACGACTGTATATTTCATAATTATCATAAAGTATAAAATTAAATAAAAATAATAATTTTAAAGTACATGCTCACTAAAAAGAACAAGGTCCTAATCGCATACCTACAATATTCTTAACTTTCTAAGGCATGAGCTGGTAGATATTTTGTGAAAGGAAATATATATTTGACTCATATGCTTGAGTTTTCCCCTTTAAATAATAAAAAAATTTATAAATAAAGCTAACATCCAATTTTGTTGAGTATTAGTCTTTACAAAAATTATACTTACTTTAAGTTCTCTTGCCCATCATTCACAAATTCTCTATTACTATGTTTATCTGTTTCTACCCATTATTCTTTCCAATTTCCAAGCTCTTGCTTAAAATTTAACAAAAGTATATGATATAAAATGGTAATATTTACACCTTCCATATCCATAATGTTTCCAGGACTTTGAATCTTCTCTTAACAAGGATTGGTCATTTCTCTCTTTCACACTTTCTTTTTTCCCTTTTCATTGTTGGTTGTACTCTAACTTGTGCGGCACTGAAGATAGTTAGGTCATGGTCATGGCAGGATAGGTAGTGATTATTTATGTTGACACTAACTAGTGCTAGATTACTGTGATGAATTTTGGAATTATTCTTTAGTCAAAAATTTTATGATTCCTTAAGTGATTAAAATAAGAATTATAATACATATTCTATTTTAATTTATTGTTTTTTATACAATTTTAATTTGTGATTGATAGCTAATGAGACAAAAACCTATGTTTTTATATATATTTAAAAATTATTGTACGAGAGGAGTTAAGGAAACAGATTTTATATATATATAATATTTTTTTATTTCACTCTCACCCTAATGCTCTTTATATTACATATCACCATCACTACTCATGTCATCAAACAAAAGATGATATTTTTTTAGGATAAAGATGATGTTGAAATTAATTTGAACCAATGTTTACACATGAAATATTTCACACCAACCCAGTATAAGGTGTTCTGAAGATGAATTTTCATACTTTTAGTGATAGATATTTCCTTTATTAAAAGTGAATTTTCTTGCAAACTATTTTTTCTCTATAAATGGTCTCACACCCTCCTCAAATTCATAGGCAAAAAAAGTCATCATCATCGTAAAATTTTCTTGATAGCTCATTGATCAACAATGTCTTCCTCAAAGCTCTATACTATTCTTCTCTTAGTTTCATTGAGCCTATTTCTCCACCAAACATGTTTTGGAGACCCTATTTACCATTTGTGTTCAAACTCTGAGAACTTCACAGATCATAGTCCCTATGAAACACAGTTGAAAACACTCGTCATCAAGCTCATTTACAAGACCTATTCAACAGGTTTTGCAATGAGCTCGGTGGGCAACAACGTAAACTCAAAACCATACGGGCTTGCTCTTTGTCGTGGCGATTTGTCAGCCTCAGAATGCAAAACTTGTGTCTCTGACGCAACCAAAGAAATCCTCAGTCGTTGTCCATACAACAAAGGTGGCATCATATGGTACGACAACTGCATGTTCAAGTACTCGGACACTGAATTTTTTGGTACCACTGATGACAGAATCAAGATTTATATGTGGAACAGCAAACGCGCGAGTGATCCAACAACATTTAACCCAAAGACTATAGAATTTCTTAGCGGAATTTCAAAGAAAGCTTGGGTGAATAATCCTAAGTTGTATGCAAGCGGAGAGCAAAAGCTTGAGAACTCAGACACACTCTATGGGATGGCTCAGTGCACCAGAGACCTATCTAGCTATGACTGCAACAAGTGTCTTGCTGATGCAATTAACGACTTTCCGAGATGTTGTGCTGGACAAATAGGAGGCAGAGTTGTGGGTGGGAGCTGTAACTTCAGATATGAGTTATACCCCTTTCTCAAACAATAAACAAAAATATTATAAATTATCAAAACATTCGTATTAATGATCTTGAGTTGAGTTTTTATCGACACAAATTCATAATAGTGATAAAATATATTTTGAAAAGTAAAAATTGAATGTGATAATTAAAAAATAAATAAAATATGATTAAAAGCACGACCTGATATGTGAGATTAATTTAAAAACTAAAATGATAAATCTAACTTTGCTTTTTTATAATAATATAAATTAAAACTTACGTATAATTACTTTATATTTATCAACTCATTCAAAAAATATTTTATCAATCTTTTTAATTAAGTCAATAAAGTAATAGTGTTTTAAATTTTATGTAATACGTTCTTAATAACCATTTCTCTCATTTTGTGAGTGCTATATTACTTTTCTAGTGATACCATAGCATTTGTCAGTACACTTCCACTACAAATTGGAAAATTTATCTTTATGTAGAAAGTGGTACCATTGCACGAGTTTAGACTATATGTTTTTCTACAAAAGAAGTGTTCTAATTAGGTTTCATTTTTTCTTTCTTCTTTCAACTCTTTAACCTTTTTAGATAATATAAAATGAAAAATGTGTGTATATAATGTTTAAGGGTAAGTAAAGGACATCTTAACTTAATTTGCATCGTAATCATGTGTTTTATGTTGTCTTGAATTCATGTTACAATTCTTGGTTTTAATTCATCTCTATTAAAGCATTTAAATATGCTAAGTTTTCCATGGGTTTCACTTATTTCTTAAACTTAATAAAATTTTCTTTCAACATGTATTTTATATAATTTTTCTTTTCCTTTATGATCTATTTGTTAGGCTTAAATACATCATTAGCTCTAATTTTGGTAAATTTTGTTCACTTTAGTTCTCATTTTTTGAAAGATTTAAAAATATCTTAATATTTGTAAATTGTGGTTAATTTGGTTCCTTTTTTAGATGTCGTTTAAATTGTTAACAGAAGATGTCTGTCACGTGTCACTTTGTAATTTTATTTTTATTTTTTAATTTTTTTAATTTTTTTAATTTAAAAAATTGTTCATGTGTTAAGTCATCATTGTGATACAGTGTCACATGTCAAGTCAGTGTTACTACCATATGTCAAGTCAGTGTTACTACCACATGTCAAGTTAGTATTATTATCACATATCAGTGTCTCGTGTCTTATATTCAATTTAGTTATAATTTTTTTTATTTTTTTTATTTAGTCTCAATTTTTGTTATTTTATTTTATCGAATCCTAATTTTGTCCCTCTCGAAATTGATCAAATTTAATTTTTGTGTAAATTTTATACAAATTTTTTTATTAAAATTCACATTTATATTAAATATTTATTTCATTATTTTTATACCAAACCTAATTATAGAAAAAAAAAACAAATTAACCACAATTACAAAAGTTAAGACCTTTTAAACTTTTAAAAAAAAAATGAGAATCAAAATAAATAAAATTTATGAAAATATGACCACTAATATATTTAAGCCTATTTATTAAAAGCAAAACAGAGTTTTGTTTCCCTTTTTAAGCCACAAAACGCCTTTCTGAAATGTCCCTTGAATATGTTTTTAGATATGCATAAATCAGTCTGCAAGCGATGAATAATTTAGTTGCGAAACAACTTTATTGCTCTATTGACGATTCCAATTTTCAAATACTAAGCTGTGAGAATTGAATTTTGATTAAACCAAATCATGAGGAATTCAATCATGATTCCTTTAATTATATATATTAATGCTAATATAAAGTAATAATCTTTTTCCATCCATACCTCTCTGATTTAGAAAGGCCAATTTTCTTAAATATAATGAATTTTTTCAATTAACTTTTTACGTCAATAATTACATTTTTTTAGAAGAAGGTCTTGACATGGTGATAAGTACTAAAAAATGTTATATATAAAATAAGAAAGTTATACAACCAAGATATTTATAAGGTTACACTTGAAGAAAAAATGATAATGTATTAGCCAACAATGATATAAAATAAGTGATGCAAGAAAGACATTTTGTGTTAAACAGTGTTGCTGGCTTCAGCGTCATTAGCAACATTACTCCCATTATCTTTTATTAGTATAATAATAATAATTATAATAATAATAAGAAGTAGAAGAGATATTACAAATTTTATTATATTTTATTTGATATAGATTATAATTTTGGTTATAAAAATAATTCGAATCAAATAAGACTTGTAAGACCCTAGAAAATGACGTTTTAAAAGTGATAGTGGTTTAAAAATAGTGAGACTCAATTATTTTAATATTAAAAGGTTTTAGTATAAATAGAATTGTTATAAACGAGTTTCATTATTTTAAAACACACCATCTCTCTAGAAACCACTTTTCTAGAGTTCTCTGACTTCTCTCTAGATGTTTTGTCTCTCTAATCGTCTGATTGAAGAACTGAGACCGTAGGATTGATCCTCTCGGCGAGCTCTTCAAATTGGACCGATTAGTTTCTCCGTTCGTGTAAGTTGAGTTTCCGCTCTCTTTTTTAGTCTTTTTCTGTTTTTTGTTGCATGCAAGCCCTCTTCCGCTTGCATGCGACGTTTTAATCATCAGTATGAGTCTTTGCTGATCAGTGATCATAACGGTATGTCCTGATCGTTCTTGTGATGTTTCTATGTGTAGATAGAGCATCCTGTGGAGTTAGAGGTGTTGACGTTTTTAAGGCGTTGACGTTTATAAAGTTGTCTAAACAGGATAACAGGTAAGGGAAGCTAACTGTTTTACTTGAATTTCGTATAGAAATCATTCTAATGACTTTGAATTGCATGATTGATTGTTGTATGAGTGCTTGAAATGTGTAATTGAGTGTATGCTTGAATTGTGCTAGATTTCTTTACTGTTGCATGTGAGAACAGATTGGGAATCTGGTATTTTCGCCTAAGCGAGCAGCTCTCGCCTGAGCGAAAACACCAGAAACTCATCCCTTGTCTCTGCGCGAGATCTCGCCTAGGCGAGCCAGTCTCGCT
>Ga0214544_1005588_pt1 | contig 24173 bp, 10 predicted proteins | sample CNSS3metaG_FD_160074 | JGI IMG/M metagenome (GOLD analysis project Ga0214544, IMG submission 160074) | Root nodule microbial communities from cowpea collected in UCLA plant growth center, Los Angeles, California, USA - CNSS3 | ecosystem: Host-associated > Plants > Roots > Nodule | place: USA... | reverse complement strand
CCAATTCCTCTTTTTTTTTTTTTTTTTATTTACCTTCATAATATTGATAATTAATTATTACTTTATTCTAGTTATAAAAATACAAACATCTCATTGCCAGAAAAAAATACCCAGTTTTCTCCTTGTCACCTTCCGCGGTTTGATTCTACTTCCTGTCCAAATCCACTGATTTGTGAGATAGAAGTTTCTAGAATAACATATCGATAAGGCAGAAAATTAGAGCACATGTTTTGTAATTATTCAACTATCATATATATAAAGAAAAGTAGACAATGATGTATGAAATTAATTGAATTAATTAACGTGTACCGTTTTATTGTACATAATGGAATTATAATAAAAGCATATCTTAATTATTTTAAAAGTATTAAATCATGTTTAATATTTTATTTTTAACCTAATGGTATTTATTCCTTACTTTTTCTATGGTACATGCATCTATTAACAAAATTCAATTATGCAGGCGCACACATAAACCTAATAATGCTTTAATAATTATGTGGAGTTGGTGGTATGGTAAAGTAGATTTCTTGCTCTAACTTTTGATTAATAACTAATGAAAAAAATAGGAATGCATTAAGAGGAAAAGGAACACGGTTAGAATATATTGATTGAGGAATAATAGGATAGGATCGGAAAGAAAGATGGTTTGTTTTAGGTGCCACTTTTTGACCTGGGTGGGAAAAAGGAGTGGATTTCGTACAAAAAACGCTAAGTAGGGACCCACGACCGTTCGCTTATGCTTCCTTCATGCGTCTTCGAATGACGAGATGGTCGAAAGGAGAAAAATATGGAAAAGAGGGTAATGGTTTGAGTAAAAGGAAAATTAAGGAAAGTGTTAATATTATTTTTGCTAATAAAAAAAAAGTTGTGAAGATGTCTGTCCATAATAACAAAATTATTTATGCATGTTTTTTGTAATAATAATAATTCCTTATAATTGTCTCTTTTTAATTGAAAAATAATCTTAATTATTAATAATCATAAAAACTTTTTATTTTAATTTTTCTTGTTACCTACTTTTTTCATTTTTCTTATGTCTTCGAAAGAGAAGATAGGATGGGAAAGTAAAATTAATAATAATTGAGAAAAAGAAAGAATAATTATAGCGATAAAAAGAAAAATAAGGGCGGGAGAGGAGAAAGAATTGTAAAAAGGAAAGGGGAAGGAAGAAGGCAAGAGGGAGTGGATCGATTCCTATCAGCTGCACCAGACATTTATAAAAGCACTTTTCCATCCCCAAATCCCTCACAATCTTCCATTTTTGCCTTTCTCTCTCCTTCGCCACACAAAAAATAATACAAAACAAAAAGAAAAGAAAAAACTAGAATAAGAATAAGGAGAAGGTAGAGTAATCACGTCTATCTACCGAGATCTATTCCTCTGTTTATGTTTTGTTGCGTTGTGGCTAATTAATTTCTCATCTGATTTTCGATTTCGGTTAGGTTTTCGTGATGGCGTCGAAGCGGATCTTGAAGGAACTTAAGGATCTCCAGAAGGATCCACCAACCTCTTGCAGCGCCGGTATTTTTTTTTATTTAATTTGTTTTTTCGTTTTGTTTTGTAAGTTTGGTTTCGATGAAAGAACTTTATACGATCGCTGATTCTATATCGTTGAATGATCGTGTGTGGTATTTTCGAAATTAGCATAGTAGTTTACCCGTTCGTAGATTGTTGTTACTGTATGGTAACAGTGATCTAGGCATGATTTGGGGCTTCTGACAATGAATCGATTGTGCTCATATTTTGGTATTAACTAAAATTTTTATACATGTATTTGGGACGCTTATGATGATCGGGTGGTGCTGTGTGGACGTTCAACAATTTTTTGTTATTGTTATAGTACATTTTAGGGATGTGTGATATTCTTTTTCGTTGGAACGGATTCTGTACGTGTTTTAAGCTTTAAAAAAAAAATTACCTGATAAATGATGATATCATTTTCTGGACGATGCCTCTGTTACCCGATGCCTTGCTGTGTGTTTCATGGTTAAATTTGCAATAAGGAACTGGTTTACCTGCAGTTGAGGACAGCGATTGTACATGTTGTTCCTCTCTGAGTATTACCCAACAATTGGTGTGATCATAAGTATTCATGACCCTTATTCCTCGTTTTGGATCGCTGCTTGTGTTATTGTCCAACCTGATTGAAGGGGTGATCCAAACTAATTTCTCTGCTAGGTTACGTAAAATCTTTTTAAGATAGTCATATGACCTATACCTTTATTGCCAATTTGACGATTAATGGTATATTATTATGACGAGATTAATTGGTTTATTTCGAAGACGTGTAATTTTGCTGTTTCCTATTCACATGGAGTTATAAAATTAAATATAGTTGGATAAACCTGTTGGAAATTCGCTTTAGGACTTAGGAATCGATTGAGCGCCTGAGATGTGCTTGTATATTGGGCCTTAGGGATGTGTTCAATCTAGCTATGTGTTGTTATCATTTAGAAAAACTTGGTGCTTATCCCACATTTGTCGTTTGTTTTTTAAAATATTGCAGGACCTGTTGCTGAAGACATGTTTCACTGGCAAGCAACAATTATGGGTCCTCCAGACAGTCCTTATGCTGGAGGTGTTTTCCTCGTGACTATTCATTTTCCTCCAGACTATCCCTTCAAGCCACCCAAGGTTTGTATATATGAGATGTCTATTTCTATAATATTTCTATATTTCCTTTAATTCTGTACCGGTTGTGTTTTAAATAATGCGATAGTACATTTTTCCCACTTGTTTAGCTTGTTTGGAGATTTTATGTTCTAAGGGAGCCTTTTTAACAGTGAATGCTTCCATGGAACTCTTATTTCTTACCAAGAATTAAATCTATTGCTTGTTCTCAATTTTCAAAATAGTACAAATTCTAACGATTACATTGTTGAAAATTTTAATGAGAATTCTGTTTTGTGAATATAAAACATTCTGTGTTGTATAGCGTCATGAGTCCTGTGCGGTACAAGGCCTTCAGTTTATCTTGTGTATACTCATGGATTGTGAATGCCTTTCAGGTTGCATTCAGGACGAAGGTATTTCACCCAAATATTAATAGCAATGGAAGCATTTGCCTTGACATCTTGAAGGAACAGTGGAGCCCTGCCCTAACTATTTCCAAGGTTTGTTTCTTCTTGGTTTTACATAATAAGTTATTCCTTAAACTATGTTTTGATCATTCTTCCTACTTCGAAAAGTTGCTCATACTTAGATGTGTTCGCTGCTTTATTGGCACATGATCCTAATACTTGTATTCAATTTCTATATACAATATTAAAGTTGCTTTTAAGCTATGATCCTATATCTGTCTACGGTATCATTAAAGATGTTTGACCTCAATATTTGTTAATATTATAGTCATTTTTTGTGGAACGATGTAAACTAATTTTGCTAATGAAAAATTAAAATATTTGTATTTCTTTACAATGAAGTCCGAATAGACGTTTTAAGTTTGGAATTATGTTGTCAATTGAGTAATTCTCATGGAAGGAACGGCCATATATAGCTTGATGGTTGATTCTTTTAAGCGGCCAAGCAGTTGTTTGGCTCTTGTAGTTGGGGTTTTAAGCCGTCACCGTTCCAATTACTTGTTGTTTGGAAGAGACTATGTCCAATTACTTATTGTTTGGAAGAGACTATGTCCAATTACTTATTGTTTGGAAGAGACTATGTCCAATTACTTGTTTGGAAGAGACTATGTCCAATTACAACTAAGCATCGTTTACTTTGTCTTTGCCGTGTTTAGGTGTTGCTCTCAATTTGTTCCCTGTTGACGGACCCCAATCCTGATGACCCTTTGGTTCCCGAGATCGCCCACATGTACAAGACAGATAGGACTAAGTACGAGTCAACTGCGAGAAGCTGGACCCAGAAATATGCTATGGGTTAAGTGACCTGTGGTATGTGTGATGGAGAGAGCCTTTCTACTTCCAATGTTTAGGCCTCTCAGCCCTTGTATGAATATTTGTTGTTTTCGATTATGATTAAGGCCCCTCCATTTGAAGATGAAAGGGGGAAAACGTTTATACTACTCTTGGTTTTCAAATGGTAATTTAGAACAGTGAAATGTGGCCCAAATCAAATGTTATTCTCAAATTTATAAACCTTCTACTGGTGCCATTGCATGTTTATTATTTTTTTCCCTTTCAATTGAAGAGTTTCTCATTACATGTTAGTTTTCTCATCTAGCGCAGATCGATGTAAAAAGTCTTAAGTGAGGAAGGTTTTTTTTAAAATAAAGTCAAAAATTACCATCGCTCAATAATGAGATCATCAGGAGGATAAATTATCGTAAGCTATGTATTATAACACCTTACTCCTATAATTATTTATTATACGAACTTGGTACTTCTCTTTCGAAAAATGAACATTAACTTGTCTTATTTTGTTGGGGGAAAAATGCATTTAGTGGCATTTATGATCATTGTAATTTTAAATAAACATTTATCTCCCTTATATTTATAGCAAATAATACTCCCATTTTAATTTTATATTTTTATTGAAGTGATATTTTTTTATTTTATCTAAGGCTTTCGTATTGATTAAAATTTAAATTTAAATAAAATATTATGCAAAATATTTTTTAAAAAAATATAAAAGTAAAGTATTTAACAAATTTATAAAAATATGAGAAATTAATAGGAAATTGTTTATTAAGAAAAATAAAGATGGATATTTATTTGAAAGTGATAGATATGTCATTAAGTGTGTCCGCTTATATATGACTGCACCTGGGTAAATTTTTCATTGTTACCTTGGCCGGAGTAAAAGTTTAAACCGGTTGGTTTATATACTAGCAATGGCAAAAGGCGTAATTTGGTGCCTATACATGATGTCTATTTCTCACGATGTTCTTACGATCTCCTTAGCTTTATATCACTTTTCTTTTAAACTTAAAAGAGGGTGTGGACGCTTTCTTTTTAGTTGGAGTATATGCATCAACTAATTATAGAAGAAGGATTCTTTCTAAGGAGTTCAATTATTTATCCATCATAAATCATATACTTGGCATCGACGACTTCAATGTGTTACGTTTTTATAGGGGTATAAAATAGCAGGTCAACCATATAGTAGATCTATAATTAAATTTAATGAATGATAGATGGTATGAACTACTACAATGCACAATTTAATTGAATCAACAAAAAAAAAAGTTGACATAAAATAAATGAGAGGCTTAATACAGTTCTTATAATACAAAATTATTTCATCTTTGATAGAGTCGTTTATAATGCAAAACTATTTAATTTTTGACAAAAAGTTACATGGTATGCTGGTCAAAACGCGTCTAAATTATTGTCATAATTTTTACGTTAGATATCTTTTAATTTTTTTTTTCTTTTGAGTTTCTCTCTATGTGGACAGAACATAGTAGATGAAGTTGAAAGTAATTTGAATCAAATCTAAGCTTATATTGAAAAATCAGATTACGGTGATGATATTACAATGAAAAAAAAAAAAAAACTAGTAATGATAGAGTTAAATACAATACACATCAGTCATATTAAGAGGAATTTTAATAGCGTGGAGGGAAATAAATATATCAAGTTCTTTCATCCTTGGGTTAGAATTAGGTCTAACATACACTCTTTTTTTTTTCTTAAAACATAATGATAATTTGTTTATTAATAAGGTTGAGATTGAGACATCTGACGATAAAAAAAATTTTATTTATTTATTTATTATTATTATTATTTTCTACAATATGCTTAAATTTAAAGGAAAAATTATACGATGATATCTAATTATAAATAATATATATATATATATATATATATATATATATATATATTTATTTATTTACAGTTTCTCTCTCATATACTGGTTTTCAAATCGATGGAGGGAAAATGTTATAGATAGGGTTCACTTGGACTGTTGGGGTAAATAGAATGTAACTCTGATTTGTTCTTCGATGACAATCGGCGCGTTTGGAGCAGAGAGAAAAATAATAGTAGAGTTTCTCATTCTCTGAAATGTTACAGAATTATTCACTACATTGGTTTGCCATGCATTCCCAAGGAAAACAACCACAATGTGGACGAAGAAGGGATCAGGCATGTTGGGAGCAACCATCTATGATAAGGTTATAAAATTTTGTTTTTCACACACAATCATAAAATAGGGAAGTGAGACAAATATCACATAAAAAATACAACATATCATAATAAGATAAAATGAAATGAAAATTCTCCCAAATCCATAAAACTGGATTTTATTATACTTTATAAAGATATTGATTAATTTTGTAGTGACTAGTCAAGATAAATGAGTTCATGGCCAACAAGGTAACTCAAGAACATATCATCTTGAGTAATACTAACTCGTTTAAATGCTCAAGGTCATACCTCCAACTACAATAGTCAAATCTTTATTTATCATAAATTTTATTTCAATATTAAACCATATAATTATATAAATAAATAAATAGATAAATATAATAAATGAATAATTAAAATAAATAAAAATAAATAAAAAGGACCAGTACGTAACTGGAGATAAATATAAATAAGTAGATGAGAGTAAATATAAATTGAGTAAATAGGATCAGTGCATAATTAGAGATGAATATAAATAAATAAAAATTAGGATAAGGATAGGGACATCTCACTTATAGAGATCAAAATAATTATGAACAAATAAAAATAATTAAAGTAAAAAAATAAAATGATAAATGTCTCCTCCTTTTATGTTTCTCGTTTTTTTTTGTTCTCAATGTCTTTCTTTTCTTCCCTATTTCATTTATCTCATCCTATCTATACTATCATATGTAATCATTGCTTTAATTTAAATTGAACTCAATTTCTTTTGGTTTTGCTGCTTCCATTTGAAAGGAATTACTCATTCCTGGATTTTTTTTTTCTCTTTATAGTGAAATGATAGAATTTCATTTAATGTTACTTTATCCTTTCATTTCCTTTTTTTATATAATAATAGTTTCTCTGACGTCATATGGTTACCATTTTTTTTTTCTATCCTTTTGCTTTAATGTACAATAAAAAATACCTTTGTTTGAAATTTTTGTACGATAATAAGTACTTAAAAAGTGATTTTAATACTAATTCAATTGTATAAATCTTATAGCTCTTTTAATTTGAAAATTAGTCGTATCGAATATGAAAATATATATTTTATATATAAGTGATTTTTTCAAAAAATCTAATTAATCTTATTAGGATATATTTTAATTTTTCCTTAATAATTCTAACATTATACGAAAAAGAGAATTTTAATTAAATATAATTTCCTAACATAAAATATTCTTACTAATTAATATATATATATATATATATATATATATATATATTATTTTATTTGGATGTTACAAGACATATGTGAAAAATCATCTCTAACATGCTTTTTTTTCCATTACCATATGCTCTATTGTGCACAATATCACTAATCTTCTTAACTTATTGGTTGAAAATTATGATAATTGTAACATCCTTACTTTTAATAAACTATATTATTTATTTTAAATAAAACACTTACAAAATCTTTTATTTTTACTAATGTTTTGTATTTTATTATGATTTAATTTAAACATTAAAAATATATTTTATCATGGTGCAGTTTTTACTTATTGAAAATAACAATAACAATAAGAAGAAAATAAAACTAATAAAAAAAAATATATTAGGTAAAAATATATTAATTAAAATATTATTAAATAGGTGTGTATTAAAAAATCTTCTAAAGAGATAAGATATGGAGAGAAGATAAGAAGAAAAAAAATAAAAAAAATAAAAACAAAGAAATAAAGAAAAAGAAAGAAAAAGAAAGAAGATAAGGAGATTTAAAGGAGTTTTATCTTAATACATGGAACATAAGAATAATTAGAAGTGATAACCTTCCATTTAATGCATCCATTCATTACTTGCACAAGTTGGCACATGCATGACTTGTAAATGGATGAAAGAAATGGATGATGAAAGAAAGATGACCTAAGATTACTTCATTCACATGTATTACATGGATTACTTTGGAAAGTTTTGGCTAACCTTTCATTAATGAAATAAATCTTATCCTAACCTATAAATACATGGAAGAAATGTAGAAAGAGTGAAGGTGAGTTACCTAAGAAAGTAAGAAAGTAAGAAAGTGAGAAAGTGAGAAAAAAAGGAGAGAAAGAAAGAAAAGAGAGGAAGAGAAAGAAAAAATAGAGAGAAAGTTTAGAGCAAAAGATTCAAAGAGATCTTAGTTCTTCTCTTCAAATATTATTAGTGTGCCCTTTAATAAGGTAAGTGGGGAGTGAGGTTAAACTCTTTTTATATTAATCTTGATAAACTCATAGGTGTTATATTAATCTCTTACTTATTTTGAATCATATATTATTTTATTTACTTTCATTTAACTTATTTTCATTTACTATCCTCTTTATATTTTATTTAATTTATCTCCAGTTATGTACTGATTTGTTCCTTTATTTTATTTAATTTATCTTTAGTTATGCATTGATCCTGTTTGTTTAATTTATCTCCAGTTATTTACTAGTTCTGGTCCTGTTTATTTATCTTATTTAATTTCCAGTCATGCACTAGTCCTATTTATTTATTTTCTTTAATTCATCTTTAGTTATGCACTGATCCTATTTATTTATTTTATTTAATTGGTCTTATTTAACAAGATGAATACAATTTTATTTTTGCAGTTTTTTTCACATATAAATAGATGATTTCTAGTTATGAATCCAAACAAATTATTATAATTCATAAGGATTATAGTGCAAATAAAATTGAAAATTTTAGATTTGTTGTTTTAACTAACTTTAAATATATGATTATTTCTAAGATTTTAACTGATGTATTAACTACTATCATACGGAGGCTTGTATATCCTCTCCAAAAAGATATCATTCCTAAGAGAAACTTGATCGATAACTGACACATTTTCATTAGTTATAAATCTTTTTGACAAAAGTGTCATTTTAACAACATAACATAACACTTGAAATTGATATTAACAAAGCTTTTAACGTTATTGATTAAACATTTCTCAATTATATGTTGAAAGCATATGTTTGTAGTTGATGATAAGTATACCTATAGGGTGATATGACCAAAGAAATATAAATTTTCTTTGCATATATTGACCAAACTGATATTGATGTTATAGCGGCAATATGAAGACTCAAATCTAGGGATGAAAATGTAGGACGGATTAGGCGGACCGGTCCGCAGGCCTACAATGAAAAGCGAGGGACAAATTGAGTATTTGAACTTTCTGACCTGTATAAGCCAGCCCCACATAACTCATAGTTGGCACGGGCTTGGGATGAGGTGGGGTGGGTTAGCCTACACACTATATTAATTTTCCTCTTTTGATTCTACGATCCTTAACCTAAAGCTAAAAATATTAACAAAATGAAGCAAATACTTGTGAAGGAAGAAACGTCAAAAGTAAGAATGGTGATGACAACACATTTGTGAAGAGATTTAAAGTAGACATTGCTACAATATGCACCGGTGAGTGACTTAAGATCAAGCCTTTAAGATAACTTATCTTTGTGATATTATATCATTTATTCACTAATATGTATGAAGATCAATCACAATAATTTCAAACCAATATTAAATATATTTCTACCCATTAATATTTCAATTCTCTTTTTCTTTTAGTATGTATGAATTTCTTTATAGTCTTAGTCAAAATTTCTCTATATCTTCTTCTTCTTACTTTTTTCCTTTAAAATAAAAAAAATATATTTATTTATATATTTATTTTTTTATTTATATAAATATATATATATATATTTTTTTTTTTTTATTTTTATATATTAATATATATATATATATATATATATATATATATATATATATATATATATATATATATATATATATTTACATGTGGAAGTTTGTTACTTTAAATGGATGTCGAATTATGAAAGTACGAAAGTTGAAATTTGGAAGTAATTTTGGAAGTGTGATCTTTGTTACTTTATTCAAATGGTTAAAGCATAATTTTGGAATTTGAAAATTTTTTAGAAATGTAAAAGTAATCTTGGCGATGAAGAAAGAAATAAAAAAGAAAAAAAAACAATTGATTCCTTATCCTCGTCAAATTTCTTCTTGTAAAAATGATTAGATTATTAATTTGGGAACAGGATTTCTGAAACAGGAATAACATTTCTTCCACAAAATTTTACGGAACAGAATTTCATGAATGAAATTTTCAAAATAAAATTTCCAAAACGTGTGAAATATATTTCGAAATACATTTTTGGGAATATATATGGAAAACACAACGCATATAATATCTTCTGAAATGAACTTTTCAGAATATTTCTACATGAAATACGTCTTGAAAAGAATTTTCTGAGACATGAAATATTTTTTGGAAATGAGTTATTTTAGCATTTTCTCTCTTCTTCTTCCTCTGCATTAGAGATTTGGTAACGGTGGCGACAGCAGTTATGACAAGGACAATGGTGGTGTGGTGTGGTGTAAGGGTTAATGGTATTTGAGTAATTTTCTTCTTGGATTATGGGGTGCAAGGAGTCATTGCCCAGAAAAAACAATCTAATCAAATATGATCCAAAGACTTAAAAGAACCAATTTCTAATTAAGGCCCATCTCGTGGCACCAACTCCAATGAACTATTGCTTCATGCGTTTTGAAAATTCTATTCCGAAAATCATATTATGTAAATCTTGTCCTGAAAAATTTATTTCAAAAATCCTCTTTCGAAAATTTTGTTACAAAAATCACATTTTGGAAATCTTATTCCAGAAAGTTTCGAGGTGTAATCCGAAAATCACTTTTACGAAAAATGAAATGGTCATTTAGAAAAGAAAATGAGGAGGTGCAAACATTAAAAGGCTGAGTACAAAAATTAGTCTAAAATTAAAAAAAAAAAATAATTTTTAATTAAAGAAGATAGGAGACAAAAACATATATTATCCTTTTTATTATTATTATTATGAAAAACTGTGAAATTATATTGAAAGAACGTACCTAACAGAGAGGACAATTAGTCCACAGCGCCCGTATTGAACTCTAGACATTTTACATTTTGTTTTTTTGGGCTGAACCTTTACATCTGCAGCAGGAAAAAGTCCATTGCTGCATGCACCCCATCAATTTCTTCCTGCTCTCCATTAATTTTTTAAAAAAAAAAACATTTTACACTGTAAAAATCACTTCTGGATTATTAATTTGGGAAGAGGATTTCCGAAATTTCAGGAATAAGCAACAAAATTTTTCGAAACAGAATATCAGAAATAAAATTTTCGAAACAAAATTTCCGCGAAATATATTTTGTAACACATTTTTTGGAATATATTTATGGAATAAACTTTTCGCAACAACAATGCCAATGGAGGTCTGGGCAACAGTGAAGGGTATTTTAGTATTTTAGTTGTATTGTGGGGTGTAAGAAGCAATTTTCTAGAAAATAAAGTCCAATCCAAGATCATCCAAAAAGACTTAGAGAATCAAGCTCTAATTAAAGTCCATCTTGTACTATTAACTTCAACGGCGTTGGGACTATTGCTTCTTGCAACTCTACAATTTCTAACTGCATCACCACAGTAAGATGAAAGAAATCAAATGGCCTTCACTAGTGCATAACATTACTTTTGTTGCTACGGCTGCCGCTACAGACACCTCATTGTCACCATCACTTCCATCATCACCGCTGCTGGAGAGGAAGAAAAGAAGAGGAAAAATGCTACAAAGAAAGAAGAAGTGAAAAAATGTTAAAAATAATCTGTTTTAAACACAATGAGATCTGAGTCTAATCACATAAGGTATCGACATCATTCTTAATCTTAAATCTTAAGACAATGAGTTATGAGTCTTTATTCTTATATAGTGTTCTACTTTTTCAATTTTATTTAATGTGAAACTTAAACTCACAATTAGATTCCTAACGTGTATTTAATGTATTGCGACACAAAATTCTTTCTAAAACACATTTCATACGGAGGTGTTTAGAAAATTTATTTCAAATAATATTATATATGTTTCGGGAAGTTTGTTCTGAAAATTCTATTCCAAAGCAACACTTTTCGGTCTATATTTCCTGCATTTTGAAAATTCTATTCCCATTCATGTTCTGAAAATTTTATTTCAGAAATCCACTTTCGGAAATTTCGCTACAAGAATCTCATTTTGAAAATCTTATTCCCGAAAGCTTCTGAAATATGAATCCGAAAGTCAGTTTTGGGAAAGATGAAGTAGTCATTTTAAAAACATTGAGGAGGTGCAAACAGTAAAAGGGTGGGTTTGACTGGTTAGTATAACACCGACTTTGGGTCCTAATCCAATAGTGAAGATGTTTTGAATTTTGGAAGAAAATTCAAAACTTTCCTTGGAATTTTTCTGCTTATTACAGATTTGTCAAACATATCAATTACTCCCTCACCTGCATTACCTGTCACTGTCGGGTGAGAGTTATTATGAAAACTGAACCACCACTCAACAATTATAAACTTCTGCAATACATTGCTATAATATTAAATACCTCTTTTCGCTCTTATTTATTCAATCTTCATATCAATGTTGCTAAACTAAAGTGATGTAGTTCTGAGTACTTATGTGGTACGTGTATGTAAACTTAAGAACCGTTGTTTGTACGTGTATGTAAACTTAACCAAAACACGTCTAAAAAAATCTACGAGAATTAGACAACTTCTTAATCACTTAAAAACCGTACTCCCAAAAAAAAAATAGACATTCAGAAAAGATATGTGCAATAATTTACTTAAAATGTCTTATTAATCAGTGAGATAAAGATACAAATTCTAATTTTTTTTTGACATGCAAATAAGAAAATTGTCTTTTAATTTAACTTATATTAATTTTGTTCTTGAAAGATTGTTGACTAACAGCAGGCAAGTGGCATGCATGTGATTTAAATGGTGAAAGAAGAAATAGGGAGAATGAAGCTTATTTAAAGTTTGAAAGGACTAAGAACATAATTAATAAGTGGCATAATCATGTAATAGTACACGTAGTAGTGGAAAAAATAATGAGAAATATGAGATATATAGCTACATTCATTCTGGCGGCGACATCAAACGACAACCGTCACATTAGGCGGAATCCCTCCAACCACTCAACCACTCATACATAGAATTTCTGTTAATCAGAAAACATCACATCTTCAGACCAAATAATATTTCTTTCTTGTTTCCTTTCAACATTTTATAAATTTTTAAAATATATGAAACTCAACTTTTATATTATATATTATTCAATATTAATGTTCTACGTACTGAACTATATGTGTAAACTTTTTAAAGTTATAATTAACTTTTTAATGTTCAACGTTTCTGTTTGTATTTTAGTCTTTTTCAAGAAAAAAAGTTATAATTAACTTTTTAAAGATTAACCTAACCCAATGACTGGCTTGGTATTGAAGAAATGTGTAAACTGAGTCAGTGTGCATAATAGTAAAACAAGAAAAGTGTAGAAATATGAAACTAGAAACTAAACACGTTTTTCGCCATTTATTTAGAAACATATATATGTCATATCAATCTAAACATATTATCATAGACTATGTAAAGTATATTTATTTAAATTAAATAATTGCATTACCATTGATCTTCTGGCATATTTAGCTTATATAGGTGTCTCAGTTTGATTAATTTAGCTTTAATATCAACCCTGTCGTCTTTGTCTTTATTAGTCTGCCACTTGAAGCTTTGCGTGAATATATATGGTGTGGACTGATGATAAAATACAATAACTACAAATTTCTTTCGTAAATAATATTTGTTGAACAAAAATAAAGTGATTAGGAAATAACAATTGTTTCCGTAAGCACATAACTTACCCTTTTTATAGTGTATAGTGAAATCTTATGGAAATGTTTTAAAATACTTAACCACACATAAAAAGATCTTGAGACACACGTACACCACACCCTTGAAAAACCAACTTAAAAAACATATAGTTAAAGTTATATATACTTTAAAACATTAGTTACTCGAATAAAGTCATTAATTACTCCGCATATGTTCTTTTCGAAATTCATTTGTTGAAGCATATATAAATGTTAAATTTCATTCTTAAATGAGAATATGTATGGGTTGTTGTGTTATATTTGATGCGTTTATGAGCAATTAAAAATAAAGAGTACTATTTTAATATTTAAATCATCAACTAAAATGCATATACTATTCTATGTATAACTTATAAATGGGTTATTGTGTTATATTTAATGTGAGATTAAAAACAGGGGATGTTACTTTAATATTTAAAGGGCTTTAGTATGTTTGGATGCATATGATTGGCCAAGGTACTAATAATAAATAGTTGCATTTGAATTGATTTTACCATGATTTACTAATCATACAGTAATTTCTACCAAAACAAGCATTATATTTTGGTGGATCCATGTTCGTTGATATGTACATACATCACATAATGTTTAGTGTTATATATACGGTAGGAATTCAAAGTCGAATTTTTGTGTTGTTATATTTGATACGGTGTTGAGAAAAGGCCAAGACATAAGAAATGAAGTATAAAGAATTTGAATGTTTAAATATGTAGGGACATCGTGACCCATGTCGTGTGTGTTTTTATAGATTGTTTAAGGAGAGTGGTACTTGTATCTGAGTTTTATATTCACAAGTATACGTGCCCAACATGAAGGTGTTTGATACTAGTTTTAAAATAGAGGAGCATTAATTTAGAAGAAAAAAATATTAAAAAAAGGTGTTGCAAATGGGTCGTGCCCACGAGTGGGTTTGGAGAGAACAAGGCCCCTGAAAACCCGGATGATTAATTAGAAAACCCAAATACCTAATCTTATTTCCATGTACTGCTCATGGCCTTGTCTCTTTCTGAGGACAGGCCCACAATGCAGGGTTGAATTTTGGTGCCAAAAATATCTCTAATCACTGCGATTTCACTTATCATTTCAACTCACCACTTTGAGTCAATGCATGCAGTTCCTTAGCTGGAGCTGTCGACAATTATATAATGATAATAATAATATTATGAATGCACTTACATAATCTAATAATATGATCCTTCTTATTACCGTGGGTACACATTATTATTCATGAAAACTCATGCAGCGCACTCAAAAATCCTAATAATAATGCTCACTAATTAAATGGGGTGCGAGGAGTTTGAAGTGGGAGCCAACTTTTTTGCCCAGACTAGACAAGAAAAGGAAAATCACATGTCTTGCAGTTTATAAACGCGAATAAAGCTTGCTTCAGTTTGGCAATTAATTCCCAAACATAAAACCAGAAACCGTGAAGAAAAGCACGAGCAGTTATGCTTTTGCAGGACAGGGTTTTTGGACTTCACCTTCATCTCTACCAAATCCCCTTATTCTCTCCTTTCACTTTGTCTTTCTTTCGGTTTCTTTTTTTTAGTTCCACTCTACCACTCTCTTTTTTTCATTTCAATTTTTTCGATCATATCCGTTCTTCTTATTATTCAATCATTATGGGATTAAAGTTTAATGACAACAAAAGCATGTTCCTTCCACCACCCCCATTTTGAGGCACAAAATTTTGTCTTCCCACCAAATCCTCGCCATTCTGCATATTTTTCAGAGCAGATTGGGATTCCAAATTCCAAACCAATCAGAACACGGTGCAAATCAACGCCGCAGATAAAAAAGAAACAAACTACAAAACCCAAAGCCACTCCTTTCTCTTCCAGACTTTCTTGGAATTTATGTGACTTCTATAATAATTGATTATTATAGAAGTCACATATTGTCCACTTTGAGCAGGGTACAGGTGCCACTCAGAAACGGTGGCGATAACTGGTAATAAACGGTGAAATATACAAGTGGGACCAGAGAGGCTCAACGTTCACCCCTCTGTGTCTTGTAATTTCGAGACAAATTCCCCATGCGACCATGTTTCTCTACTTCCACACTTTGCACTTCCAGCCTTTACTGCACTCCATACTTCACATCACTCCTTTGTGTCTACACTATTTAAAACAAGATATCGTTATTGCAAACCTATTACTATGCAATGCACTGCATGTTACATATTAATTGCAACCATTGTTTTTGTTTTAAAAACATTTACTAAGTACTGAATCAAATCTTCCTAAGATCACTTACATGTCATACGTGCATGTCAAACTCTCTCTACCATTTTTTTTATGGGAACCAATTACTATCAACCGGACGCGATCTTTTTTCTAGATCAGACAAAAAAAATACTACTGCTTTTTCGAGCCCATTTTCTTCAATTTCAACAATAGAATAAACATTCGTATAGGCATTAGAGTTTGAATCAAAAAAAGTAAACAGAAATTATGCTGAAATATATATATTTGTGTGTGAGGCTAATTATGTGGGACTGAAAGAAAGTCTGATAACTTGGTCTCCACACATTCATGCGCACGTCCGATACACGTCTCTTTTGCAATAGTAAATTTGGATTTTGGAATAATCCTGCAAGATATTTTTATTTAAGTAATAACTCAAATTCGATAGAGGGCACGTGATCTGCTTCAATATTACCTAATCTTCTTCCTCAGTCAATAATATTAAAAAAAATATATATTCAAACCCAACCTATAAAACAACCAGCTGTGGCTGTCTGTAAAACACCACCTGCAATACAAATTGTGGAGGTAACCTCTATTTTTTTTTTTTTTACATTTTTACTTTTATAAATGATTAATTGATGTAAGTTTAAACACTCCACACACACTCTGATAATTAATTAATTAATTATCAGATAAATTTTTATATTGTTTTCTCTAAACCTATCTCGTTTTAATTATGTAAAATTTTATATTTAACTGAAAATGAAAAACTTCAACCAAAAAAAACATTTTTTTTAATCAAGGATTAAATTTATATTTTCTTATGTTTAAACACTAAATATATCCATTTAAAAAGTAAAAAGCTTTACCATATTTGTGTATGAAAACTAAAAGACAATTCTTTTAGTAAAAATAAAAATATTCTACTAATCATAATTCGGCTATAAATCTGGGTCGTTCTATAAATGACAAGTCAAATATCCAATATAACCACTCTTTTGGAATGATGAATGATTAGCTTACGAGAAATAAATAGTATTCCCCATTTGTGTTTGTGACTGGAAACATGAATGATGTTATAATTCAGAAATACCTCTAGAAAGAGTAACTCTTTTGGTGTCTTTAAACTCATAAATTGTGATTTTTTTACTCCTCTAAAGGGTAAAGTATACTTTTAAAAGTAAAGTGTGATTTTTACCATTTTTAATTAAAACGGTTAAGCCGTTGAACATGGCATGCACGGTGAATAGCAAGGAAAGAGAGAGAGAGAATGTGATGGACAGCTAAGATTTGAAAAGTGAAAAGCCCTTAATCTATTATTTTTGTTTGTTATTTTTAAAAAACTAGTGTATTTTTATTCCCCACTAAATTAAGTTTGAGTTGAATGAGATTATTTTGTAGGGACAGCAGGTGAATGCTGAGTAAGTGTTGGAATTTAATACGCATTAGATCTTGGTCATGGTTTTCTTTAAAGTTGGTTTTTGTTCTCTCTGTGGATTCACAATCCTTTTTCATGTTTAAAATTGTGTGTGTAATGAGTTTTCAACCTTTTCTAACTCTTTTGCTTTGTAAGTTAGAGTACCTCCCGTACTCTTTATTATTAACAAAACTTTATGCTCATAAAAAATTGCAGTAGAAACTCTTCCAAATAGTAGTTTAAGAACATTTTTTTTTTTTGCAACATTTATAAATTTAGTTCACTTTTCCTCACGTTTGCGGTTGGAGAACTACTTTACATGAGAAAGAAAAAGCTTAGCAAGGCAAATCTGATTCTTTTTTTATCTCCTAGAGAAAACTGCATAATGTAGGTCTTTTACTTTTTTGCTCTTCTTTTGGTTTGGTTTACTTTTGGGAATTATATTCATTGCAATATGTCATCAAGGCAGCATCTTTTGATTCGGAGAGCAAAAACTTACTTTCTATGAAGGGGATTTTTATTTACAAGTAATTTTTTCAAAAAACAAAGTGATTGTTCTCCAGTTTAACTGTAGTTGTGAAACGTGGAAAGAGTCACGTGATGTGTAGAAGAAGTGTGAGAGTGTGGTAAGAAAGGAAGTCTGTTATGTGATTTGTTGTGATATGGTTGAAAATTATGACACACACAAAACCAACATCTCTTGCTTCGGGGAGAAGCTTATGGGCGCGTTCTTAGTGAAGATAACATTTAATATCATTCCATTCTGTAATAATATTATTACCAATATCATTTAAAATTCACAGCTCTGAAGCCTTCCCACCGTTACTGTCTTTTTTCTTACATGGAAGTACGAGCTACGTTGTTCGATCTCAAACAGAGAAACAAAAATTAATACCGACAACATACTAATTAAAGCTTCAAATTATGCGGCAATTGGCCCATCTTTTTAGAATAGGTCTTATAATTCACTAGTTTATGTTTTGGGAGTTATTACGGTAACGTGACCTGCTCAACAAAAAAAATTAACTATTTCTAAATTAATTAAAAACACTACTTATGTTTATTTACCATTTTTATTTTTATAATATTTTTCAATATCAATTTTACATTATGTTTTGCTCAAGATAAAATTGCATTTAATATTAAATCAAATAAGATTTAAGAAATGGAAACTTATGTATTATTACAATTATTCGTACAACAAAAAGACTACTACATATCTTCTGTTTCCTTTTTAGAAATCTAATACTGTTTATTTCATTAGTCATCGTATTATAATAACTCATAAAAATGCCATACAGTAACACAAAAAATTATTTCTCTCGATAAAAGAAATTGTCTAATGAAAATTAAATTGTCGATATATTTAACAATAGCTCTACTACAATACTAATATGGAGTATTATATGTCGGGTCTTTCGAGAGAGGAATATTGTATAAGGATAAAGACCCATAAACTCATCGTCTTAAGATTTTGGGTTGAAAGTGATATCAATGTCTTATGTGATTGGACTCAGGTCTTATTGGTGTTGTATCTTCCAGTGATCCCCCTCTATAAACCTAACAAATGATATCAGAGCTTGGTTCGTGTGATGACCGGCTTAGACGAGGTCCTGTATTGAAAGTCTTCCTGATAGTAGGTAAAATAAGTGAGTTCCGTTAAGAAGAATGACGGTACAGAAAAGGGGGTACTTGGTTAGCTCGAGAGGAAAGTAGCAATGTGAAGGGACTCACCCTTGGGGCAAAGATTGTTAGGAATCCAAATGTGCCCACATTAGTTAAAAATGAGAAAGTAGAACACTATATAAAGACAAAGTGCCTTAAGGTTTTGGGTTAAGAGTGGTGTCAATGTCTTATATGATTGGGCTCAAGTCTCATTGGTGTTGTATCTCCCCAATGATCTCCTGGTAACCCTAACATTATATTGATGATAATCTATATATGTATTTTTAAAAACTATCAAACTATAGTTTATATTAATATGACACATAATGTTGTTAAAATAAGTTAATTGTTTTTATTAAAATTTTAATTTGTTCACGAAACGAAAATTACAATGATAAAAGTTGAAAATACCGGATAGAAATGTAGATTAAAAGTGTAAGTTTTGGTTTTGTCTACTGTCAGAAGTTGGCAAGTAATTTCTGTTTTATAAGAATTCAATTCAAAAAATTACTTTGTTTCAGAAATCTATCAAGTAATTAAACCTAATAAAAATAAAGTAACCAATTGTTATTATTGAATGTAATAACTTAAACTAAATCTATTGTTACACAAGGTATACCGGTAATGTTATTCGAAATTTATAATTGTTTTACTTGGATTAATAATTATCTATTAGGAATTGAACTCATGATTTTGGGTATAATACCAATTGTTAAGATCAAACTTTATCACTAGACCAAAAATAGTCATTAATCAAGATATAACTTTTTTACTAACACAAGTCCAAACGTCATGATTTGATTGTGAGTCGGTGCACTTAGCCTCCGCCATATGACAATTGAGGCCAGCAGCAACACTAAAATTATACCAAATTTTGTATACACAATATAAAATTCAATAACTGAATTGGTTAAACTTTTGTACCTGAACTAAACATACATCTAGCTGGAAAATTAAAAAAATTGAGGAAAAACTATGTAGCAAAGGAATGAAATTGAAAAGCAAATAAGAGAAGGTGGCGAAGCAAATGAATTAAACCAATCTTAAATTATGTTTTATTTGCATGGAATTGAATTAGCTTGGTATCCTTGGAGAAATGGAAAAAAGTTTTATATAGAGAGGAGAAGAGTGCATGGTGGATGGCAGCTCAGTAATCAAGTTGCAGAACATAAGGTAGCTTAGCTAGCGTTGAATTCACTGAACCCAAAGGAGTGTGATGTGCCGGTCACACTCAATTCAAGGGCATCGAATCTCGTACGGACACACAAACAACGAAATACTTAAATTCATCACTCAATTTTTCATATAAATATTCACCATCTTCTTACTCCCAATATAACAGATTATGTTGAGTTAATTGAAGTCGCCTGTTTCTTTCAATTTTAATATAAATGAAAAAGTGGGACGCAACCCACCCAGTAATTTGTCGAATTCGGTGTTCTTGGCTGTGTGTCTGCCTTGGCTTCAACTTTTGTTTCACTTGGCTCAATGTCAATGCACCTACACACTCATCATAGGACCACTTTCCAAGGATTCATCACTCTTCACTCTCATTTTTTGTCTTTCAAGATCCATATATCTATATTTCTATTGCTGCCTCCTAAATCATGGGATCTTTCAAAAACACACAACATTGTTTCAATTTTCATCTCATCATTTTATGTCGACATAAAACCCCATTCACATACACCAAAAACCCAAGGTCAACATTTTTATTATTTTTTATTCCATTAATCAATACAATTAAAATGATTTATCCTTGTATATATCGAATGCGTAAAATTTTACTAACTTGGCTACCAAATTAACAACGTATGATTTTATATTTTGGTAAATGTCAAATGTGTCCACTTGTCTAAACCAAGTTGCGTTAGATACCTCCTTATCCCATTCATTGATGCCAAGTATATATACTCATAGCGTCCCTTGTCTTTATAACACTCAAATTTTGTTTGCTTCTATCAACCAAATCAATAATATTCCACCTCCCAATTCTACTACTATAATTTATAAAACAGAATTCGGATACATTAAATTGGTTTATATGTGAAGCTGTCATTTTCACCACCTTTATAAATGCTTTTATTATCATTCTGCCATTTTTCCATTCAAAGGGATTTTTGTTTTCTCATAATGTAAAAACAATGTACACCTTTATGATTTATTAAATGATATATAGCTACACATGAGAATTATTGGTATATATGAATTATAACAAGTAAACAAGGAGTGAAATATCTAAAACTAGTGAATGGACGTTTCACTCTTAATGGTCACATGTTTTAGCCAAATTATTGGTCCATGAATTGAACCGCGTGAATTTATACACAGAAAAAACCCACAAATAAACCATGCATATACATTATGGACTTGTAATTTAGAATGATAAATATATATGTTTTATGAATAAATCCAAGAACTAATATTCACACAATCAAGAGAAAACCAACCTCCCAAAATTAGCCACACGTACCCTTCAGTTTTTTCCTTACAGAGGTACACTTGCATTCTCACTACGCCAACCTGCACGTCCAATGTATATTTATTATTAATTAATGCAATACAGGACACGTTTCGTTTAACTTGTCTAAAAAATTAATTACAAAAGTACTACCTTATTTTTTAGCTTTTAAACAATTCAAAACACGTCATTATTTTTAAAAAAAAAATTAAGGAAAATACGCATATTATTTTCGTCTTGTATCTATTTATTATAGGACTTTACCTATATATGAATTAAAAAAATTGCAATAGTTTATATTAGAGACCAGTAAAGCAACACAACGTTAAAGAAAAATTAAACCTCATATTAAGTCTGATATTTGATGTTTTTAGGCGAAAAAAAAAAGTGATTTAGTACGTAATGCATATGCATGTAAATTTGATCAAGGTGAATATGTTTGAAATGTGGAGTAATGTCAACAAAAATAGCATTAGTGTATGATAGCACATGTATCTAACCACAAAGGATGGCGCAAAAACCAAAACTGGCTTTCAAGTCGAAAACGGCAAGGCAGTCCCTTTATTTTTAACAGAAATATTTAAATTAAATAAAATGTTGTTGCATTTATTTTTATTTTTAAATATTTGTCGAATTGTTATTGAGAGAGCATATCCACCAACAGGTTCCTACGTGACACATAAAGACGTATGCTTAGTTGCCTTATGAGAAGCCAGATCAGTAGTGTTTCACTAAACTCTACAAACTATAATTTTTTTGTTCTGTTTTTCTTTTATCTCGGTTTGGTTACTTCCTCGAAATAAAACCAAATTGTCGGCAATTTTGTTTTATCTACTGTTTTGCCTTTCACGTACTTCCATGTCTCTTCCATGGAGCCGGTCTTGGCTTCTAGCTACGCCCATAAATTTACCTTCCAAATTTTAAGCTCATTTTCTAATTTTTTTTTCTAGAAAATTTGGAAAAAAAAAATGAAGGTCAAAATTTAAATTCTTAGCGGTGGTTGTCTTCTTTTACGGGTCAAAATTTCAATTTGTTGCTAAACTTAATTTTGTATCTTTCTAGCAGTTAGTTCCCAAGTTGGATTTTTCTCAAAAACAGCAAGTAAACCAAACACAATCAAGTAAGCCACTTGAATTATGCTCATTATTACTGATTTATAATTTCAACCATTCTTTATTTCGGCTTTAGAAAAACAGCAACAAAAAAACAAGTTGATCATTTTAAGAATTGTATGATGCATTTAAAAAAATATATTTATTTGAGATTTTTCGTACATCCCCGTCAATCTGGCTGGGATTGTTGGCTCAACTGTAATGCCTCTGCATACTATTTTTATAGTTAAAAAAATAGCTAGTCTTACTTTCAATTTGTAGTTATAAGTTAAAATCCGAAGTAAATAAAATTATATAAAGATTTTAACTGATAAGAAAGATTTACCCTCTAAGTGGATGAGTTGTTGGAGCATAGTCAACCAAAAATTGTAATGGATAAAAATGAAAAGAGATCATTCGGTACATCTAATTTCACCACTTATTTGCATAAATGGATTGAAGAGTTCTGGTGGAGTCTTTTCCTTATAAAGTTGGTGAAAAAGAAGGAAAACACTCTTCTGTTGTTGTTGCCTTGTGATAATGAAAGAAAGAGAAGAAGGAATCATCACATAGATAAACATGTAATATCATCGATTATATTATTAAAATAATAAGAATCTAAATTAATTATTTTTCAATATATAGTTTTTTTTTTCTTCTTTCGACTTCGTTCCTACTCTGTTTCTAACATGTGAAAGCTAAAATTATTTTCTTGAAATAAATTTTTTGTGATTTTAGCCAAATGAAAATGACAACGATTTTAATCAGTTATAAAAGATAATTGATTATTAAAATAATTTAATTTCAAAAATTTTCTCATACATATTCACAGTACCCAATTTATTAAAATTGAAATTCGGAAATAGTATTATGATTTTCTGTTTTTGAATAAATGATTAAATTTCTAACCAATGGTTTAGCTAAATTTAATACCCAGAATAAACCTCAAATTTCGTTTATGACCACTAATTAAATGAAATTAAAGTGAAATATCTTTTTAGTTATGATATATTATATATGAAGTATCACCTTCCTTTTATCAACGATTGATATTTGTTAATAAATATAATTATTATTTTATTCTAATTAAGTATTTTTTTTTCTATTTATAAACTTAAACTTGACAGAATTTGAAATCTTACTTAAAACAGTTTATTGTTAATAGACAAGAACTTGAAGACACAAAATGCAATGAATATACGTAAAAATAATACTTTTAAATTGAAAGTATGGATGTATAAGAAAGAAAATAACTTCGAAATGTTAGATGGTTCAAACTTAAAGACATTCATATTCATACAACTTGAAACCACTTTGAAACATAAATACAAGAATGTAAAACAGTACGGAAGTTGTAAAATGGCAAAGAAATAAGTTGTCAAGGAAAATAAATAAACATGAAAAAAAAAAACAACTGAATGGTAAATGAAAAGAAGGGAAAAGAAAAGAAGATGAAGAAGAGCAAGAATTAAATGTTGAAAACGTAAAGAGTAAACAATAAGTCATAAGTGAAGAAACTGGTATCTAAAATTAGGTAAAAACTTAAATATTGTTTTCTGAACCAATAA
>Ga0214544_1005585_pt1 | contig 24183 bp, 14 predicted proteins | sample CNSS3metaG_FD_160074 | JGI IMG/M metagenome (GOLD analysis project Ga0214544, IMG submission 160074) | Root nodule microbial communities from cowpea collected in UCLA plant growth center, Los Angeles, California, USA - CNSS3 | ecosystem: Host-associated > Plants > Roots > Nodule | place: USA... | reverse complement strand
AGATAAATATTATATATATATATATATATATATATATATATATATATATATATTAACTTAATAACATTATCATATTATCACCTACTAATATAATATCACGTATATTTAAAAAATATATACACACAGGCGCTATCGCGCCTGTGTTACGCTAGTGTTTATTTTATGTTTGTTTCCTTCCCGCACCTCCATTCTCTTTATCCCTGCGCACCCCCTGTTTTTAATTTCTGCAGTTTCCTCCATTCTCTTTATCCCTGCGCACCCCCTATTTTTAATTTTTGCAGTTTCACACATTCTCTTTAACCCTACGCACCCCCTGTTTTTAATTTCTGCAGTTTCACACGTTCTCTTTATTCCTGCGCACCCCTGTTTTTGATTTCTGCAGCTTCACAATTGGTGTTACTTGCTCATTTATTGCGGCCCTTGTTTCACTACACATACACCTCCCAATTTTCACTTCCTCGCGCACCTCCATAATTACTGATCATGCACCCCTGCACACACTTTTTACTCCTATTTTGGGTTTGTTTTATACTTTACTTGTTGCACCCCACCCTTTAATAAACACACCTCATTACTTTATGCACTTCCACTAATTACTTATGCACCCTCATATCTTGTTTTCCACTTTTACCCTTTTTTAAATAAATTTCTCCTTTTTAATTTCTTTTCTAAAAAACAAAATATTTGAAAATTATAAAATATAAAAAAAATCAAAAAAGGTTCTTTTATATTTTTATTGTGTCTGTCCGGTCGCCCGCACCGTGTGACACTCATTTTCAAAAATACCAAAAATAGTTTTCTTTTTCTTTTAGTGTCTGTCCGACCGCTCGCGTCGTATGACACATATCTTCAAGTAATTCAAAAAACACCAAAAAAAATGTAAAAGATTTTCAAAATATAAAAATATCAATATTTTCAAACAAAAAAAAATGTCGTTTTTAAGAACTACGTGATCCTTGATTCTCCACCGTGAGATACCTAGGAGCAAGGCTAGTCCTTGTCAGGTTCAACTCCAAAAAATAAAATCAGTTTCCAAATAGTTTTTTTTAAATATCTTTTTAAAGAACTACGTAACCCTGATTTCTCATTTTTAATGAAAATACGTAGGACCATGGTCAATCCTTGTCGGGCCCAAAAATAAAAAAAAAAATATTTTTGTTTCTTTTTAGTATTATTTGTCTTTTTTTTGAGAAAAATTAATATTTTGAAAACCACATCAACTTTGCATTTTTAATTAAAGGTACCGCCTTTGGGCGGGCGCTGTAGGGTGCTAACACCTTCCCTACGTGTAACCGACTCCCGGATCCAAAAATCTGGTTTTTTGCAGACTTGCTTTATTTTTATGGTTTTCCATAGTTTTCCAAAAATAACTATGGTGGCGACTCCAATCTCTTTTTAAACCTGTTTTCTTTTTTCGGTTCGTCTCCCCGTCGCGATTCCGGTTGCGACATTGAGAATAAAGAAAATAGGGATTGAGATTAATCTCCCTTGTATATAAACCACACATAGGGTAATATATTTATAATAGAGAGAGGTGCAAGTAAAAAGAGTAATTGAAAATAAAAAGAGTAAATAAAAGATATTGTTTAATATTGTGATTAACAATATCTAACAATATCTTAATAATATCAAACAATATCTAACAGTATCAAATAACATGAAAATTATATTTGAAAGTATTCACTCTCAAGACTGCGAAACATTTCAGTAAATATCGTGTAATATTTTGTAAATTCCACACCAAATCCTAATTAATTAATTGTATTACCATTTTTAGTTTACTTTATTTTAAAAACAATAGTTACTTTCTCCAAGAAACTTTGTAAAGGCCACCAATTATGTTTTTTTGGGACATGACACTCTCTTACTACAATAAATGAATGTTGTATCTTCCAATACATGTCTTCTCCAACACATCATTTTTGACCTTTGTCACCATAATTGTTCTGCTCAAAGATTAAATTTCCTGCATTGGTTTGTGTGCTTTTATGACCTTTGTCAAACATAAATGTTTTACCAAGATTAAATTTTCCCTCATAGGTCTATGTGCTCTTATGTTCTTATCAATTGTATAAATGTTTGCATCTTCAACAAACACCTTTGGGCTCCCTCATTCTTCTCAAACACCCACCATATTAATCCATCCAAAAACTATTGCAAGTATGGCTTGTGAAGAAGAAAATTTGGAAGAACAAAAGACAAAAAAAATAGAAATCATAGAAGATGTACACATAAAGCATTACCCAAAACAAAAAGAAAAACAAATAAATAAAAAAAGCAAAAAACACGAAAAAACATTGAAGCAAAGAAAACCCCTAATAATAAAAAACAAAACTTTAATAGGTTAAACAAAAAGTAAAAAACAGAAAACATATTCGAAGATGGAAAAAAAACAAAAACTTAACTTAAACAAATCGTAGTTGAAAAAAAAATAAAAAGATTGGAGAAAATCATAAAAAAATAGTAAGTTGATTTTAATGCAAATAAAAAATCTTAATAATGAAAAACTTCAACTTTGACAAATCAAAGAAGAAGAACACAAAAACAGTGAGTTGAGTATGATCCAAGCCGAAACTTAAATGGATTAAACAAAAATGAATAAAAAAACAAACTGAAAATCGAAAATCAAACTGGAAAGAATAGAAGATATGGATGTGAGAAGACATGGATGTGAAAAGAAGAAGAGGTAAACTGAAGACACATCTTGATAAAATCTTACACGTGAAAAAAAAAAAGTGGTAGAAGAAACATTAAGTTTTGAAACTGAGATCTAAAAAATAAAAATGAAGAAAAACAAACCTTTTAAGAACGTTATTCGTGCTTGATAGACTTGCCTTTGGCTTTGAAGAGATCTTCAGTTTTCTCCTTCTTGAAGATTTCATTCATCTCGAAAACAAAAACCAAGTTAAGATGTGAGAAAAGAAACCCCACATAAAAAAAACAACACATAAATGAAAAAAAAACTTTTAAAAAAGAGGAGAATGATTTTAGTCCAGTAAAAATCAAACCTTTTACAAATGATCTTCATGAAGGTCATCAAGAATCTCATAGCAAAAAATAAATCAAAAGAAAACAAGATATGAGAATAAAATATCCATCAAACAGCAGATTTGAGAAAAAAAAACTCGATCAAACCAATATCGACAACAAAAAAAAGTATATCTGAAAGTTAAATATTCATCAAAGAAAATAATAGAACAAAAATAAGTAGATCTAACAGAAAAATAGTCATCAAACACAAAAATGACAGAAAAAAAAAAGTAGATATGAGAAGATGGTAGAAGAACGAAAACAAATGAGAAAAGATGATTTGAGAAGATGGTAGAAGAATGTAAGAAGAAATAAGAATTTGTTACCTTCTTTTATTCGTGAATGTCATGAAGAAGTCAGAATAAAAAATAACCCAAAAGAAAAGTATATATGAGTAAAAAATATCCATCGAACAACAGATCTGAGAAAAAAAGCTCGATCCAACCAATGTCGGCAACAAAGAAAAGTATATATATAAGCAAAAGATTCATCAAAAAAAATAATAAAACAAAAATAAGTAGATCTAAGAGAAAAATAACAATCAAACACAAAAATGATAGAAAAAAAAAGTAGATCTGAGAAGATGGTAGAAGAACGAAAACAAATGGGAACTTGTTACCTGTTTCTTATTCGTGAAGGTGTCTTGAGATGGTCTAGCCCATCTCAAGACACCTAATGCACTATTAATATCAAGTCTTTGGACAATAATATTAATTACTAGGGGTATCTTATTGTAATGATCAAACAATGATAATAAAGCATGTCCAACAACAAACCCATCTTTGGATTGATTTATCGTCGACAAAGTCAAACCTTATAATTATCACATGTTTATCATCACATGTGTGTATGCAATCCGACCAAATATTAATCTTCCTTTAGGCCGACCAATACTCGTATGAATATACATAAACATGAACATTTAACATTCTTTACAAACTATCTCCTCAAGAGATGTCACTTTGTCAACATTTTGATTCAATTTGCTCATAAAGCAAATGTTAAACAAAACCAAAATTTGAATATTTATTTATTCCAAAACCAAAATATTTATATTTATATTTCAAAATATAAATCCTTATGTTCATATATCTTAATTTAATTATTATATTTGAACCCAAAATTCAATTCGATTAGGTTTTCTGATTTTCCTCTTCTCCTTTACGAAAACAAACATTGCTCTGATACCACTTGTAGGTTTATGAAAATATTAAAGAGCAATAAACTCTACACATAATAAATTAAGCAGTTCCCAATACTTTAAAGAATTGAGTGCGGAAGGGAAGCGTACCTTATGATTGGATTGGGAACAATAGATAGAGAAAGATGATACCTGGTCTTCCAACTGTAGAGCACCTTTAGTTTTCTCTTGATTCTTTCTTCTAACAAGGAGAAAGAGAAAAGCACAAAATAATATTTTTTGACGTGCTCTCAGATGGGGACCATAACCCCTTTATGTAACCTCTGACGCTTACTTTTCTAAATTGGCTATTAAAATATAACGGTCCTAACATATTTAATTATTTATTTAATTATTTATTATATATATGCATGACCCAAATTACTAACAGCACAGTATTATATATCTATATATATCACAATAAATTATAATATAAAACTTATTGTAAGACGACAAAAATTAATATACAATTTTTTTTTGCGCTTTAACATCATTAATGATATACAATTGTAGTTTATATATATAATACTTTCAAAGAGTATTATAACTATTTATTGTGAACTTTTTTTTAGTGACCACAATGAAACACCATAATCTAATGCTTAGGGATAGAACCAAAGTATAGCAACATCTAGACTGTCTCTCTTGGAGCTTAATGATAATAAATAAGAGATTTAAATATGTTTTGGTGTAGGATTAAGTTATTAGGTTTTTCTCTTATTCCTAATTTAATAAATAAGAGATTTAAATATGTTTTGGTGTAGGATTAAGTTATTAGGTTTTTCTCTTATTCCTAATTAATAAAAAAAGTGTCCCAAAAGTAGTGTAGATAGTACTTTAAACAATTAAATAAAAGGCTTTAAATAGTGTTTTGAGGGTTAAGAATAAAAATTTATTAGAGACAAAAAATTGAAAAAATAATTATTATAGACAAAAAGAAAAATTTAGAAGTATAGATTCTACAGTTATTGTGAACTAATCAGAGATAATGATAGGATTTTACATGTATTTCTAAATATTAATACATAAAATATACCTTCAAAGTTTAATGACTTGCCAATTGTATTATTCTTTAAATGGTAATTAGTTGATGATCCCACTAATTAGTTCTCTCATGATTACTTTGATGCAGAAATTATTTAACAATGGAAAAGTTGTTGTAAGCAAAAGTTGGGAGTTGGAACAGAAGCATAGTTTAATATGATCAATTAGCAAATACTTAAGGATTTAAAATATGCTACTGACATAAGCACAGAGTCCAAGTGACCATAGGAAAAAAATAAAATAAAATATTTCTATTTTCAAATTCAGAACATTTTACCCAAATTTATTGCAAATGACTTTTCCAATTTCTGTTTTTTTTTATTTCAACCTTTTGCAATTCTCCAAATTAAATAAAGGGTAGCCTACACAAGATGGGAACATTCAGATTCAAGGTTCTTTGTTTTAGTGTCCCTCATAAGTATTTTTTAATAGAAAAATAAAAAAAAAATCAAAAGTTATAATTAGTTTAATGTATAAATTAAAAATAAGATTCAGAGATATTATATAATATAATTTTAACAAACTAATTTCTGGTTTAAAATTGTTTTTCATTTCTAAACTATTATAAATATTGTATTTTTACCACTAAATTAAATTATATATTATTTTATTCTTCAAAGTCAGGTAAAATATCTTTTTAATAAACAAGAAGAAAGGTTTTCAATGTGAAAATAAAATTTTATGATAAATTATAATATAACTTTTACATATAACGTGTTTAGAAGATATTTTACATGATTTTAAACGGAGTATAAAAACAAAATAATCTATAATTTAATTTAAGAAAAAGACACTTTATTAAAATAGATTGAAATAAAAATATATTTAACACTTAATTTATTTATAAGTCAATTTTATAATATAGAAAAATTAATTTATTTCTATTTGTTTTATTCTAGGAAAATGTTTGTTCAAATCCTATTTTAAATTTTCCAGTGTATTTGTAATTTTCTTTTCAGGGAAAGTCCTTCTCACTCTTAAAATTATACATATTACATTTTTCATTTTAGTTCCTCAAAGTATTATTATATGGCGTGACTGTTATGTGAATCGTGGGAAATTGTAGTAGCTGAGATCATTACATAGTTGAACTGTCACTGTGTATATGGAATAGGAATAGAAGAGATAAATATAATAAGTAAACGATATGTGTAATTAAAATAGATATAAAAAAATGTGTATAAGTTTGGATAACCTATTTTATAAGTATCTTTAGAAGAAGAAGAAGGTATAATAACTATTTTATAAGTATCTTTAGAAGAGGAAGAAAGTATAATAATTTTTCTTAAGTTAAATGAGTATGAGTTAAATATCATATTTAAAAAAGAATGAGAAAATTTTATAAATTAGCTTACTATGTAGTTTTATTATATGAAAAGTTCATTTAATTTTATAATGTGTATTTTATTTTGTTTTTTCAAGAGTTATTAAGAGATAAGATCAATAGTCATTTTATCATATTTTAATTTAATTTTTGTAAATTTTATTATGTGACTGTTATATTTAAGACTTTGTTTTTGTAATTTTTATTTTAATGAAGTTTTGAAGAGTCACACTTAAATCAATGTTTATTATTTTAAAAATATATGTTTTCGAAACAAATAGATTTTTATTCTTATGATATAAACTAAAAGTCATAATACAATATTTTAACTTAATATTTTTTTGTCACTTTATTTTTAAGATCTTATATTTTTCCTCAATTTAAAAGTTTCATAAGACTTAATTTTATAATATATTATTTACACTTCAAACTAAAAATATTCTTTTTATTTTTATTATTAGTTATTATGAATGATTCTTTTTTATTTATGGTTCTGGAATATTTCTCTCACACATAAATTTTTAAGTCTTGAATTTATTATAATGCCAACATAGTCCGATAAAAATGTTTTATAAAAGTCAGAGCCTTAAATATTTTATCTTAACTATAACACATGCATTAGAGATGCTCCTAGTTAAGATATAAAATCTTATAAAATCCATATTTTAAACTTATGGCCCGAATATCTTTAGCCAATGCTAAATTAAGTTCTATATGGAAAAAATATATATTTGATTTAGAAATATCTTACAACTAGAGTTTTTTTTTTTTACTAAACAAAGCTTAATGAGAAATAGACTATTCACTGCATAAAATAATTTTATATTATGTAATTAATTATTTGTTAAGAGAAAATATAACTGATGACTTTGAATTAGTTAATAATGTAAAAGCATTTTACGCAGCTAATGTATATAGTCATTAAAGTAACACTTTTTAATCAATCTGTGTCTAATTATAGAATTGATTTTGTACAACAAATCTCAATTTATGGACAAAGTACGTAAACTAAGCTATAAACAAATACTAGTACGTTGATAAAGTATACCCATAGGATTAATCAACTATTATACAATGAAAATAATCAATTAAAGTGGTTTTAAGGGCATGGTGGAGCGTCATTATTCAAAAATGAATTAGAAAAAAAAAAATACAACAATGTGATAACTTTTTCTTCTTCCTTCTCTTATAGAAAGCATGAGACAAGTCCCAATAATAGCTCATAGGAAAAGAGTTCTTACGGCTACCCTAAGCTCATTTTATTCGATCTTAACTTATAAGCATACTCCTCCTAATGATGGCAACCACAACCCTAAACTACTAAAGAAGAATAAAGGGATTCATCTAAACCATTATTTTATTTGCACACTACAATTATTCCTATAGCATTAGCCATGTTATAATTGCTGCCATTATGACCATTATGATGATCATGAATGACGTACCTTTTAAACATACTATAAAAGAGTTTAGTGTCATGTAATGTCACACAACAAAAACATTTGGGAAGAATACAAACTTACTATGATGTTTAAGAGAGGTGGTGGTTGTGGTAGTGGTGGTGTGAGCATTTCAATGTTGCCAAGTTCTACCATGTTGGTTGGGTTGTGCCGACCTCGGCGACGGCTCCGGCGACGGCGCGGCAGCAGCATTCGGCTAGGGAACAAGAGAAGAGGGTTCTGCCTTGGATCACGTCCTGTGGTACAATGGGGTGTCATGGCTCCTCTTAGGATGTTGAAGAAGATCATCATGGAAATAACACCAAAGGGTCATTGGATAGAGGCTTATTGTTGGTCTTTACCTCTTCTACGTCCACAACTGTTTCCTCTTTGTTAACCAAAAAACAAGTAATGGATTTCATCTCCTATCTTTTCTTTTCTTCAAAATGTGAAAAGTGAAAGTGTAAAACTCAAAGCGTGTACTCAACTTGGAGGAAGAATCTAATATACATTCTCCTTTGTGAAGCTTCGTGTAAAATGTCAAAAGGCTAAAGTTCTGTTCAGTGTAATCAGATATGTTTAATAAGCACTTAAAGAGTGTTTGTACAAAGTCCTTGGTTTAAATGTTTGGATTTTGCACTGTCTTCATCAATAAGTTAAGATTCAAAACACCAAAGAGCAATTGGTTTTCCTGATAAGAAAAGGATTGTGTTATTAAGACCACTTGGTTTGATACAAAATAGCTTGTTTATATTAATTAAGTCTCTTTAAATTAATCAAGAAAAGGTTTTCGTGGACAACTTTGTTGTCTTGTCACTTTTGACAAATTTTAGTACAAAGCTTGAGGAATTTCAGAGACTATTCAGAGTCTGCGATTAAAACTGAGTATGAACTACAGAAACCAGGAAGATAACAGAAAAAGAAACGAAAACCACTTAAATCTAAATGTAGGAATAAATACAATTTCAACCAAGCGCAAATTTTAATAGGTTTAAAAATACTATTTTAACTAAAATGTTCATTTATTTTACCCATTTCGGAACTTGTTTATATTACACCAAGTTAAACTTTTCTCTAGGATCATATGATTGACCATTAATTCAGATTTATATCTTATATTAAGACTTATATTTAGTTGCACTTTAATAAATTGAGTTCAAATAGCAATAAAAAGTAAACAAGGAGCCAATAAGTGATTCATTGTCAAATTTGCATTTTGTTGCAAGAATGTTCAAAGATATTTGGTACCACAATATTCAACTATGCACTGTAACAGATAATGAACCAAAATGGAAGTATTTTGCCATTCTATCAGGCAAAAGCTGAAACCACATTTGGTTACCATCAAAATCATAATATAGTAATAGAAAAGCACTACTTTATAAAAATCCCCTTGAACATGAACTATATTATACAAACAAACCAATCTTCATGTTCATGCAAACCAAAACCCGTTAGTTTAGTAGTTACTTTTTTCCGAAGAATGAAAACAAGGTTGGTTGTTTATCATCAGCCTTTTTTGTTTTTTCCTTTTTCTTTGCAGGTGTCGAACTTATCTGATCATGATTTTCCAATGCTGGCTTTGAATCAGCTGAAAAAGTCTCGTACTCACGCTTAATTGGGAGCAGAGAAGCATTTTGAGAATGGGAAGAACCACCGAATTTCACCTCCTTGTCTACCTCCTCGGCTTTGGCTCCTTCAATCAAGTCTTCAGTAGGTTCAGTCTTGACAGATTCATGACATGATAACTTCTGCTCTGGCTTTGTGTCTTTTCTTTCAGCTCCCTTTTTTGAAAAGAACATAGAGATTGACGTGTTCCCTTCTGCCTTTACTTGAATCTGCCAAACATAGGATAATGCTAACCATGGTTTTAAAATTTCAATACTAAAATCATGTACACAGATTGGTGTACACCCTAAACATGTAAATACATAACCAATAGTGAACTTACGAAACAAATCCCCCCAACAAACATGGCCACAATAACAAAGTTAAGTGACAATTTTTTCTTCTTTGAATTTATACATCAAAGAAGAAGTGGGTATAAGGATCAAGGTAAGTATAATTGCAGGTTCAGATAAAAGCAACGTGTGCTTTGTCCATTGAATAACTTGTTCAACTTAATACACCAAGACATATTCAAACTAGAAAAAGACCAAATGAAAGAAACATTAATGAATGTTCAATAGTCCTACCTCCTTTATGCACTCAGGTCCATCAAACGATGACTTCCCCATAGCAGGTGTCACTGGGTACCATACCTAGAGATGAAAAAACAAATGGGAAAACTAACAATGCTAAATGCAACGATACTAAGCCACAAAATCTTAACGACATGACTGGTATGGTATTAATGAAGAAAACAGAAATTACAGCCTCAATGTTCAACAAAAACACATACCAAATCAGATTCTTCATATGGCTTCATCACACTCTTAAAACTGGAACCAGAACTGCTTAGCCAGGTATCAGTTGATTCCTTGCTGCCCAAAATAACAGGCATCCTATCTAAGGAGATACAGTAAAGTAAATATATAATAAGTATTTCGCCAATATAATTGTTATAATTATAAAACTCCCGAGTTAATCTTATATAATTCGGAATATTGTTAGAATTATATAAATAAGGAGCTGATGTATTGTTAGAAGCACTCTTTTTTTTTTATTTCCGTATCATACCTCTATTATTAGAGGATATCAAATCTCCTCTATTTATTGCATTGATTCTTTTTTCTCAATATGAACAAAGCACCTATGCGCTCACACGGTTTCAGCTTATTGTTGCTCTTTTTCCCAGAGTTTAACAATATTAGGCCCCTCAAATATATGAATATTACAGCAGTCATTCTCAACTGCTAAAAGGCCAAAGGGGAAGTATAACCTAATATATTCTGAGAATCTGGGGTTGTTCAAGGTTTAGCCAATTTCCACATCTTGACACTCGGTAGGAAACTTATGCTCTATGAAGAGTTCTTTATTAATTTACTAAAGGAAAAGGAGGCATACCTAGTTATAAATTTCAATAGAAGTAGGACAAGAACTGTAAAAGGTTGGTAATATTGAACAATGAAAATATCCACATAAAAGGTCATTTCCGTTGGTATGCAAAAATTTAGAGTGCATGACTCACCGTGAAGCCACTGAAGTGCTGAAGATGAAGAGGTTGTAACAATGGTGAATGTGTGTAGTGTTTCACCTGCAGTTAACAATATCACATCAAAATTACATGCAGTCTTGTCTTTCATTTTAGACAAATTCAGTTCCTTACATCTTTTGGCAGAAATGTTTACCTTCAGAATTTTGCCATGAGTCATAAAGAGCGGCGAAGACAAGTGGTCGTCCATCTTTGAAGTGAATATAGTAAGGCTGTTTCTTTGAACCATCCTTTTTCCACTCATAAAATCTTAAACATGTAATTAAAAAAGAGGAAGCACTCCCAAGTCATGTTGAAGCCAAATATACGAAGAGATGGGTGAAAATATAATTAAACAAGAAACGCGACACATACCCTTCTACTGCTACAAGGCACCTGCTCTTAGGAAGCAAACGACGAAATGATGCCTTTTCATCAATAGATTCAGATCGAGCATTAAACTACAGTATAGAACACATCCCACATCAGGTTGAGAACTTTGTTTGACAGATTATGATCTAAAGTAGTATTGTAGTTGACATACTCCAATAATGATCATGAAAACAGTAAACACACCAAGAAATTTCACAATGAACATTAGCTAAAATGACATTTCTAGCTTTCATAGTAGTAAAGCAACAAGAAAAATTGTCAGGCTCATAATGATATGATGATATTTAAGAGAGGTTGAAAATTATTCAAGAATTTAATAAGGAACCTGGTATCATAATCAAGGTTATTTAAATATAACATTTTAATAACAAATTGAGCAATTCTAATTGTACCCTTATTCATAATAAAGACAGAAGAATATCACTAATTTCCATAAATCATTCTTCCTTGCACAGGACAAAATAGACAGTTAAGAACCATACTATCCATCATAATAATAAAACTTACGAAATGGAAAAAACAAAAGGAACTTCCAGCTACCCTGATTTACCAGTGGCTTCCAGAATATTGGCATGCTATAAAAATGAATATAAAAGAGGTTGAAACCTAACCGTGTGCATAGGTGCATCATACACCCGCTATAATTTCTAGCATTGTTTAATCATAAATTTCTACAATGTGAGCAAAGTGCTCGAGCTAAAACCTTAAATTAAAACTTGATTTTCTGTTAAAAGATTGTGTAGTTCCTGTATCAAATCCACATGTTAAAATGTATTAAATGTTCATTATTGCCTGTGATGTTGCATTACTTGTTACATCGAGAGGAACTAATCTCCACCACCAGTAAGCCTATCAAGAGTCTATACACATGGATGGTATGCAGAACATAGGAAACACATTCTACAATTATAAAATAGCTCTTCATTTCCTTCAATCATCTCAAAAAGACACTATTCTCTCTCTCTCTCTCTCTCTAAATCCCCCGCTAAATTTAACTGTTGCTAATATAGTCAAATCAAAATTATTCATGTGATTCATCAGAAGTTATTATTATATAACATATTCTCAGAATAAAAATAACTCAACAATACAGGGAAGAATCTGTCCACAGCACCCCCTTCCCTTCAATATCATGCAATCAAGTCTGACGATATGTACCAAATATCTTAATTATTTTATCTAAATTAAAGCAATTCATTCCCAGGAAATGACAAGATAAACAATAGAAATTAAATATATACATAGATTAAGATATTATGTTTCCTTACCACTACTATAATAACCCCCATATAAATCAAATGAAACCAAAGTTAGAGTCAAACATAAGATCCTATAACTATTGAACCTTGGTTTGCTTATAAATGTAAGAAGCTAAGGTATTTTTATGTTAGCTTCTTATTAGTATATAGTTTATACTATCAACTAGTATTACAACTAATTAGTTATTCGCACTCTATTAAAGTTACTCTAACCATTCATGCATACAAAACTTCAGTTAAGTTCCGTTACTGATTTTCAAGCTCCCACACACCCAATAAATAAGAAGAAAAAGTATTGAATCCATAAACTATACCATCTTGTAGTGATCAGGTTTCTCTGTTTTCTTTGTAAAACTGGGGATTAAACCCCATTTCATGCAATGAAGAACATAGCCACCACTGTCAGATGCATCTTCTCTCCGAACTACTGGCATGTTGGAACCCGGTGACACATTATAGGCCGGCCTATACCTAAAAGCACGTAGTCAAATTCAAATGTGAAATACAAATCCTCACCAACCTATTTCATTCAAAACATAAAAGTCCCACAATTGTTGGACAAATGAAAAAAAAAATTATATTAATAATAAAGCAATATATCAGCTCATTCATATTCAGGAACCAAATTCCCAGGAGTGGAATTTTTTACACATTCACACAATCAGCGAAGAAAAATAGCTAATGAAGATAAAAAAATGCGTGTTTTGGGTCCGCTGTACCGAGATAAAATGAGCCATCTCATATTCATCCCGCGATTCTAATTTGGCGGTGTGAATGTGTAAAATATCTAACTGCAGAGTCATGCTTCATCGTCTTTTCCATTTTCAGTGTGAATGCGACTGTCAATTTGGACCGACTTGAAGAAACCCACAACACAACAAACATAAAAGAAAAAAGAAAGCAAAAAGGTTCCTTTTTTTTCTTCCATTTCGCCATTGGTTCCCAAAAACAACCATTTCAGACCACTTGAAGTTATCCCCAACTAACGAGAAAAGATTCATTTTCCTTTTATATAGTTATAACAGTCATGCCATTTTCAGAATCAGTTGCAGTGAACCCAACACGACAGAACAAGGAATCAATAAAAAACTGAAAACTCGCAAAAAGCTTCCCGGTTCTGTTCTACCGAAACATGAAAAATAAAATGAAAAAGAATTTTGGGAAACTCGAAAGAGCTAGTTTTGCGTGGTTGTGATTGTTAAGAAGTTGAAGTTATAGCTTTTACCGGTCCATATGGAGAGTACGAGTCGGAGCATCACTGCGGTGACAAGCCCTTGGAACATCATCAGACCTAAGAGTACAACGTGTTCTCCCACACATCTCTTTCTCACTGTTGGGGTTTCAGTTCTTCAAGGCGGGAATAGAATGAAACACATCGCTTGTGAGAAACTGCTACAAAATGGTGTGTGTCCTAAGCCGGACCGAACCGCAAAATAGACCCAATCAAATTAATGTTTTAAAGTGTTATCGTTAAAGATTTTGATTAGAACGACAAATTAAATTTAAAAAAATATTAAATAAAAATATTAATTTTAAACAGTTTAAAGAGTGAAATTTGTAAAATAATTATTTTAATTTACAAAATAGTTATTAAAGGATAAAAATGAAAAATGGATGTGTTCACGAACAATCAAAATATATGAGGAATTCTTTTGCCATCAAGCTTTTATCTCATGTGATCAGGGACTTATGTTTGTAATGAAGGGATCCAAAGAATTTTAGATGTGAAACGTTTGATTTGATACTTGTCCATGCTTCTTCAGGTGTTATACCATCCAATCTCTTGGTTGGAGATCTATTCAGCTTATATGAAGTTGTGATGACAACTTATCCTCACAAATAAATTGGTAGATACTTACTCTCAACATTCGTCTTACCATTACGTTGGGGGTGTGTAGGGAGGAGTAATTTCACGAATCAAACTCTCATCCTCACAGAATTTGCTAAATTCTATAGATGGTTGCATATCACTTTGTTTTTCAACTAAATTCTTGAACTTCTTGAAAGCATTCAAAACCTCATGCTTCCTTTTCAAAACATAAATCCATGTTTTCCTAGTTACATCATCAATAAAGGTGCAAAAATATTTGTTACTTCCTAGTGTCTTAACTTGTAAAAGTTCAACTTGTAAAGTTCACATATATCTGAGTGACTTACCCCTAGTTTCTCCACAACTTTTAGAGGTAAAGTCCTGCTGAAATTGCCTTTAGTATGCTTACATTGAACACACTTCTTCGAGTATGTTAATATTGAGTAATCCAGCCACCATGCCATCAGGACCAATAATTCAAATCTTTGGAATTAAGGTGACAATTTATGATGCCACAACCATTCCATTGTATTCTCTAATGTAGCAAAACATTATTGTTTCAAGGTATCCATCTCAACATGAAATGTACTATTATATGATAGATTAGCATGATTCACAACCTTATTGTTTTGATAAAAATCATTGAGAAAATTATTCTCCATTGTCATAGTAAAGCCTTTTTGCAACAATTGTCCTACACTTAACAAATTTGTTTTCAAACCAGGCACATATAACACATCATCAACGATGACTTCTCTACCATCATGGGCTCTCAATACAATTCTACCAGATCCGTTTGTAGTCATACTGCTATCATACACAAATCTAATATTCCCATGCAAAACTTGAATTTTCACAAACCAATCCTTCCTTGTTGTCATCTAAGTCGAACAACCCGAATCAAGATACTATGTTGCATCATCAGCACACTCTGAACTTGTATGTGCCATAAGCATCACAACCTCAAAATCAGATATGTCATCCTATGCAAGATGAGCTTGAGACTTCTTGTTCTTGGCACCATCTCCTGCCTACCGGTCTTAGGCATAATGTCTCAACTTTTGACAATTATAACATGTGACCTTCTTTTTATCAAACTTCCCTTCTTTATCTCCATTAAAATTTGAATTTCCCTCCTAATTACTCTTTTTATGATCATGAAATTTCATCTTTTTTACAACAGTTTTCTTGTCCTTCTCCTGCACTTTATTCCTCCTTTTATAATTTGTTCTAGATTGAAATGCTAATTCTTGGCTACATATCCACAACATGTTGGTTGTAATACTATCCTTGCAGGCTCTCATGGCATTTGCAAGCTCCCGAACTCTGTCAAAGTACTCAAAGATTGTCTCATTCTCTTCTATGCTAAGAAACTCAAATTGTTGTATCAAAGTCTGCAGTTTCACCTTCTTATTCTTGTCACCATCATTGTAGGTCTTTATCGGTGTGTCCCACCCTTCATTAAGAGTTGGAGCCTTTGAGATCTTGTTAAAGATATTAGAACTAACATATTGTAGAGGAGAAACCAACCTTTGTTCTCAAGCTTCTATTGATTCTTGAAATTCATCTTATCTTCATTAGTAGCCTTTTGTGTTGGGAAATATACTCACGCACACACAATAGAATGCTATGAGACACGCACTGCCCATAAAACGTCATTGTTGAATAAAATATCGAGGGGATGGGACACACACTTTGGAATAGGAAGAATGAAAACATTGTGTTTCACTGTTGTATTATATTGCATGAGAATAGGCTTTTAAATAGCCGTATCCACTGCAACAAATTAACTACTTTCAGCGCGTATATGACTTGCGTTATTTTAGCAGCAATATTTGCGATATTTTAGCAAACAATAAACTAAATCTGACTTAGTTTATTTTAACAAAAGTGCAGCTAAAATAAAACTAACTACTCTATATTGCAAATAAAAAACCACTTAAAGATTATCTTAACAAAACTCCCCCATGAGCTTTAAATTTTTTTTTCTCTCATCCAGAGCAATCTTTTATCTCCATAGCCGACTTGCTTTTCTCTTTAACCGACTTGATCTTCTCTTTGTACAACTTGATCTTCTCTTTGACCGACTTCATCTTCTCTTTGACTGACTTCATCTTAACCTTGCTGACTTACCCTTTACTGGGTTCTTTATTATCTTTGTGACTGACTTGCCATTAACCGGGTTCCTCTGAATGGGCCGAGCTCTCTTTAAGAGATCGAAAAATTTCCACGCCTTCACACCAAACTTATCATCCATTCCAAGTAGCCACTTCTCATTTTGCACCTCTAGTACAAATCTCAGATCCTTCTAAGCATGCAACTGCTCTTCTTGTTCAAGATCTGGGCTATCCATACTCAACGTTGAGCTATCCAAGCTACCTAGGTTCCTTGTTAAGCTTTCTGAGATGTTCACTTGCTCCCCCAAATGATATGGGCACTCTACTTGCGCCACCAACTTAATCAAGCTATCTGGACTTCCCACCGAGCTAACTAAGTTGGCCTCATGCTCCATCAAGCTCTCCACATGCTCCATCGAGCTATCTGAGATCTTCACACTCTTTGCTAAGCTTTCCGAGCTATCCACACGTCTTGACCACTTCTCCATGCTACTGGACTGATTTATGACATTCAACCTTCTTATTGACTTCTCCACTTATTTGTGCTCATCCCTCGAGCTACATCTCATCATCAACAACACTACTTCTTTTTTAACTTCTTCGGCAAGATTGGTTGTCTCTTCTCTTTCATTTTCATATCGCATTGCTTTATATGCTTACCAGACTCTTTCTCCACCACACCATTCTGAACAGATCTCGCATCGCCTTCACTGTCCACACGTTTCAAACACCTTTTTTGCAAGATGCTCAACTCCAATTTGTACATCCAATTTTTCTCCTTTTCTACCCGGGCTACTAGCCGACCGTGATTGTCCTTCAAGTACAGTACCTGGTTCTTTATCAGAATCGAGTTTCCTTTCTCCACTATCTGACCTATGCTCAAAATATTACTCTTCAGCTCAAGAACATAGTAGACATCCTTGATTTCTCCAACCCGTCCATCCTTCTGCATGTGCCGGATTGTTCCACGCCTTTTTATCACCATCTTTGAATCATCTCCACATGACACTAATCCGGCCTCCACCTTGGTGAGTTCGTTGAAGAAACTCTTATCTCCACACATGTGATTGCTCGCTCCAGTGTCCAGATACCAAACCGAGTTTAAACAACCTGGACTAAGCTCGTCACCTGATCTCCTTTCCTTCACACGGTCTGAATGCCAGTCAGCTTCTGATTCGTCGCTCTTGAGTTCGGCATCTGAGTTTTGCATCATCATTAAAATCCATATCTCTTCCTCGTCGTCTTCCTCTCTGAGAAGATTTTTCTCCTTTTTTTTCAGATTTATAATATTTTTCTATATGACCGACCTTGCCATAGTTGTAGCAACTTGCCGATCTGCATTCTCTTGCGTAATGGTCGTACTTGCCACACTTGAAGCATTCCACTTCTGACTTGGACCAATCGCTTTGGCCCCTTTCTTGACCACGACCATGCCAATTCTGCTGCCTGGTCTAATCTGTGCTTTCTTCAACATCACCTATTTCATGTCCACCTCGACCTTGGCCACCTCGTCCTTTGCCACTTCATCCTCTACCTCCAGGACCTCGGCTCTGGGTATTTCGAGTTTCATTCAAATCAAGTTACGCCTGTAGTGCTTGATCACGCGGTTTGTGCTTCTTCTCTCTCCTTTGTTCATGGGCCTCCAATGACTTGGCAAGTTCTTCCACTGAGAAACTGACAGGTCCTTCAACTCCACGATGGCATATACAATGCTCTCAAAATCATCTATCAATGATCTTAAGATTTTCTCCACAACCCGGCTTGCTGGCATTGGCTCTCCATTCCTACCGAGTTGGTTGGCCACCTTCTCTACTCGAGTTATGTACTCGATTACTTGCTCTTTATCTTCCATCTTCAGCCCTTCAAACTCTCCTCTAAGAGCTTGAAGCCAGACTTGTCTGACCTGGTCGTTCCCTCTGTATGCAACCTCCAGAATATCTCATGCTTCCTTTGAAGATGTAACGTTTGCAATCTTCTCAAAGCCTGACTCGTCCACAACAATGTACAAAAAATACAAAGCCAACTTGTCTTTCACTCACGTCTACTTCAACGCGGAAATCTGGGCCACCGTCTTATTTGCATCCTCTACAGGTTCTTCGTATCCACTCTCCACTATATCCTAAATGTTTTGGGATTCTAGAAAGGTCTTCATCTGTAGACACCAATTATCATAATTGGTTTTCTTCGTCAATTGCGGTACCGTCATACCATTCACAACTTTAGCCATCTCTCACTCAGGCACACTCTTTTCTTCCTTTCTCTCTCTCTCTCTCTCTCTCTCTCTCTCCCTCTCTCTCTTTCGCACTCGGTACTCATAGCATAAAGCTCTGATGCCACTTTGTTGGGAAATACACTCACGCACACACACAAAGAATGCTACGAGACACACACTACACATAAAACGTGATTGTTGAATAAAATATCGAGGGGATGGGACGCACATTTTGGAATAGGAAGAATGAAAACACTGTGCTTCACTGTTGTATTATATTGAATGAGAATAGGCATTTAAATATCCGTATGCACTGCAACAAATTAACTACTTTCAGCGCGTATATTACTTGCGTTATTTCAGCAGCAATATTTGTGATATTTCAGCAAACAACAAACCAAATCTGACTTAGTTTATTAAAACAAAATTGCAACTAAAGTAAAACTAACTACTCTATATTGCAAATAAAAAACCAATTAAAGATTATCTTAACATTTTGCCCTAGGACTTCAAGACCACTTAAGTTAATTTTTGATACACCTTGGAAACCAAAGATAGCCAACATCTTGATTTCCAATCATCAAACAACTTCCCGTCAAAAGCAAGCAATGCTCCCTGGATTATGCTCCCATTTTCATATCCTTCACACCTTTTCTTTATTGATTAATCAATTCTAGGATTCATCCAATCTTGATACAAATACACACAATCTTGGATTATCAAGAATCTTTATAACACAACAAAGAATCACTTGATTAACACATAACGTAGTTGCGCATGCCTCTTCATGAACCTTACTCTAGATACAATATAGAAACTTAGCAAAAACAAGAGTAACAAAGAGGAGTATCACACACATTTTTAAAGAAAGAATACCTCGTTAACCATAATAGGAAAAGTGGAAGGCAATCTGATTCAGTATGACTTAATTGTTGAATCTGAACCACTTGAGTTTGAAGACGCAACCACAAGAAAGAAATGATGGAATGCAATGAAAGATGAGATTACCTCCATAGAAAAGAATAAACCTTGGAATTGGTTGAACCACCTAAAGATAAGAAGCATATAACATTAAAATGGGTTTACAAAGTTAAGGTGAATCCAAAAGGAGAGGTAGTAAGGCATAAAGCTAGACTTGTAGTTAGTTGGTTTCCATAGAAAGCAAGAATATTACGGAGAGGTGTATGCTTTAGTGGCTCGAATTGAGAAAATGCATATAATGGTCTCTATTGCAACATGTGATAATTGGTCTATCCACTAATTAGATGTCAAATCTATCTTTTTGAATGGCTCTCTTGAGGAGGAAGTTTATGTGTTGCAACCACAAGGTTTTGAGATCAAAGGACAAGAACACAAGGTATAAGGCTCAAGAAAGCTTTATATAGTCTAAAGTAGGGTTGGGCAAAGTTAGTGTAACTGTACTAAACTACATTTAACTGTACTATAAAAAATTGGAAATAACTTAACTACTTATAATGGTAACTAACCTGAATCGTAAATCAGTTCAATTTTAAAAAATTGCACTGTCATTGGTTAATTAGACACTAAAATGAACTAAAGTCCATCTATAATTTTGCAATTTTTCTTCATTTGTTTTCTGTTTCGAGCTAGGTAACGATACACTCCATTTTTGCGCTTCTTTCACCACCACCGTTGAGACAAAGCTTTTCATCGCCTTCCTTGTTGTCGTCGTCGAGACATGCTTCTATTAGGTTTTCTTCCTAACCTTATCATCTTTAATTTCACTATTGTTGAGCGCCAATTGGTATTTTTCAAACCCTAACCTTAACATTTGATCATTCTCTTCTCCATTTCATATATGTGTATTTATTTTGTCATGGGAATTGTTTAAGAGGGAATGGGTAGTATTTAGTTTTTTAACATATGTGTATTTATTTTGTCATGAATTTGCTAGATTCGGATAAATGCAATTGCAGCTCTAAAAAAAAAATTTGGTTCTGCTACTGTATGATGGCTATTTTTTTGTGTTTGGGTTTGGGCTTTTGTTCATGGTTGAGTAATTTTCATTTTTGGCTTTTATGTTTGGTGCGGGGTTTGTTGAGAGCAGAGGAGGACGAGTAGGATCAATCAGAAATTGAAGGTTTGCAAAATCTAATTCCAAATTCCAACAAGGTACTCTGGTTTCTTCTACAATGCTTGATTAGTGAGCTGCACGATTCATTGTTCTTTAACTATGAAGGATTGTTGTGTGGCAGACTAATAAGACTTCGGTGCTTGATGAAGCTATTGAATACCTTAAATAGCTTCAGCTACAAGTATAGGTTTGTTCATTATTATTTTGATTCCTCTTCGGGGCATAATTTATTCTTGAACATCCTTTCTTAGATTACAAAATTTTGTGGCATTTCATAAAATAGAATCTGAGACTTTTTCTTAAGGTAGAGAAAGGACAAGTAACATACTTATTTGGAGAAAAAGAAATATTATTGTTGGTCAAGTGTAAAAACTAAAAACATTATGTTGTTTATCGTTTCATGCAGGGATGGGAATTTATGATGCCATGAAGTTCTAGCCTATAACTTTTTGTTGAGGAGAAGGAACTTTTTATTGGGAAAATTAATGTGAGTTTTACCTATTGTTAATTCAATTTCATTTCTGAACCTTTGTTGTTTGATGATGTTGCTTATCAAATTCAATTTCATTTTTGAAAAATAAATTATGTTTTTAGCTTAGTGGACATTCCATTGAGTAGTCTTGTACCCAAGTCCAAAATTTTTGACTTGCATACTTTCCCTCAATAGTATCATGGTTTTTCTTTCTTGTGGTTTTAGAGGAATGATTTTAAATTAACATAAAAACTTGTGCACACATAATGTTTGTAAAAATAGATTCAGTAAAACTGGTGCAATCTAAAATGCTATGATAACATGATGTTATTCTGGAAAAATCTAAGTACCCATCACATCTAAAATTAATTTGTAAAAACATTTTTTACATAAATTCATTTTAACTTATAAAAATTTGACCCATTTTATGTTTATCTAAATAACCATGTAAAAGATTTAGGGAGGTGAAACTGAAGGTGGTTAAAGAGTTGAAAGATAGTGGAAGCAATCATTGCATTACTTAGCAAACGAAGTGTACGTGTGAGATATAGAATACATATACATATGAGAAATTCTTTCATTCAGTTTATAATAGGTTTATAATTTTTCTAGTTATATATTAGTCCTTCATTCGGATATGAGAAATTCTAACAATAAACAAGTTCTTATAATAAATCATAAGATCACTTTTTAGTAAAACCTTAAAATTTAAAACAATCTCTATCCAAAACCTTAAAACAATTATTTTCACTTACATATTAATCATATTCATTTTTATTCAATATAAAACTTTTAACTCATTAAATTTCTAACACCACATCTAAAAATCATCCAAAACCGTAAAACTTTTTACTTTTGCTCTTGTATGTAGAATCTAACTACTTGAATATGTGAACTTAAAGAGACAATTGAAAAGCTTTCATGGATATCATATTTATAAGCTATTGTGTTGAATTGATTAAGATGATTTTTTTAATATTTTGTCTGCATATTGTTGTCATAAGCTTACAATTAAATATTCTATGCATATTGTAGGCATTGATTGAGAATATAAGAACTCAACATGATGATGGAACTGCTATTGTCTTAAGTGTAGTATTGGAGGCAACAAAAACTATAGAGAAAAAAGTGAAAATGGAGAATTCAGGTGAACCAGATTCCTTGCTTTATGATTGTGTTTTTTTCCCTAGTGGACATGTTGGATCATGTAGCTTGTTCCGTTGATTCTCTCTCCCTTGTTCTCTGTTTTATTATTTTGTAAAGAAGGATTCCATACTTTCTCCATTGCAGGCGATACATCCGTCTTCCCCAAGCTTTTAAACCCCAGAATTTACAACATACAACTTCTACTAGAATCAAAGTCTTTAAGTTAATTCTTTTAATCAGAGTACATGATGCATTGAACTAATTCAATTCACTATAGGCTTTCAGGTATTAATCATAGCTTTACAGAAGCTCACATATCTCGTTGTAAGGCACCCAAAAGTTTATTTGTATAAGACATAACTTCTCAAAAACAAGAAAGCATTGTTTTTTTATTTGTAGCAAGGTAAGACTATCATCTTCTAGCTTTAGTGGTTCCCAAACCCTCAGTAATTATCACACGAATCAGATGGATTTTACATTGCTAGAAACCGTCGAAACTCTCACACCAGCTACTTTTGGGATTGATCCTTTACCTCCTTGTATGGCTACATCATCAACTGAGCATAGTAAAGGTCGGTCAAATGTGTGGGGGCATTTTACCAAACAAAAACCTTATTCTGAGAAGAAGGCTAAATGCAATTATTGTGCTGATTTGATTAAATATTTGGCTGGAACAAATGGGATGGGGAATCATTTCATAAGATGCAAGGAAAATCCTAATAGAGAAGCATTCAAAAGGCAAAAACTATCATCATCAACTAAAAAAGAGGCTAGTGTTGGCCCTTCACCAACTATTTCTAAGTTTGAGCAAAATGCATCTCGAATGAAGTTGGTGAAGGTGTTTGTGAAGTCCGAGCTTCCTTTTCGATTTATGGAAGATGAAGATTTTCGTGACTTTGTACGGTCCTTGCAGCCACGGTTTGAGGTCTCATCCCGCACTACATTGAGGCGTGAAATGTGGGAACTCTATGAAGAGGAAAAAGCAAAGTTGATTTTTTTTTATCAAAGTAGTGTGGGAGGGTTTGCTTAACTACACATATGGACTTCAATCCAAAACCTAAACTACATGAGTTTAACAACTCACTTTATTGATGATGATTGGAAGCTTCATAAAAAAATTTGAATTTTTCTCAAATAACACGTCATTCAGGGGAGCTCATTGCTAAACATGTTGAGGCTTGTTTGAATAACTAGAGTTAAAGCAATTCCTTAGTATCATTGTGGATAATGCTACAGCAAATGATGTTGGGGTCTAATACCTCAAAAGAAGGATGTTATCATGGAATTGTCTTATCTTAAAGGGAGAATATGTTCATATGCGTTGTTGCGCACATATATTAAGTTTGATTGTGAAGGATGGGTTAAAAGAGATAAAAGGTTCAATTTCAAAAATTTGAAGTGTAGTTAAATATGTGAAATCTTCTCCAGCTAGATTTGCTAGATTCAAGGCTTGTGTTGAACAAGAGGGAATTTCTTATAAAGGTCTTGTTTGCCTTGATGTTGAAACCAGATGGAATTCAACTTATCTA
>Ga0214544_1005584_pt1 | contig 24184 bp, 16 predicted proteins | sample CNSS3metaG_FD_160074 | JGI IMG/M metagenome (GOLD analysis project Ga0214544, IMG submission 160074) | Root nodule microbial communities from cowpea collected in UCLA plant growth center, Los Angeles, California, USA - CNSS3 | ecosystem: Host-associated > Plants > Roots > Nodule | place: USA... | reverse complement strand
TATAAGTCTATAATTTAAATTAAGTTAAATATGTTTATGTCTCTTAACTTTCAATGAAAAATAGAATTAGTTTCTCCTGGAAATTTTGGTACAATTTAGTCCATCAATCTTAGAAATGCATAAATTTAGTTTTTTTAACCAAATTTTGTTAAGTTTATTTAACATTTCAAATATGATATTTTATGATAATATTTGAGTTGTTTACATAGTTGTATTTGAAACATCATATAAACTTAATAAAATATGTTTGATTAAAAGAATTAAATTCACGTAATTCTAAGATCGATGATAAACTAATTTAGTCAAAATTTTGAATATAAATTAATTTTAATCTTTACTGAGAGTTAATGGATAAATATCATATTTAACCCCAATTATAACTATAATCCATATAACATAATACTAAATAAAAAATTATGATATATGCTGTCATGTAAATTAATATTAACAAAATTATATTAAATTTTATTTTATTCATATAGTTACTTTGTTGAAATTATATAACTTTTGTGAAATGAATATTTTAAATAATAATACAAAATATATAATTCAATTACCATTATACTATAGATTTATATGTGACTATTTTATTTTATATACAAAGGATAAAGGGTTTAAATTTTAAATAAATATATACTTCTTACATGTTAACCTTTAGCAATTTAATGGTTTAAATTCCTAACATTAACTTAACAATAATGTACATGTATTAGTGATAAATTAAATATTTTGTGAAATTACTTGTATTTAAAAAAAAAAAGGTTTCATAAGTTAAGTTGAAGTTACTAACTAAACTTGAAAGCATTACATACTATAAGAATTTAAAATTTTATTACATTATTTTACTTTTATCCAACTATCAAATGAAGCTTTAATATCTACTCAATTTAAATATTTCAAACTAAATTTTTAATTAATTTAAATACCTTTTTAAATATAATCTTATATTACATTTTAAATTGTTCTATAGAAAATTGAAATATAATTATATGATAATTTGGGATTATATTTTAAAAATATTTATTAACTATAAATTTATCATTTGGACCAATTTCGAAAATATTTTTCTCAAAGAAATTGAAGTGAATAGATTCTGCAGTTCTAAGTTAAACAGAACAATAAAAATAAAAAAAGGAAGGCGAAACAAAGGGTCCTTTTACCTAGACACAACAACTTGTATTCAATTCTCTTGTTCTTCCATCTTCTTCGCATTAGCATTCACAGTTATAATTTCTCTGTTACTCATTTTCTTCTTCAATATCACTCTGTTTTTTTTTTTCCTTTTTTGCTTTAACCATTTCGTCAAATTGATTATTGCATTGCAGCTGCCTGATTCGCCACCCTAAACACCAGGTAAATTCCTTTCATCAGCGATTTTGATTTCACTTTACTATTGTAGGATGACTTCTCCCATTCGGTACCGATTCCACCTTCCGTTGCTTTCACTACCTCTTTTAACACTTTTTGTTTGCTCTCCAGATGATTATTTGGTTGCTCATAAACTGTTTGATTAAATGCCGGATTGATGGACTGCTTCAATGTAGTTGTTTTCTGCTCACGGTTTCCGGGTCTCTAGATTTTTTAGATATTTTCCAGTTGTTTGGTGCTATAATGTCAGTGCACTGTTGTTAATTGTTCACTTGTTCCTCTGGTCATTATTACTCGTTAACTGTGTTCTGTTTTCTGATAAGTCCTTTTAACGCATATGCAACTTATTTTTTATTTTGTTGTTATTCTTTCTCCATTTTTTTACATCAGCATGTGTGTTTTTATTTATAAGTAGTACCCAGTTATTGTGAAAGCTGAAAATCTAACTTTTTGGTTCTTTTATTAACTCAAGCAAATGGGAAAAATCATCTCACAGAGCTATTCGTTTATGCACTATCCCAGTTTTATCTGAAGCTGTGTGTACCTGAATCTCTGTTTTGCACCCATGAAAGTTGAAGACATTTTCCATATTATTTGACTTTTGTTGAACAATTCTAAGAGTTAAACAAATTTGATCCATGCACATATTTTCGAGAGAGGAAATGTTTCTGTTATTTGGTATTGTTGTCTGCGATAGATAAAATGTAAAGGAAATTTTTGAAATTATGATTATGTGGTGTGAAATTGTTTCATGGTCATCGACTCATGCAGATGTTCTGAGCAGCATTTTCATGGACACTCTCAATTGCGCTGAATTTTTAATGATATTTATTGATCCATATAGCTTTTTTTCCTTTCTATTTAACTTGAATATTGATGAATTTGGGAGAAAACTGTCAGAGTTCTCTTTAGAGATGTCAAAATGAGTTTCAACCCGTGAGCCAACCCGGTTCACCACGGGTTCGAGCCGGGTTGGGTTGAGAAAAATTCAACTTTTTCAAAAGTGGGTTGAACTCAACCCGGCTCACTTAACCCACGGGTTAAACAGGCTCGAGCCGGGTTGAAGGTGAGTTGGTCCACTTAACCCACCAATTTTTTTTTACAATTTTTTTTTTAATTTTTTTTAATTTTTTTTAAATTTTTTTAAATTTTTTTAATAATTATTTACTACTCCTATTATATTTGTTCACAATTTTATATTTTTAAATGCTAGAATGTTGGTTAATTATTTTTGGATAGTTTGAATGTTTAATTAATTTGATTGTCAAGTTATATATATGTTGATACTTTAATTTTTAACTATAATCTTTATAGTAAATTACTCAAGTAACCGTCTTACAAACAATTTTTTTCTAAATTAGCATGAAAAAAATGTATAGTTTTTTTATTTATATTTTGTTGAATAGTATGACAGAAAATTTGTAATATTAGCCATGCTTTCTTAGACTAATGAATACTTTTTTGGAAATAATTTTTCATATATTGGTGGTGAGCATGATCAAAACATTGGTTCTTGATTTTACTATGATTGTCATCTCATGGGTTACTTAAAAATTTATTTAAATATTTGAATACTAAAAAAAAAAATTAGGTGGGTTGGTGAGCCAACCCACTTAACCCACCAACCCGTGGTGGATTGAGCCGGGTTACAAAATTTCTGGCTCACCAGAAAGTGAGCCGGGTTGGGTCACTTTGACATGTCTAGTTCTCTTTATTGTTTTTGGTGCACAATTTTCTTAGTGTAACTTCTTCTTTTTCTGCCATGGTTGCTATAATGTGGTGTACAATCTTCCTCTAGGAAATGGGACTAGTGGTTATATATGATATTCTGTTTCACTCAATCTTTTATTTTTAGGGTATGTTGTTGTGATAGTTGAAGGTGCTTCTAGTTGTGCTAAGGGAAACGTAAGGTTTTACAATAATCATCCAGGGAATACGTTTATGAATTGATCTTAGAAAGTGGATCTAGACCTAATTCAACCTTAAAAACTAACTTATAAGGTGAGATTTGTATCCATTTATATCTTATAATTTATACATATCTCTAGTCAATATGAGATCTCCAACACACTCTCTCACGCCAAAGTTTTTATATCTTGAGCATGGGACTAGATATTTGTAAGTGGTCTGATAATGATTGACACGATAGACCCAACAAATCTTATTAGGATATACTATGATATCATCTTAGAAAAGTGAATTTTGGCCTAACTTAACCTAGTAAAACTAATTTGTCAGGTGAAATTTGCATCCAGTTATGTATTGTAATTTGACTATATATGAATTGATATGAATATCCAACAGTAAACTTATGATAGCATTGTAATTATTCTAATTTGGTCTTATATAGTTTTGGTGCAACATTATATTTTGATTGCCCTATCAAATTATCATGTTTAGTGCGGAAATTTGGAATTCTTGTATTTGTGTTGTTTACTATCCTGTAAAATTTCGTACTAAAATTATGAGCATAGCTGGCAAAGATCTTCTTTTCCCCAATTATGATTGCAGTCTGCATCTCTGATAGATGCTCACTATCTGGTGCTTCCTGTGGATATATTTATTTGAAGTGTTTATTATTAAGAAGAAAAGTACATGGGTTTCTTTGCTCTGCACATGAATTAATCCTTTCTATTAAATGCAGAGAGAAATGGGAATTGCAGGAGTCCTAAGGAACATTGTTCGCCCTCTGTCACTTGCATCATCAAGAACCTTGACTTCTCGAATGCCCACCAATGTTTCGATGACATCGTTTTGTCCTGTTTCTCCATCTCCCTGTAAACCTCCCCAGTGGATTCTTCCCCTCTGGAATCACTTCCATAGCTTGACAGACAGCTTGACAGACACTCGCTTCCCAAAGAGACGACCCTCTGATAAATCTCGTCGAAAGAGGGCCAGCCTGAGACCGTCTGGTGTGTGCATTTTTGTGCTTTTGAGTTTGAATTTGACTTGAATTTTGAGACAATTTATGTGGTTCAGGACCTTATGCTTGGGTTCAATATACACCTGGCCAACCCATACTTCCAAATAAGCCGAATGAGGGGAGTGTCAAAAGGAGAAATGAGAAGAAACGCATGAGGCAGCGCCGTGCCTTTATATTGGTGCGCTCTCCCCTTACTCTGTGCAAATTGAACTTTGGGGACTTCATGAATGTTGAGTGTGCTTTTTGTTTACATTTGAAGAAAATGACAACTCTTTTCTAAATGTAATAATGCTTTGAAAAGAGGGAGGGGGACGGGCAATTGGAAATGAAAATGGATAGGAAAATTCATGGTACTTGCTGATTGTGTTAGAAATTTGTTATTTTGAATTAGTTTCATTTCATGTTGTGGGAGTCATCTTGTTTAATGGTGAAGAGGGTAAACCTAGTTGGATAAAGCTACTTGTTTGTTGTTGAGAGTCATCTTATTTAATGGTTAGAACTTCGTGAATGTGTATAATATTGTTAGGTGAGTGAGTTTTAAACAATTATGGGAGATATACAGGATCTAGTCATTTGTCACAAGCTATAACAAGTCCATGTGAATCCACTAACTCTTGGCCCTTGAAATTACTAACTCTTGGCCCTTGAAATTACTAACTCTTAGCCCTTGAGAGCATGTCTTTTTTTTTTTTTTTTTTTTATTCATGGACATCACATTTATTTTTAACTATATCCCTTTAGTTCTTTTGAGAATTCCATTTTGTCATTTAATCGTGTAAGCTTCATGAACATGGGATATGAAAGGTACTATTATATTTTGCTAGAGTAGATGGTGTGCAAGTCTTAAGTACAACTATATTTGGTGGTAAGTTTATTTGCTATAGAATGTCAAACGAGTTCCATAGAAAAAACTATAGCCATAATCACCATTTAGAAATTCAAATTTTGTAAATGAGGTGAACTTTTGTCTATATTTAACTGTATTAGACCACTATGTGCTTATTCATTGAAAATAACTGGAATATATTCGGATTCTTTGGCAAATAATTGACTATCAAGTGTGAATCAAAGGTCTATTGTGTATCCACTTCAAAATTTGTTAACGCGATTAAGGAGGTTAGAGCGATTTTTTTTAGAACTTACCAAAATACCGATGTTTGAATTGATTTTTTGTTTTGTAAACTAGAAGTTTCTCTAGGTATGCTATCAGTCCAAATATTTGTATTGGGATAAATGTTGAATGTGAACTCTTGCATACAGGCGGAGAGGAAGAAAAGGAAAGCTCAGCTGCAAGAGGCTAATCGGAAGAAAAATATTGAGAGGGTAGAGCGTAAAATGGCTGCAGTTGCAAGGGAAAGGGAGTGGGCAGAAAGACTGGCCGAGTTGCAGCGACTTGAGGCACAGAAGACAATCTAATGGAATTTTTTAGGACCTATCTGCAGTTGGTAACACTGGTTGTGCACTCTATACACTATTTCTATATTTTCAATATGTTCAGAAACATGAAAGTCTGAATCCCCCCATTTTGTTGTTGAGAGTAAGGCTATAAAACGCTGACACTTTTCTATTGAAACAATAATGAAAAAAATAAAAAAATAAAAGAAACTTGGTATGGGTAGATCAGTGTGCACATGCTAATAAATCTAACAGTCTACAACATTAGGGTGGAAATATGAGTTAGGAAGAATGATGAGAAGGAGCGAGGAAAGTAGAACTGGTTTTGGTGTGATCCAAAGGAAGGTGAAGGGAAGGGGAGGGGTTATCCAGAATCTATTATCCATTTTGGCATATACCTGGACCAAGTCTCTCCTCGTGATTTCATTTAGGTGTGCTCAGACCACCACCATAAAAGATTGTAAGGAATACAGAAAAATATTTAGACCGAATATTCAAAAGAAAGGAATAGAAAGAGATTTTTAGTACCAAGGTTGAAATTGTTTAGATGTAGGGAAAGAAAGTAGAAAAAGAAAAGTAAGAAAAAAAATTCATAGATGCATTTAATATCTGTATGAAACTAAATTCCATCAGCCTCTTACACTGTAGCAGCTTTACATTTTCAAAATTGGAATAGAATAATTTGAAGAATAATCCATTGCTATAATTATTGAAAATAATAAAAAATTAACTTACTAATATCCAGAAATCAAACTTTTTGCTTTCTTGTGGATTGGATATGAGAACTTTTCTTTTTTTAACAATCAATTCTTTTTCTTCACAGGAAAACTAAAACATGAATTTTATAATTAATGATAACGTGTACGATCAATTGTAGACCAACAATTGTTGTTATTATTATTATTATTATAACCAATAATTGACTAATTATTGTGAGTCATGAGCTTAATGTTGTTTATCTCTGCCCATCTTAGTTTTCTATTTTAGTGCCTCATTTTCTTAGGGATATTTGTGTTTTTTTTTTTTTTTTTTTTTATTTTAATATAAAATAATTTTTTTTTTTTTTTTTTTATATTCTCTTTATATAATATATATATATATATATATATATATATATATATATATAAAGAAAGGAAATCTAATAAATATTTTATTAAAGTGTTTATTTATTACATTTATTTCTTTATCCATAGGAACCATAAACACATCTAAAAAAAGATTATAGTAATTGATTATTAATGGATGATTGTTTTTAAGATTTTTTTTTCATAACTAAAGTCTGATATTTATCATACTATCTTCGTTAAGAGGACGCACTTCCAACATAATCACTTATGTTAATATGAATAATTATTTTAATTGATTTTTTGAGATAATACTACCAATTTATCAAATTTGCCATCATTATTAGAGACTAAACTTTTAAAATTATGTTCTCATTAATCATGGGTGCAAAACGCAAATACTTGTAATATTTAATAGACACAAAAGAACGAAAAGAAATTTAAAATTATATAGACTATAAAATGTCTTATAAAAAAAGACTAATATGATTAGTCTTATAAAATATGGGTCAACTAAAGCAATGTAATTAAGTGATTAATTTTTAGTTTTAAGCGAGTATTATATTCCTATAAGTTAATTTATTTAAAAGAAAAGAAAGGAAAGGGATAAAGATAGAAGGATTGGGAGAAGTGGAAAAATAGAAGTATAGTCTTGTCTTCAAAAGTTAGGTACTCTCCATTATTATAATGAAAGTTAAGCAATTTCTTCTTTTCATTTTCTTCAAAACAATACTTGAGTGGAAAGATTAAGAAAGGTAAAAGATTAATAGTTATGCATTAGAAGAAACAATTTATGTTAGTTAAGTTTTGCTTTAAAAATATGTTGTGTATTATAATAGAAACAAACTCAATCATTGAGATTTACTTTTTCAAAAAAGTTTATTTTACCTTATATATGAGTTGATTTAAACAAAAACTCATGAAAAGGTCCGTGCAAATAAACTCGTTGATTTAAAATTTGCCACAAAAAATTTACCATACTATTTGCCAAATTAGTAACTTTTTCCCCCCACAAATCTACCAAATCTATTATTTCATCTAAACTTAAGCTAGGTGAATTAATTTTATACAAAATTTATATATACCAAATTAGTAATAAATTTATTATTTTAGCTTATTACTTCACTTAAATTAATTTTTTAAAATAAAATTTGAACTGTTTTCCTTTTTATTTGATTTTAATGGAATGGTCTTCTAATCCACACTTAGGCCAGGATGAACAGTACATTTTTTCCGTTTCTCTATACTTAGTTAGAAATACAGTTTTTATTGAATAATTTTATAAAATATAGTGTTTTGAAAGAAAAAAAAAGAAAAAGAAAAATATTTTTTCACTAATTATTTAAATAAACGAGAAAGAGAATATTAATTAATAAATAAACTATATGTAGTTTTTTTATAATACTAATAAATTTTACTAAAACATATGTTTTAATTTTAATATTTCTCTGTTACATAAAACTTTACTTGAAAAAAAAAGTAATTAAAAAAATGTCTTGTTTTACCTTCTTTTTTCTTCCTATCTAAAAAAAATAAAAAAGAAGCATATTTATCTCGTGTCTTCCTTCTCCGACCAAAATTTTATATCATATATATTTGTTTGTAGTATTTGTCACGAAAAGCATATATTTTTTGATGAAATTGGTTCTTCTTTTTTTTCTTTTTTTAAATATCTAATATCTATATCTATGTGTGTGACCGCTAACTCATATTTTGCATTTTGACCAAGTCCAATGCCAAAAATTCTTATATATAATAATTTTTTTTAGAACTACTGTGTAATTAAATGTCATGAATCTGTCGTAAACAAAGGAAATTTTATTGAAAATATATTAATTAAAAGTTAATTTGGTATGGCATAGAAGATACTATTTTAATCCTTAAATTAATTAGTATTGATTAATTTACTTTTACCTTACAATCTTAAGAACCAAAAACAATGCTTATTTTAATAGTTAAGTTGATCAATAATGATAATTTATAATACATAAATAAATAAATGAAATGAAAGGTGACACAATTAGATGTATAATTTTTCATTGTACATATTGATAAGTAAATAATATTCATTGTTAGTTAAATTATAATATACAAGTTTATAAGTTATTAATAATATAAATATAAGAAAAGCATAAAGTCGAGTCTTGGCAATGAGAAAAATAAAGCAATAATATATTCCATGAGGATAAAGCAATAATATATTCCATGAAGATAAGATAAACTTCTTCACACACATAATACTAATAGCAAAAATTCTACGGACAAAATTAAGGGATGATTTTAAGAGAGATCAAAGTACATTTTATCTTTATCTTCATTGAATGTGTAATTTTTAACACATTTCTCGAATGTAAAACTAAATAATAAATTAAATAACAATATAAAAATATGATTGATGTGATAAATTTAATAAATAACAAAAAAGTAAATTTTGAATAGTTATAAGACTATTATTTTTTTATTCGGATGTGGGTCTTAAAAACTTATACATTCACAATTTATTTATTTTTTATTTTAGTTAACTTGACTGACTTAAGAAGACCATAATTTAATTTGTTTGTTTAAAGAGAAAAATGTTAAACCGTCATCATATTTAACTGGAAAAAGGTTGTCTTTCATGTTTAAAAAATACACGTAATTCCATACGGAAAAAACACTCACGCCACACGAATAAAAACAATTCACAATATAATATAATTTAGTCGGCAGCTACATGACGCAATCAAAATGTCTTAAAACTTGTTAATCAATAAAGTTTATTAAATTTCCTACCAAATATTTTCACGTAATACTGTAATTAAAAACAAAAAAATCCATATTATTATATGCGTCATAGGGTGACAAGAACTAAAAGATGACATTGCACGTGATATGTATTTTTCTTATATATTAATATTCAAACTTTGTCTATTTATCTTTAATATATATTTGTATCATTGACATTCCCCCAATGGTCCAAAAAGAAATGTTTATTTAAACTGTGTGCTCTTAATTCGAAATTAGTTTCATTTTTCAGAAAACTTGTCTATAAAAAGGAAGATTGTCCCCTTTTATTTATGGTATAGGTTTAATATATCTCTTTCACATCCAAGTGATCGATTTGATAATAATATAATAAACATACTATTTTATTTTTGATTAATTATATTCACAAAAAATATAGTTTGTAAAAGAAAGAATTGAAATGGAAATTTGGATTTTAAAGGAAAAGTAATTAGAATAATATGAGAAGGTGTGATGAAAGAGCATGAAAATATAAGGATAAAGGTAAAAACAAATGATTGTTGCTGTGGAAAGAGAGAAGGGAAACAGAAAGTGGTTTTCGTTCCCATTTCCATGAACTTTCGATGAGGGACCCATCAGCTTTGTGATTAAAAGACACAGTCTTATCCCTCAAAATCCAACGCTCTTCTTCTTCTTCTTCTTCCTCATGCCAACCAATCAAAACATCGGTTTCCTCGAAACACTAATCCATCATTAACCACGTAGCAAGTGAAGAACGATGATGTCGAAGATAAGAATTCTGCAAGCAATAGTTGCAGGACTAACGTACTTGTTGGCGTTGTTAACGAAAGTGGTGGTGAGCCAAAAGGGTCGTCCACATCAGCAGAAGAGTGCGGAGGAGGAGGAGAACGAGAGGTTTGGCCTGAGTTGGAGGGTGGCGGTGGAAGCAAACAATGTGTGTCCATGGCGGACGGTGCCACCTCGGTGCTACCACCACCTTCAGAACTACATGTGTGCAGGACAGTACGAGCGTGACCTAAACCTCGTCGTCGAACACATCCTCATCTATGCCTCTCAGATTCAACTTTCCTCTGACGGCATGGATGCTTGGATTCTTGATGTTGATGACACTTGCATCTCCAACGTTTCTTACTACAAAGCCAAGCGATTTGGGTACGTAACCCACTTTCTTTGCTTCTTCCATTCACACACTAACTAGTTCTGAGAGGTTTAAATAATTTTTTGGTACCACCAAAATTTGTAATTAATCTCTCTTTAAAATTTTTGACCAATTTAATTTTTCATATTTAAAAATGCATGAATTTAGACCTTTTAACCAAATTTTGTTTGATTTGACGTTTCAAGCGCATTTCATAATGTTTGACACATTTTTGCTTTAATGTTAACTCAAATATTATCATAAGATGTATTTAAAATATCAAATAAACTTAACAAAATTTGATAGAAAAAACTAAATCTACACATTTCTAAAAATGAAGGACTAAATTGGTATAAAGTTTTGAAGATGGACTAATTCCAAATTCACTGAATCTTGAGGACTAAAAATATATTTAACCTTTTTTGAGATAATATTAGCACTGAAATGTGTCAAATGGTAAACGATCGAAACTTTAATCTCAAACGTCATTTAACACGTCAAAATAATTTGATATAATCGGATTAGAAGAACCGTATGTACTATTTTTTAAATTTGAGAATATCAAAGTTTGAAAAACAAACAAATTTTAATAACATCGCAGAGACTAAAAACATATTTAACCGGATAATTAATACTGATTAATTATGTCGACAAATGATGAATAAAACTTGCAGGTGTGAGCCATTTGACTCGACCATATTCAAGGCATGGATTATGAAGGGAATGTGCCCGGCAAATCCTGCAGTGAGATTATTGTTTAACACCTTGAAAGAGAGAGGCTTCAAACTGTTCCTGCTAACTGGAAGAGACCAAGCAACTCTCTCTGCAATCACCACTCACAACTTGCACACCCAAGGCTTCGTTGGCTATCAACGTCTCATTCTCAGGTATTTCTTACACAAAAACCTTCTTTCATTATTAACCTCTTCGATCCACATCTCAAAATTTATATATATATTTCACTGTCATGGACTCCTATGCTTGCTAGAAGAGCATCTATACGAAACAATTTGACACGCTTCTTCTAACTCATTTATGGAAAACAAACAAAATACTGATATAGCTAGCTACCACGTTATAACTATAATTTATTCCATGCAATTTGTTTATGATGACATGATGCATGTGTGTGTTAATCTAATAATAATAATAATAACTCATAAATGTCTCAGTCCTATGAATATTTTTTATGAAACTCGTGACAGAAAACACCGTTTTCCAATTATTTAATGGGAGAAGACAGAGAGAGGATAAAAGATATGGCGTAATTGATGGTGTGACGAGGATTCCAATTATTTGTTGACCTTTGCGTAACTTCCTAGAAACACTCCTCTCTTCCTTTCCGGTCAAACTTTCTTCCTCCAATAATACTCCACCACATGCATGCTGTTTCCACTTCATCATTTTACTCTTTCTAATACAACATCAACACTTTCATTAACAAAAATGTCTATTCCTAGACTTACTCAACAACTAGGTCGGCGATGTCTGCGGCTAATTAATTACATTCACAATATTTTGGTTTGGTCTCACCAATGAATCACACATGTCTTTGTTCATGGCATGGTGCATGCATATCAGGTCGGCAACTACTAAAACGGGTAGAGTTAGGTGCCAAGATGTAATATGAAAAAAATCGGAGATTTTTAATCAACTAAACGATTTTATAGTATTTAGAAATCTTACAAGACCATTTTGTGAAAAACATGTCATTTTGTTCACCGTAGAGGAGGGTTGGAGACATGTCTGGTGTGGTGTTTGACAAAGTCCATTGTTGAAAGCATTGGAATCTGGCTGTTTTGTGTTATTTACAGCTAGTGATGCATGACACTACATTCAATAACGCACTATTGTGTGAGAAAGAAAAAAGGACATGGAAAATGTGCAGAGACATTGATGGTGCATTTCTGAGTCCATTTTTTCCACTGCCATTGGATTCTTTTCATATTCCAACTTATTGCCACCTTCCACATGAATTTCACAATCATATCACATCATGAAACCAGCACTTAACCACATAAAATGAAAAATATTAATTCCACAGGTGGTTTTTATTTGGTGAACCATGAATGAATGTGTGTGATGACACCAAAAATATTATATCAAAGTGCATGTAATGTCATGCCATTAGGAAGGAAAATAGCACATTAAAATTAATATCTGTGTTTTGAGTGCTTCTGTAATGTCCACCCACTGATTCATTTAAAAGGTTATTTACTAGAATCATTATGATTTAAGGTGCACTTAATTGTTTACTGAAAAACTATATTATGTTTTTTTTTTCATTTAAAAAAAAAGAAGACAGGCATATGTTATATATCTTTCAACGATCGAAACCTCTGTTATGTGTGTTATGTGGGTGTCAAATACCCGGTCTAAGTGACCATGTGCTTAAAGGTGTTTGATAATTTTCAAAAAGAGAGTGAAAAGCTAATTGCATAAACTGTGTTTGCACGTCAACTGAACATCTAATCACTGTTTCGTTAGTAAAATAAAACTAAAGAAGAGAAAATACGAGCACTGATATTTGAAAATGTTTTTTCTGCAGACACATATTTACTATTAGTATTTTATTAATGAAGAAAATTGAATCAGAAACTTTTTTTTTAAACTAAGTTTATAGTATTAGCAGAAGACTTGAACTCGTAACCTATATATTAACAGTGGTAGCTGTGGTTGTAGTCAACGGATTTGATGGTGTGATATGGATGAAGAAAAAAAGGGCAAAAGACTTGGTCAGATGACACTTTTTTTCTCCGTATTGTCCTGGTCAACGTCCGTGCAGGCAAAATCCATAAAGAAAGCTTCCTCTTTATTTACTTTTCGTCTTGGTGTGCTGCAAGATACACCCAAGAACAAACAAACGACACAGATATCCACCACCACTTTTGGTGGACTTTGTCCTCGTCAATGGAAAACTCTTGCTCAACCTCCTCTTAATATTTAATCATTAGTCAATCAAGACTTTTAACAAAATCACTTGCTAAACTGCGCAAATGGTGATTTGTAACAGTGAAATAAGACTTATAAACCATAACTTTTTTATGAGCTTTTAGAGGGAAGGTTTACTCGAGAAACCTGAGTCCAATCATATAAGAGATTGATATTATTCTTAACCTAAAATGATCAGGAGTCGAATCACTATTCTAAATCTAAAAGAAAATGAGTTTATGAGTTTTGGTTTGTGCAGGAGTCCTGAATACAAAGGGCAAGGTGCAGTGAAATACAAGTCAGCAATTCGGAAGGAGATAGAAAGAGAAGGGTACAGAATATGGGGAAATGTTGGAGACCAGTGGAGTGATCTTCAAGGAGAATGTTCGGGCAAACGCACTTTCAAACTCCCAAATCCCATGTATTTCATATCTTGAAATCATCCATCTGTTAAGGTTGTCTTTGCTTTGTTATTGTCACAGCTCATCAAAGAAGCTTGTGTTCTTCAATATTGAGTTTTCAAAACGAACACACGTATTTTAGTTAGTATTTTTACCTTGTACTTTCCACCTCCTACTACATTCTACCACCTTCACAACTTAGTTAATGGCTATTTTCGACTTGTACTCGAGAAACCAGTGCTTGCCCAGTTAATGGTTATGTCGTCTTATTTAAAGTGTTCATGCCTATTGTCAAAGCAACTGAAGTTAATCGGTAACAATAACATAAAGGACGAGAAAAAGTGATTATAAAACACTATAAATATATAAATATGACAAGAGCGTAAATATTAAATTATTCTTAATTAACATGTATAATATCATTTAACATCTTCTTTGAATTCGTAATGCGAAACATCAAGAAAATGAAAATGTTTAATAGGATGAGATTTTGTAAATGAATCAACAACAAGCATAGTTAAAAATAATGCAGTGACTCTATGTTAAAAATGGAAGTGAAATGAGAATCAATTTCAGTAAGTTTCATATGTTTATAATAAAAGACTTAATTTACGAGCAATTTGAATGTCACTCTTATTGTCATATTACATAAGAGTTATTTCTTAAAGAAACCAACGTAACCCAACTATCTTAATAATATTGGTTAGAAGAACATTAACCAATATCTTATTTCTCAAACCGATAATAAAGTCTATCGGTATTATAAGAAAATGTTTTATTAATAATTAATTTTAGTGAATAAAAGTTGTTAATAAATATAGTGATCAATTATAATTTTTTTTTATAACAATGATTATTTTAGTAACCAATAATTTTTTAATTTGTAAATTTGTATCTAAATTAGTCATTATAGGGATTAACAACTTTTTGTCATTAAAATTGATTATTAATGGGACATTTTCTTGTACGACATTGTATAAATGTCTTTGTGTCATGTGTTTGTCCTTTTCAATCTATTAAAATATTTTTAATAGGTTAAAAGGCTTGCTGCATATAGTTCTGATATGAATGTATTCAATTAGTTGAATTGTTATACAATCAACTGAATTTTACTTAAGTCAAGTGAAATTAATAGATTGTATGGACAAATCAACCTGTTGAATTCACTTATGATCATATTAGCTTAATTTTCAAAGAGTAGAGTACCACTTGAGATTTTCTAAGCGCGAAAATAGTGAAACGAATTTGGAAAACTCTTTCTTTGGATTACATAGTGTGCAACTCGTGATTGAAGATCTTTGGATATTGGAGCAAAGTTTTGCTTATGTTGAAGCATTGAAGAACGCATTTTGGTTAGCTAGGGAGAGCCACCACTCAGGTTTAGTTGTTCTTGTACTTTTGAGTGTTTCCTGGTGTGATTCTAGGTCTGCAAGTGGGATCTTGCAGTGTAGGGGTTAATTTTCTTATGGGATTCAAGAATTTTGGTGTTTTTGTTATATTCAAAAGTGTAATTTTTGAAGGATTTTGTAATTCTTTTGATATAGTGCATGATCAGGCTCAGGTTGTCTTAATAAACTAGATGTAACTCAAATATTGAGTGAACCAATATAAAAATCATTGTGTGATTCTCTCTCCATTATCTTGTTCTTCATTTAAATCTTAAAGAAACTCATTAAATCAATCTTTGCAAGGTTTACGTGTTCTCTTATATAATCTAGTGATATAACAAAGTCTGATAAATCAATTGAAATAAATATTGTATGATAAAGCATGTTGTTTGAGTGAGTTTGGTGTTTTTAGTGTTTCTGTAGAATTTTCCATAATATCAATTGGTTGATTTTATATTTCAATTTGTTAAATCATACTACATGAACAAATTAATCTGTTGTTTTTATTTTCTAATCGACTGAAATGCATGGTTTTGCAGCAATAAACTTCTGATTTATTGGTCAATTGAATTCAAATTAAAAGGGTTTTCACAAGTTTTAATTGAGCAATTTTTTAAGTACTTTGTCGATTTAACCCACTTTCTTAGTTAAGAAAGACATTTTAAACTTACATCTAATTCATTTGTATTGCAGTTATCATTTATTGCATGATTGTCACCAATTTGATGTGTCAAAAGCACTAACACCTACACTCGTAGAAACCTTCCTTGTTCTCTTTTCTTTTCTCATATTTTCCACCTTTCTAATACATCTCTTACGTACCTGCATGATGTATCATCCTTTCCAAAACTATCATTATCACCTATATGTAGTTCTTCTTCACTTTCATACAATCCTTCTTCCTCAGATTCAACACCACTGTCATCACCACTTTCCACATCCTCACATTCCAAACTAGTAGCAGCCCTTTTCTCAGCATCCCCAGCTTGAACCTCCACATCCTCACACTCCACACCAGCACCCTTTTCTCAGCAACCCCAACTTGAACCTCCACATCCTCATCATTCAAAACAATAGCCTCCACCCCCATCATCATTCACATTAGTAGCCTCCATATCGTGCTCAAACAACACTCTCCACCACCTCATCATTAACAACAACAGGCACAACCTCCACATCCTCCTGAGCACCACACTCAACACCGCTCTAGGATTGATAATTGGTATTATCATATTTTTTATTATATATTTTTTTTTACCTTTTATTGGTATTTTTATTATTATGTTTTTAAATAATTAAGGGTTTATTTAATAATTTTAGAAAAAATAAGTATTTTATCTATTATTAGATAATTAAGATTTGATTAGATAATTTTAGAAAATATAAGTATTTGAACTTTTATTAGGTAATAAGATTTTGTTAGATGATTTTGGAAAAGATAAGTATTTGGATTTTTTTTTTTGTGAAATATTTTGTAGATAAGTGGAAATCTCATAAGATTTGAAGAATATATCAAAGAAATCAAAATCCCGGATGATTGAAGAATATATAAAAGACATGGGAATCTTAGAAAGTGAAAGATATATATCTCAATGATTATCAATTACAATTTATTCAAGTACTAATTTCAGGACAATCCAGTTCTGAAAAATTTATAAATAGAAGGCTTGAGATAATTAAAAAGCCATTCTTAAAATTCCTCAATTCTTCTGAAAACCTTTGGAGGCAAAGGAACATTATGGAGATTGGAACCATTCAACATTATTCTTTTTCTAGTGTTCAGAATGTATAGGAGTAACTAACTTTTTGTATTCATTAGGGTGGGACGTAATGTATCTTAACTCTTTGTGATTTCTATTATTCAATATTTCTTTTCCATATTGTTGTGTTTTATTCTCGATCTTAACTGTAAGATAATTATTGATTGCATATTTGTGGGTATCTAATCATTGGACACGATATTAGAACCTAGATTAGAATAGACAACTAATTGATTGTGCATCTAGACATAGAGTATCTCATTGATCATTCTTAACATCCAAACTTAAAGCTTAATGCGAACATTTAATAAAGAAAGGTCTAAGACATTAAGATTCTTATTAAAGTTTTAGAAATATATTGTTAGTGTTTTCATATTGATTTGATGCATGAAATTCAATCATAGTGAAGTCTTTACCACATAAGAACTTTCACCAATTTAATTGCTTTCTAGATTTTAAAATCTTTCGCACATTCAATATTTATTTTATCACTCCATATGTGTGAACATCGTTTTATATTTCTAGCAAAGACTCACATATGAAGAGATTGTGGAGAAGTAGAGAAAACTGACACGAATTTAATAAAATCTGAGTAGGGTACAACCATTTAATGGAAAATAACTCCATCTAACATGAAACAACAACCATTACAAAATGGCCAAGAGATCAAAGTACCGATTAAGAATAATTAATAAGTATCAAATTTTACAAAAACTCATAGTTAATTGTGATATTAAATGGTTTTACTTTATTTAGAGGATAAAAGTATCCATAAGTATTGTTCAACTATGTTTAATATTTGACTTTATGCACACCAATAAAAAGTTAAAAATAATAAAATAACTATATTTTAGTGTTGCTAAAAATTAAAATAGTTACACATATGAAATTTTAAATTAATAGAAAATAAATAAAAATTGTGTTAAACATCTAAAAAGTTAAAAAAACAAAAAAATAAATAAAATATGAATTAAATAATAAAATAATTATATTTTAATGTTATTAGAAAATTCAAAGAGATTTTTTTTGCAGAAATTAAAAGTCGTATCTTTCAAATGTTTCAAGTCTTTACATGTAAGGCTTGTAGCGAGAGACTCTTTGAGTGTTAGAGACATCTTTTCTTACTTTTTAGTAGAGACAAATTAGAAATTTCAAAGTGTTTATTTTGTGTAAGAGAGATATTGCTTAGAAATTTCAAAGGATATTTTTATCTTTATAAAATCTGCTATATGAATTTATAATATAATTGATTAATAAAGTTAATTATTCTAGCTTTTAATATAAAAATTATGAAATCAAGGATTACTAATTATACCTTAACGAGTACCATAAAGGCACTTGTTAGCATTCTCATAAATTCTCATAAATTATATTTAAGAAAGACTATTCATTACAAATTTAATGTGTGTGGAAAAGCTAAATTAGATTCTTTATTGAATTTTGATATTATCCTTGTACATGCCTTCAAAATATTTAGAAATACTTATTTTTATATTTTAATAAGAATTTTAATATTACTAATATTAATGTATTTTAATACTTAACAATGAATAACAGGAGTTATAAATTGGCTTAGTGGTAAGTAGGGATATCAACGGTTCTTCGTTGTTGCGTGTTAACCCTTCCTCAATTAGCTGTTGTAACGGTTAGATTCTCAATCAAATCACAAAATCAAACCGTTTTTCCCTCTCTCAGTTATAAAATCCTTCTTCCACAACCCACTATTCACTCACAAACATCCAAAATCACTTTTCCCCTTTTTCAAAACCCTAAAACCCCTTTTCTGCAAATCAATGGCAGAACGACGCAAGAAGATTCCCACTCGTCGACGAGGTGCTCAACCTTCATCCTTTGTTGATCTTCCTCCGAGAGATGCCTCCATTGATGGCTGGATCTCTAATGAAAGTAGACGTCCAGATTTTCTCACCCTTTTCAAAGAAAAACCACTACAAATGCCCAAGTTCATCAACAATGGCTGGTTCTGAAACCAAGGATTCTCCTGCCCTGATCTCTTTGAAGAACAAGGCATTCGATTCTTCACAAAAATGCAAGGTGTTTACTATCCCGATCTTGTTCGCGTTTTCAATTACAACCTCAAATTCAGGGGAAACATTGGGTATACAAAAGTCAAGGGAGTGGAGATCATTCTTGATGATGATATCTGGATCAACGTAGCACGAATTCCTCCTTCTGCTGACCGCACATCCATCTTGTCTACTCACATCGACGACTTCAATAGAATTCTTACATACCAGTCTCTTTTAAGGCAGCCTGATTTGCACATCAACAAAAAGTTATTGGCTGGCCCTCTCACAATTGAGGCAAGGTTGTTGCATTATCTCATTGTCTGGATTATGTGCCCACGTGGCACCAATCATGCTCAATCCAGTGAAGCCGACCTACTGATCATCTATTGTTTAATGATTCATATTATGATTGATTGGTCAATGTTGTTTATGGAGACCATGCTTAAGGCAAGGAAGCTTACCCAATATCCTCTTCCGTACTCTTTTCTCATATCTCGCATATGTGAGTACAAACAGGTTCCAACCGAGGGGGAACTCTGTCAAAGCACCTCACCTTCAAATGAAATCTCTGATTTTTCCCTCAAGCAAATGAAGATTGTGCAATTTGGAGGTGGATATGTTCATAGAGATGATGTTCCTAACTATGAAGATGATGAAGGAACTCCCTCCCAGATCCTGTCCCTCCTCAAACCAATGTTGGTTCTTCAAGCAATGCTGCAACAAGCTCTTCCACCTCCTTTGAAGACCATATTCTTGGCTTGAATCAAAGACTTGAAGACTTCTTCCTTATATCTACATCTCGCCATGAAGAAGTCCTTATGTCCATTGGAGAAGTCAATACTAGACTCTCCAATTTAGAAACAAAATTTGATGCATTCACTCATGATGATGACATGAGTGAAGAATTTTAGGAGATGTAGTTGTTTAATTTAATGTTATTGCTTCTTGTGTAATGACTTTCTCTTTGAAATAACAAATTCTCTATGTTATATTTGTCTAGTGTTTTCTTACTCTCTTTCATGAGCCCTTTTTTATCTTCTAATCAAAATAGGGGGAGAAAAAGTTTAAAGGGTTGTCTCACTATTTCTTTCCCATAAGTTGTTTAAATGCAGGAATTTCAGAAACTTTAAACATATATTTGATCATCATCAAAAAGAGGGGAGAATGTTGATAAAAGAAGAAGATTGATTAAAAGATTTTGATGATGATAAAGATGCTGAAGAAAACACTTGAAGATATTGAAGACAATATAGTTTATGTTTAAAGATTCTTATTGTAATATACTTAAACTTTTTCTAGTTATGTACAAAATTGTTAGAACAACACCCAGCCCGCAACTCCTTTGAGAGAAACTCATTTTTCGCAAAAATCAGTATGGTAATCGATTACCAACTTATAATAATCGATTACCAACTCAAAAAAAAATCCTATTTTTCAAAACCCACTTAAGATAATCGATTACCACAAATGGTAATCGATTATCACTGACAGTTATAACTTGGCTCTTGAAAAGTGACTCGAAATAATCGATTACCATTTGGTAATCGATTACCACTGGCAGTTATAAAAATATTTGTTCAAATTTGTACATGAGATAATCGATTACCATTTTGGGTAATCGATTAACACTACAAAACTTTGTTTTCGAAAATCACTAGAATAATCGATTATCTTAAGTGGTAATTGATTATTCTTGGCAGTTTCAGTTAAACTCTTCATTTCTAACTCAGTCTGCGAAAATCTCTTTAAATAGAACTCAGTTTTCAAACTTCAAACTACCTTTTTAAGATTCAGAGTTCTTGTGCTGTGACTGCAAAGTGTTACTCTGTGAGATTCTTAAAAATAGCTTTGAAAAGCCTAGTGTGAGTGAGTGATAACTTTTTCTAAGTAAAGTTCTTAGAAGATTGAGTGTTGTGTTGTTGCTAGGAAAGCTGGTCATCCTCTGTATGATTCAGGGGGAACTTTTGTTCATCTCTTGTGGTTGTTCAAGAGAAGTGTTTTCCAATCCTTACTCTTTTATAATCTATTTTAATCTGATTATTATAGTGATTGAGTTAATCTCTTTGTTTAAGAGATAAACAACTGGACGTAGGGTCTTTTGATCTGAACTAGTATAAATATCAGTGTGCATCTTCCTCCCGTAAACGCTTTATTTATCTGCACTTGGATTTAAAGTAACTGCTATTTTAAGTTAATCAATTAAATTTTGAGAAAATTTTTTAAAACCGGTCAAGACTTATAAAAATCCAATTCACCCCCCTCTTGGTTTTTGACCCTTGTTTAGTCATTCCACTGCGCGATACCAGCTGTAGGGTACAGATAATAGCTCCCATGTACCCTACCCACTAGATAAATATTTGCCCCGTACTCGTATCCATATCCTTCGGACATCCGTTATGCCGGTACACCCCTATTTTTTTCATATCCGCGGGTATCCATCGGTATCTGTGAGTATTTACAAAATTATTTAAAAATTAAATATTTAATCATAAATTCAAATAAAATAAAATAAAATACATCATTGTCATAAATTTTAAATAAAGTTTAAACAAACTCAAGTTCATACAAGTCCAAATAATTATAAAAATAAATATAAAATGACGTTCAACACAATGGAACTTCTTTAATTAGTGCATCAACAATCTTCAATTGATTCTTGAAAAAAAAATTAAATAATAAACCTCAACTGCCACGTGCCAAGTATTCTTATTTTGATTCCATCATTTGACAAGCATACCAGAAATGTCGTTGTTTATATAGGGTTTGAAGTAGATGCCCAATTTCAAAGAAGGGAAAGAGAAGAATGTCAAGGGGTGTACTTGGAAGAAGACAACATACCAATACTTGAAGCTAGAAGAATGAAGACAGAAGACAAGACAAGTTGTGCAGCTTAGAAAAAATTAGGTCAGAATGTTTTTTACTAATATATATATATATATATATATATATATATATATATGTGGGTATTTTTGTGTATTAAAGTTTAGTAGGTACGAGTATCTACAGGTACGGATACTATGATACCTGTACCCACCCGGTTAACATACGGGTATAAAAAATACCCGTACCCGCAGGTAGCGAGTATCCATTTTTAATATTTGTTTCCTACCCATTGCAAATTTTATCCGTTGATACCCGCAGGTATGGATATTTTTGACATCCCTAGTAGTAAGGCTAGTTAGGAGAGTGAGAGAGATTATAGTTCTCTAAATTGGTATGAATGTGATTAATGAACTTAGACACTGAACATTAACTCTTTTTGTTTTTCTATAAATATCCTTTAACTTCTCCACTTCCAAATCAAACTAGTTTAAGAGATTTGGTATTCACTTTAATATATCATGTCTATGCTTTTGGTTCTCTCTCTCTTTGCTCTCTTAGAAGTACCAAAATCATGTATTGCTTTTGAATATTTTAGTTTTCCTCAATCATGGCCAAAAGGCTTTTGTGAGAAGAAAATTATAGATCAAGAAAAAAGAACATGTCCCCCAAAAATACCAAAGAAATTCATTATTCATGGACTATGGCCAGAACCAAATTCTATTAAAAGACCAACAAATGCGGTTAATCTTACTAAGGATGTTAGTATATCTCCTTTTGTTATGATGGTTATATATGAATTTTGATTCTTTGATACCCCGTTCTCAATATTTTTATATCTTTTCATTAAATTTTTATTATTTATTTATTATTAATTGGATGACATCACTAGTTATTATCTTGTTTTGTCACATTGTGTTTTCCTATCTTCATATTAAAAATTTTGAAATTTTTTGGTTAATAATGTTATTAATCATAAAATATCATCTTTGTCCACACGTGAAAGTAAGGAAGAAAAAATATAAATAAAAGGGTTAAATATGTTTTAGTCCCTCAAGTTTTAGTGAAATTTGGAATTAGTCTTTTCTTCAAAATTTTTGACCAATTGAATCATTCATCTTTAGAAATGTGTGGATTTAGTCCCTTTAATCAAATTTTATTAAGTTCATCTGATATTTCAAAGGCATTTCATGATAGTATTTGAATTGTTTACACCGTGTTAGATATATTTTTGCTTTAATGTTAACTCAAATATTATCGTAAAACACATTTAAAATATTAAATAAACTTAACAAAATTTGATTAAAATGACTAAATTCACGCATTTCTGAAGTTTGAGAACTAAATTAGTCTAAAATTTTAAATATGAACTAATTTCAATTTTCACTTGAAGTTAAGATATTTAACCCTAAATAAAATAACATACACGTCTCCTAATTAACAATGTATTATATTCTGATGCTTGCCTGTTTTCTGATAAAAAAAATGTATTTATTCAGGATATAAAACTCGTGGCAAAAGAACTTGCTTTGGATTGGCCAAGTTTACTTGGGAGTAATTTTTACTTTTGGTTTTGGGAGTGGTGGAATCATGGAGTATTTTCAGAGGAACAGTTCCCAAAACTGGAATATTTCAAACTGGCGATGGAAATTTATAAGCAAAACGACATGTTTGATATGCTTAAAAAGGAAAAGATCGTCCCAAAAATGAAAGAACTTTATAATGTAAGTTCCGTTATTGAAGCGGTAAAGAAACACACTCAGCATGACCCTCAGATAAAATGTTATACACATGCAAAACTAAGGGTTCTTGCTCTTTATGAAATAAGGGTTTGTTTAACGACCGACGGAAGGTCATACAGAGATTGTCCTGATCCTCATGGTACTTGTGGTACTACCCATTTATTGTACCCGAAATGATGTATCAATTCATGCACCCAACATATTTAATAAATATACATTTTCGCTCGAACAAATGGTAAGAATGCAATGATTTGCAGAGATGAATTTCAAAAAAATATCATGTTCGCATTACATGATTTCAAAGGAAAAACTACAATGGATTTGCAAATTATTTGTAAAATCTCATTCACTCTATTTTGCAAAGATCTGAAATAATTTATAAGCATTTTACTTATATACCCTTCTTTTATATATATATATATATATATATATATATATATATATATATATATATATATATATATAAATATATATATATAAAT
>Ga0214544_1005580_pt1 | contig 24194 bp, 13 predicted proteins | sample CNSS3metaG_FD_160074 | JGI IMG/M metagenome (GOLD analysis project Ga0214544, IMG submission 160074) | Root nodule microbial communities from cowpea collected in UCLA plant growth center, Los Angeles, California, USA - CNSS3 | ecosystem: Host-associated > Plants > Roots > Nodule | place: USA... | reverse complement strand
TTATATATTATTATATATATATATATATATATATATATATATATATATATATATATATATATATATATATATATATATATATATATATATATATATATATATATATATATATATATAATATGAATAAAATCAAATAAGAAGTTTCTATTGAAACATACCTTTTATATCCATCATATATCTTAGATTTATGATATTTTTGCAATCCTTACAAATTCTCGGTACACATAATATTTTATATTGTAATTATAACTTTTAATATTCCGTATTGTTATATGACTCTTAATATTTCATATTATTATATGACTCTTAAAATTATATAAGCGTACATCTCAATTAAATTCGCATTAAATACTCAAGAAAAAAAATGTGAACTTAAGTAAATATTTAGTGTACTTAACCATTCAATCAAATCTTAATTATAAATAATTATAATTTTAAACTGTTAATTTTAAATAATATATATGTACATATATATTATTTGGCATAATTTAAAACATGTATCAAATTAATAGTAGTTATACTACAGTTCATCATTATTAACAAAATATTATCCATTTCCCTGTACTTGTAGATGCATAAAAATCAAAAATTAAATTCAAACTCTGTTTTATTTCTTAGTTTAACTTATCTATTATAAGTTATCCGTTATAATTTGACTTATTTGTAACTTACTTACACTTTAATAAATAATTAGAAAATTGGAAGACGGAAAATTTATAAACCGAAAACAACATAATAAAACTTTAATCAAAAAGTTAAAACTAGTTGAAAAACCCATTTTTTTTATCCGATTAAACTAAGATTGAACTCAAACGTTACTCATGAATTGGACTGTGTTAGGATATAATGATCTTCGACTAACTTGTTACTACAAGATGAGATTTGATCTTAAAAAGGAAAATGAAAATTGAGTTGAAAATTTTGTATAGATGAGAGATGAATAAAACTTATAAGTGATTAGAGTTACGTTTATAAAAAAGAGGTGTGACTTAAGAGATACAACACCAATGAGACTTGAGTCTAATCATTTAAGACATTGACATCACTGTCAACCCAAAATCTTAATGCAGTGGATTTATGGATCTTTATGCTTATATAGTGCTCTACTATCTCATTTCTAATCAATTTAAAATTTAGACTCACATTTGAATCCTTAACCATTAATTTTCATTAAGATATTGTTTATTTTTTATAAGCTGATAAATGTTGAGTTAATGCGCTATATATCTTTATTTATTTATTTTTGGTGCACCTTCTCACTAAATTAAACCTTCCATGGGTGCATCCTAGGTGAATGCCTCAAACTCGTCTAAAAGAAAAATGTTGCACTCTCTTTGAAGTTATATCATAGGGTCCTTCAACAGTCCTATATAGAAAAGAGAAAAGGAAAAGAAACAATGGTCTATTTAGAGGACAGTATAGGCATGGGTGACTTCTTTCTTTTCTTCTCTCCATGAACACCTGTCCATATAAAGCCAAAGTAAAGTGGCCAAATAATACTTTAAAAAATGAGAACCACGTGCATGTGATTTTTTTTCAAAAGAAAATTTGTAAAGTTTCTAAAAGTAAGATAAAATTTGTCTTTAATTTGTTTATTTTTTGTAATTAGACTATACTTTTAAGAAGTGGGATAAAGGTATAATTTAAATAAAATAAAAATTACATTTTTTTCTAATCTTAATACTTACAAAAGTTTGTTTATTTATAATCTACATTACCTTCAATCAAAACAAAAATTATCACGTCTTCAATTGGTTTAAAGTTTACTCAATCAACTTTATAAGATTAGTGGATAAAATGAGATTTACATTCACTTATATATTATAAATTCAACTTATTTCTAGTTGATGTATTGAATATACTTTCTCATGACGAGACATATACACCTCGAACATGTGACTAAACATTAATCCGTGATTTAATAACGGCTCAATAGCAAATAGTACAATAGGTTCAACAAACGACAAATATTCGATAGCATGTAACACAATAGGTCAAACAAACAACAAATCTTATTAGGATGGACTCAAACTCATAAATTTGATACCATACTAAGAAGTAAATTTTAAACTTAACTCAACCCTACAAAATACACTTGTAAAATAAGTTTTACACCTACTTGTGTACTATAAATTAGTTTTATCTCATGGGATATTGGTTATTTAAATTAAATTAATTATGGTGAGATCAAGTACATCACTATTAATAAAGGGTAACGGAAATTTAGTTTCATGTTTCAATTTCTTGAATGTAAATCCACCATTCTTGCTATCTATTTTGAAATTACAAGGTTTACATTATATAAACTCTTTTGAAAGATGATGGATTAGACAAGACGGAATTTATGTTTTTTGAAAAACATAGATAGCGGCAACATTCTCTCACTTATATTTTTTGAAAAATAATCTTCTATACAAATTGCAAAATGCAAAAGAAAGAAAAATTAATAAAAGAAAATCTCGACTCTCCTGTAAGATGCGATATGTTCTAGTTAGTCCAGCAAGTTATATAAACCAATTATATATTAAATAAAACTTAACATACATCATAGTTGATGTAACAAGTTATATATATATATAAAAAAAAAACAATTGTAATGTTTTAGGATTTAATAAATCATAATATATTATTATTGTTGTATTGTATTTAGTATATCTTTGATCTGTCCGCATTATCCAAATGAGTCATAGAAAGATTTGCTACAAATTAAACTTTATCATTGTCCATAAAATTTAACTACAATGTATATTATCTCAATAACAAAGTATAGAAAACTATGACAAATCATAAGTTGGAATAAAATGATTTAAATGAATATTAGTGGTGATGCAACTGGTAAATGACTTGATTTTAGCAATTGCTATTTTACTGGTAGAGACCAAAACCTATGTTTTTGTTGGTTTTGTAAAGGCTACAAGCATGGGCCCCGCGGGCTTAGCCCAAAAACAAGCATGCCCTCTTTATAAAAAATCACAAAGTATATCTAAATTTTGTTTTTTGCATTCCAACCAATCTTCCACTCACCACCTCTATTCATTTTAAACAAAACTAATATTCTACTAACAACTTTTTTTTATTGAGGTAATAGTTGTTTTTTCCCTTTAATATTTATTATACGGGAAACATTTGCATGTAACGTTGGATTGGATGGGTTAGGGTTTTATAATAAATGTACTTTTAGTTTTGATCTGCACTTTCAATTAGATGTGATGAAGATAGTACTACTTTTCACATAAAGGAATTTGATCTTCAAACATTATAAACATGTGTAGTTACTTTTTGTTTTGACATTTTTTTTATTTGCATAGATAATAAATTACATATTAATCTTCATTTTCTAAATTATGTAAGGTCCATATTCATGGATATATAAAAAAGGGTGTAGTGTGAAGTTTGGGAGAAGCAAGTAGTGAATGAGGAGGAAGAGGAAAAGAGGGAAAGATAGAGTGTTTGAAAGAAAAGTAATTTATGAGAAGAGTTTAGTGAGTTGGGGAGTGTGTGGTAAGCAATAAAGGAGGAAGTAGTGGGAGTGAATGACATTACTCATCTGTTTGGTAATGTTATGGGTTAGGCATTGAAAAGCGACCCCTCGAAGTGTGCAAGCAAAGCATGCATGGCATGGGTTGGGGATCTTCCAAAATTCACATGACTTCCGTGTCTCTCCCTCCAATCCTCACATCATCACACTAACCAACTCTTTTTTTTCTTTTCTCTCTTCCCACGGTCCCCCCCCCCCCTCTTCAACCACCTTTCTTACTCTCTCCTCTCTTTTTCTTTTCTCAGCTAATCACACTATTCATTATTTTTTTATACCTTCAATCAAATTGTCTTTACCTAGTGGGCTCGTATATATATATATCTTGAGTAGAGAACAAATTTACATGACAATAATCGAAATCAACGTTATCTAATTATCTTGATTCAAATATGGGAAACATAAGCATTATACGTATGTTGAGGGGGTAGATGTTGAATAAATCCAATTATCTAATATCTGTGTCATCGTAGATACAAACAGAAGGAACAAAGCAGAGCTGATCCTTGTAAACCAAACACCACGCAACCCATGTACGGACCAACTCACCAACTTTTTCTTCATTGATCCTATCCACTGTGGCGGTGGTCCTCACTTTACCAAAACCATTCAATCGCCTCTTCTTTAACCTCTTTACATAATGTAATAAAAGACATACCAAAAGTAGATGGTGCTTTTCAACTCGATCTTGCAGTGAGTAGAGGAGTGGGACAGGATTCTGATGTAGTAACACTCTGTGACTGAGTGAGGTGAGCTTTGAATTTCACAAGGTAATAGTGTGTGGGTGTACACGGAATAATGACACTATCAAGGACCTCGTCCACCCAACATTTTCCTTGGTGGAAAATCAACCGATGTGGAAAATCAAAGTCCAAAAGTGAACAATAATGACGATGTTGAAGGACATGATTTTTTAGGAAAAGAAATATATATATATTGGTGACGCTTGTTTAAAGTCTTGGATAGGTAACTTGGAGGTGGAGATGGGACTTGCTTTTACTTGGGAAGTTTAATGTGACTTTGGCCTAGTTTGAAAGCCAAAAAAACAAAAGACAAGTAGTTGAGAAGTTGGTGCAAAGACTTTTTGCGTCAAAATACGATAAATGGGGTATGCATAATGGAACAATATCCCATCTTTAATATATAGTTTGAAATTGTTTGAGAAGAGTGATAGTGTGTGGTTGTATAGTGATATAGGTTTGGTTTTCACATGGATTGCACCCTACCCTTTGGTTGCGTTGCGCAAGAGGCGCCCCAGAGACCAGTTAGTTGATTCATGGGGTCAAAGTGGGTGGCCTGCACGTGGGTCCATCACCACGCACCACCTCACCATGACTTTTCCCAAACACCAAGGGAAAAATCAAACATCATTCTTTTTTTTTATTTTTATTGTTTTTCCTGTTTTCGCTGACATATATAATGTTTCCGTGATTTGTGATTCCAACGTAAGGTGGGTCATGTTCGTGCCTTCCTCTTATTACATGTGCTGTTCCAAAAAGATAGGTTCAATATAAAGGCCAAACTTCAACACAAACTATATACCTGCTGTGATCTTTAATATCATTTTTTTATGAGCCATTATGTCTGCTCTCCGTATAAAATAAAACTCTGCTGCTAGTCTTTTGCTTTCAGTTATGGCTAAAAACTCTGGTTGGCTCCCACTCCTCAAAACAAAGCTATGTATATATATAAGTGAAGATTATTACGTGTACCTTTTGGCTTTTGGCTTTTGGTGGATGAGAAGGTTTATGCACGCTATCAACCACTCAGAAAGCAATCTGTAACTAAGAAAGGTTAAATATGCTTAAAACCCACATCATTCTGAATCAAATTCTGCGTAACTGACTAACAAGCTTGTTCCTTTGATAGAACTTGTATATTTGTAGAAAATGATGTATGATTTTACATACTAGTGTATGTGGCCAACAACTCTGCTTGCTACATAATTAATAAATCAACAAGATTACGAAAAGTTTAAGTTAATGATAAATATTAGGACGTGTCACGCTTTCGATTTCCGCTTACATATGTTTGAATTACACCTTCTGATCTTTCAATTTTCGAACAAAAAGATTAATGCTACCGTGTGTGGTCGTCTTTGTTTTTTTTTTTAACTTTTACATTTTGGCAATATTGACTGAACGCTGTGGATCGTGTAGTGCATTAGTCATGTTTTTCTCTCCTACACTGTTCAGTAGATTTTGTTTCTTACTTTTAAGATTGTCTTTTGATTTTTTTTATAAAAGATACATTTTAACTGTTTAACTATCAAATTTGACATAATCATTCTGTCCCCTTATGATATTTTATATTCTACTGTAGTTACAAAACATACTTTGTAGTAGTTTAAACCACCAATAAATTTCAAAGAAAATAAATATTCAAAATTTAAAAAGTTAAAACGACGTAGAACCAATTGACTTTTACGTAAAATTTCATATATATATTTTTATTTTTAACTATAAAAATAGAAATGTAATATATATATATATATATATATATATATATATATGAAAATTATGTATCCAATATGTAATGCAATATGTCTTCTCTAATAATGATAATTACTCTTTATTTTAATGTCAATATGTTAGGATTTTATTGTGTTGTACTTCTTAAAAGAATGATATTACAAGTTACCATGATAAAATAATATAATTCTGTTTTATTTTATTAAATATCATTCTTATTTTAATTCTATTAACTACTTTACTGAAAGCAATAACTTATTTTGAAAAATGAACGAATATAACATACGTATTATTTAATATATCGGGTCTAGTTTTGGTGTTATTTAATAAAAATGATTTTCATTGACTTTTGAAATTAACAAATATTCAATATATTGCACTAAATACTTTTTCATTACTTTTATTAAAACAATTATAGTCAGGTCCATGATATAGTCGTTATCTAATGTGACATTTAGACTATTATAATATTAACAACCTGTTTTCGATATACTATTTTAAATATTTTTATTACAGATAAAATATATATGAAAAATAATATTTTTTATGATTTGTTTTTTTTATTCAAATACTCTTTCTCTTATTTTATAATTTTCATAAATTTAATTGATAATATATAGGTATTAAAAAGAATGTATTATTGCTCATATAGGATCCTTTAGGACTTTTTATATTTTCGGTATATTTTTTTAAAATAATTATCGAAATAAATAATTTTTTAAAAACTTAAATATGTGAAATTGTATTTTGAAACACAAATTTTAATATCGAAAACATATTCTAAAGTACGACTTGTACTAAATACAAAAGTAGTGTTTAATTACTCATAATCCAAAATATTATTTTGAGAAAAAAAAATATTAAATATGGGATATTTTCGGTGAACAGTTAATTTTGATTAACCATATCATTTCGAGTTTGAAGATTACATTTCTTTTATTATATCTAACTTGAACTCTCCTAATTAATCTCATTACTTAAAGTTATCTTAATAATTGGTATTAACTCAAAGGACGAAAGGCTGATACATTTTCGTGCAAATATGTGATATTTTTGTCAATGAAATTTACAGTATGTCTCCTGACACCACTGTTTGTATGATATGGAATATTATAATATCAAAAAAAAAAATCTACAAACATTTAATTATCTAAATAAGAACATTATAAGTTAAAAATTTTAAATATATAAACGGTTATGTACAAAACGCCTAACGTAAACAAAACTTGCATGTTAGCATTTATAAATTATAAGTGATATAATTAAAATAAATAAATGATACAATAAATTAACAGTAAAAGTCATACTAAATGTATTTTGTATCAATTAATAATATGATTTTTTTATACTAATAGTATAGTTATCAAACTCAAATTTTATAACAATTAAAGTTTCTGTCCCCCAAAAAAAAACTACTCAAATAAAATATATAAATAAGTTAGCCATATTAATTAGCCAATATATTAAATTATCTTAAATTTATTATACAAAAGAGTCAATCCTTGGGTCCATCTGGAAGCCAATAACTCTATTTATAATGGTTAACATATAATTTATTATACAAATAAAAGCACAATCAATAGTTTCAGCCCATTGATAGTAGATTGTTAAGAGTTACATTTTCTGAGTTATTCGATCTATTTTTGAATTGATAATATGAGATATAGTTTTAATATTTAGCTATGGTTGAATTGTTAATTTATCTATTTATTGCATTTACATATGTTGACCAATATTTGATTTCTAAATTGTATATGTCAAGATCTAAACTACTGTATAAGTTAAAATTAGTGAAAAAGGATTTGACGGATATTTATTTATTAGATGAAATGATGTTATATATTATGAAAAAGAAAAAAAATAAAAAAAATGTGACAGTTTTATTTTCACTAAAGTTTTTGACGATCACATGTTTATTGATGTGAGTTGTGTGACAGGATTGTAAAAGAAATTGAATTCTTAGTTTGAAATCCAAACAAACGCCTCTGACCCGATAGTTCAGTCACAAAATCTGCATGTGGTGAGTCTTTGCTTACCGCGTCCCACACTCCAATCTTTTAATGCTTATAAGATAAATTGAGAGAAAAGAGGAAGAAAGTTATAAAAGAAGAGAGAGAAAAAATTGCAGTATCCTAGGCCCTTTCTCTGTTTCCTTTTCAACTTTTTTCAGTTACCATTTCCCTCATTCAAATCTATCCATTAATTTATTTTCAAATCTTTTTAACTTATTCTTCAACTTTGTTTTCTCATACAACTATAAATATGTATAGTCCCACACCCAGCTCTGCCACTCTCTCTCATTCTTGGCTCTTATGCGTTTGGATCTTTCTCCCATGCAGTCAAACCCAATGTGGTGAAGAAGGGGATCTCGTCAAAACCTTTTCTTCTTTATTTCTTATGTGTTCATCATTTTCTCATTGGATTTCGATCTCGCCATGGCAATTGAAGCACACTTGTATCCCAATAACCAGTTTTATGGCTCAAACAATTTGATGCTGTGTTTGAATTCTCAAGCGTATGCTCATAAGAACAATCTGCAGCAACCAGGACAACAACAATGGCTACAACATCTACACCAAGCTAGCCAGATGAGTCAAAGAACGTCTCTTCTTGATCCCACCTTTTCTTCTTTTTCCAATTCAAATCTCCACCAAAATGCTTTCAACAAGTACAATCACAACGCTCAATCTTTACCCTCTTATCCTCAAAGCTTGCCCACTGAACTTGATGAACAGAGAGAGATTGATCACTATATCAGATCTCAGGTTAGTTTCGTATATGAAGGAACTTTGTTTGCATTACATCAGAAAACTTGAAAAGTTTTTAGAACTTCAACTGCCGTGATTCCGGCGGGGAAGATGGGAGGTCCACCACCACCATAACGCCACGGAAATTGTGGTCGCGTCGGTTGTTTTTATCTGCGATGTCAAGGAACTGCTGTTTAAAACCTTGACTTTTTTTTGTGTCACTGAACTGAGAAATTTGTTTGCTAGTTTAAGTTTGTGATCTTAGGTTTGTATCACAACCAGTCTAATCGGCGTTTGTTTTGTATTTGTTCAGAATGAAAAGTTGAGAGTTTTGCTGCAAGAGCAAAGAAAACAGCATATGGCGGAGTTATTGAAGAAGATGGAGTTGAATGCTCTTCATTTACTGAGACAGAAAGATGAAGAAATAGTGGAAGCAACGAAGAGAACGAGGGAGTTGAAGGAGTTTTTGAGAAGGTTGGAGGTAGAGAAGGAATCGTGGAGAAAGGTGGCAGAGGAAAACGAGGCCATGGTATTGTGTCTTCATAACAACTTAGAACAGATGAAGGAAAGAGCAGTGCATCGAATGACATCAGAGGATGCAGAATCGTGTTGTGATGATAACGTAGGAATCACAATATCAATGGGAGAAGGAACAGGAACAGGAGAAAAGAGAGTGTGGCGTGGTGGGGTAGGAGAAGATGAAGAAATTAGGAAAAAGACAATGGATTGCAAATGTTGTAATTCTCAAAAATCGTGTTTTATGTTTCTTCCTTGCAGGCATCTCTGTTCGTGTAAAACTTGTGAGCCTTTTCTACAAGTTTGTCCTGTCTGTAGTACACCCAAAAAGTCTAGCATAGAGACTTTGATTGTATGATACTTTGAACATGACATAATTTTATACAAAATGATCCTTTTGTTAGCACAAGATTTGGAGTTTGTTTCTCTGGGACTTTTTTTGTTTATCGTTCTTGCCTCTGTTATGATTCTCTTTCATCACAGGCTCTAATCTAATGCAGAGCAGAGATAAGGTTTTGAGTTTGGCGATGAATATGAATAATCAAATGCGTCACGTTCGAGAGGGATTCCTGATGAATGGTCTATTCATGCTTATGTCCTAGATATTTGAAACCGATGAATGGTCTATTCTGGATTCTGTCTCATCTTAGTTTCTCCGAGTATTTTCACCATAAAAGCTGTTCCACAGGCCAACTTTATCACCATTACCAGTTACTTCTGGATTTGTAAAAAAGATATTCAGAACTCTTTCTATCAATGTAGAAATTTGGATATCATGTTATTCAATTACAAATCATAAAATACTTTAACTTTTCTTTATTTTTATAATAAAATTCAGCAGATTTACAATTAATTCATAGTGTAAGATTTTTTATATCGATGATACATCCTCATCAAATAAAAAACCATGAGATACTTTTTTTCTTTATGTTTGTAAGATATGAAATGCATTTATTTTAGTTTGATATTTTATAAAATATTAATATAACCTTCTGTGATATGTTATTAATAATCATCTTAATTTTTTTTAAATATATTTAGTATTAAAATGGATTTATATATATATATATATATAATTTCCATCTTTTACTACGAATTTAATTATTCTTTTATACTGATTTTTCAACATCAGTTAATTATTGACATTTTCAAGTTTGTTTGAACTCACAATTAAGATTTTTCATTACTTTCTTCTCAATTATGAGTTGTTTAAATTAAGTTATTATTATTTAGGCTTAAATTCTCTTTCATGTCTCATAATTTAATATGTGTAATTTTATTTATACAAAATTTTAATTATATATTTGATTTTCTATTTTTTTAAAGTTAAACAATTTCGATGTAATATAATTGAATAATTTTCACAAATGTATCAGTCAGACTAAAAGGGGGTAGGGAGTAAAATAGTTTAATTGTACATTTGATTTTTCTATTTTTTTAAATTAAACAATTTTGATTCATTAAAGTGTCATTCAACTGTTATCAGAAAATATTAATGTATAGGTCATAATAACATTTAATAGGAAAAAATGGGATGAGAAAAAGGTTGGTGGCTGAGTGATTACACAGCCCAAAGATTATATATTTGGTGGTGAATAATATTTCAAGGGACATAGGGTAAAAGTGATTTAATTATATATTTGATTTTCTAGTTTTTCCAAATTAATTTTAATACACTATAATATCATTCAATTGTAATTGGAAAATATAAATGTACCAATCATAATATAATTTAAAAAATAATAATGGAAAGAGAAAATGGTTGGGAGGGTGGTGGTAGAGCCCCAAAAATACTATAAAAGGGGCAGATTATAGATAGCAAAATTTTGATAAAAAGATGTAAAATAAAAGTGGGTATATTAGATTAATTATTATGAAAATATTAATTTACTTGTTATAGTTACGTAATAACATTTAGGAGAAAAAAGAAAGAAATATAAAATGAAGGAATTTAGGGTAAGATTGTATGAATTTATAAATTTCTCCTATATATATATACACTAAAGTAAATAAAAAAATATTATTTTATTATCACATATTTAGGTCATGTATGGGAATGCTAATACAATTATATTTAATAACTGATGTTAATACAATTCTATTTAATCACTAATGTTAATACAATTATATTTAGTCACTCATTATGTCAAGACTAAATGCAAATAAATATATTACGGAATACTCTAAATCATTTAAATCAAGTTTAACCGATTACTAAGACCCCACAGATCCGAGTAGAGTGAGGATGGTACATACCATCCGCTTCCAAATTATATATAAGTTTCTTTCAATTTCTTATATGTGAAGTTTTGTGTAAATAATGAAATATAATATCTCTACATCAGTGAGTGTCATGTTTATTATAATTTTTTAAAACCTAATACCCATCTATCTGTATACCACTCATCGAAAATCTCATCGTCATGATCTTTCGTAATAAAATATTATTTATAACATTTAAACATGGTGACATTTAAGCAAAATGAAAAAATAACTGTAATGTCACAAATTAAATAGAAATATTTAATTGTAGAAAATTGAAAATTTTTAAAATTTGGATAATTAAAGAGATTACAAAGATCCAATATAAATCCAATTGAAAGTTTTCAAATTTATCATTACTCAAAACATAATTAAACCAATATTTAATCATAATTCAAATAATATATACATTTTTTTAGAATTTGTTTTTATTTATTATTTTAATTATTGTTGCTATTATTAATCTAATTCAAAATACAATATACGAAATTAATTAATTTTATAAAATTTAGTTTTATTATTAATATTTAATATAGTTAGAAAAATATTTGCATGAATACACCTATATGTATATAAGTTTATCTCAACAACCTGTAAGATGATAAACATTAACAACACTAACATACACACAGGCACGCTGTCGCGTATATGTATATACATTTTTTAAATATACGTGATAGTGTATTAGTAGGTAATGATAATGTTATTAAGTTAATATATAAACATAAAGTGAAATATATTAAAAAAGATGAGAGAATAACTATTGATAAATAGAGAAAAAAGAAAAAAGTAGAGATAGACGATTTTATAAAAAAGTTTGTAGAAGTAACGGTTAATTTTCAAAAATTTAATAAATAATTATATTTTAAATGATAAAATTGATATTTTGAAATGTGGGCACAAAAGAGAAAATCTTCTTTATATTTAAAGGGTAAAATTGATATTTTGAAATGTGGACACAAAAAAGAAGATCATCTTTATATATTACTAGCGTAAAACATAGGCGCTATCGCACTTGTGTATATGCATTTTTTAAATATGCGTAATATTATATTAGTAGGTGATAATATTGTAATGTTATTAAGTTAATATATAAATTAAAATTATATTTATTAAAAATAAAGTGAAATATATCAGAACAGATAAAATAATAACCATTGATAAATAAACAAGAAGAGAAGAAGTAGAGACATCCGATTCTATAAAAGCTTGTAAAAGTAACAGTCAATTTTTAAAAATTTAATAAATTATTATATTTAAAGGATAAAATTGATATTTTAAAATGTGAGCACAAAAAGGGAATCTGTTAGTATATTGTTATAGATTATAGATTTGTTTGTATTTATATATTATAAATTTATTTTATTTTTAATTGATGTTAAATTTTTAATAATCTTCTCGAACAATTGAGCTTTATATAAAAGCATGGGAGTTTTGAATAATTGCTCAATGTAGAAAACTGAAAACAGAATCTTAAAAATATTTTGTTCCCACTGATCATTAAAGAAAGAGTGTTTGTATTTTTCTCCATTATAGATTTAAGTGCTCAAGATATTCAACTAGATGAAAGACAAGTTTTACTTCCTTAAACTCTCTACTTTTCGATTTCTTTTACTTTTATTCCCTATCGCCTTAAAGTGAGAAGTCTAATATATTTCTTGATTTGGGAAATTGAGTTCGAGATCCACTTTACAAAAGAAAACCTACTTTTATTCCTTCTTATTTCACAAGCCACTACCCCTTGTAATATAGGAAAGGATGATAATAATTGTTTCCAAACCTATAAAGATAACTCCTCACTAACACACTAACACCTAAGAGTAGACATTGAATATTTCTAATTTAGACCTCTTTTCGGTTTTTGCTAGAACAACTTTATAGATAAACGACTGAGAAACTTACATATTTGTGAGAGGAACCTTCTGTATAAATTAATGGTATCATATCGTATATACTTTTAGAACAATCGAACAATCTTCAGTGTTGAATGCTATTTCCTCAAGCAGTAAAAGCTGTCAAGAAAATACATCTACAAAAGCAGTTTCATGTCATGTGTCACCAATATTTGTAAAACTAATTTCGTAAAATTGATCAGTTTCTTTAGACAGAAGATACAACTGTGAATAATCCATGTTAACATGATGAATATCATAAGAACTGAAGCTAGGAGCATACATAGTGTGGGTATTTTTATGACCAAGCACAAGTTGAACTAAGGTTTAGAGCATTAGAAAAATCAGTATTCCTGAAGGTAATAAAAAGATTACATTTTCATCCTGTTTTTGATGTAAACACAAACGTAGGAATGACATACTGCAGTGAACTCCAAGGCCTCATCATCATACATATATAACTCAACAGTAGTGATAAAATCAATTCGAGAAGTATAGACAAAAGAGGCACCCAGTTCTGAGGAACAGAACCATTGAACTTACATATACTTATACACATTCAAATGCTGAGTAGATATCTAACAATCAATTACACAAGTTGTCTGGATGATGTGCTTCATCATGAACACCAATTTTCTGTCTAAAGACTTTACCTTTTCTAAATACCAAAGCGTTGTTCGTGGGGAAAAAAGGACCTTGCTGATTAAAGAAAACTCAATACAAACTAAACCCAAAAAACTGGCTAACAATGATGGCGAATCCGAGGGCTATTGCAATAAGGGAAGAAGCCCAAGTGAGCTTCTCGGTTATCCTAGGTACTCTATCTTTCAGTGCCTGGCTACAGGAACCTATAAACACAGTATAGCTTCCCATTGCAATTACAGTTCCAAATAAGAACATGATGAGAAACGCAGCACCGGCCAAACGAGAAGGCAGAGCAAGGGCTGGCAACACCATCATCAATGCATCCGGTTGCAGTCCATGAACTATCCCAGTGGCAAAAGTAGCAAATCCAATCTTCTTTTTCCCTAAGCTTGGATTATCAACTGATTCATACACGTTCACATCACATTCACCACTATCTAAAGCGACACGCGGGGTATGTATATGTACTTCTGAAGCTTCTCTAATTCCCATGGCACCAATTATTAGCAGGGTTAGACCCACCACTCTAGTGCCCCAAGTTCGGATAATTTCAATGTGGAGTTGATCCTTCAGGATTAAAAATATTAACCCAAACAGAACCTGACCAGCATCATGACCACAACCCCAAAGGGCTCCCACAGCAGCACTCTCCATTCGGGTTCGACCAATTGACAATGGAGCCAAGGCGGCTAGGTGGTCAGGCCCTGATAGTGTGTGCAAGCACCCAGCCAAGAAACCAGTCCAACCACTACTTAGGAGCTCAGTGTGGATTAATTTTCTACCGACGGCAGCTGCAGCAGGACCACCGGTCTTCGCAGCGGTTTCAAAGGTTGCAAAAGCTGCTGGTGCTATAGCAGGTTGGATCAAGATCAAAGCAAGAGCAGAGAGTGTAATAAGAATCCGAGCTGGTATTGCCTGAGATAAAAAGCACGAGGATTTTTTTTTTAAGATCTATTTATACAGCAGAATTTCAAAAGAAAAAATCTAGGACAAAAAACATCCAAATTAAAGAACAAACCGAAATATGCCACACATAACCTTGGATTTGTTTGTTACACAAGAAAAGAAGCAAAAAAACAGAAGCAAGGATACAGATTGAAACAATGAAAGAACCGGTTAACTAACTTTACAAGAAACGAGGCTCTTAATTTTAAGTTTGTAAAGAAGGTTCTTCACTTCACCCTTAGCACACATCAAATTCGAATTGTACGGTAAGGTAGAAAATCAAAAGCTGCCATTTTAAAAAGTATAACTGTATCACCCCCTTCGGGGAGATCCTTTTTGAATCTTTAATTAAAAAAATGGAGCTTTCTTCATGAAACATGAATTTGAAAATGACGATGATACACAAACGAGAGAGAAAAAAGAGTACTTGACAACAATGATTGCTGAGGGCATAATCATACCTTTGGCTTTTGGAAACTCACTGTTTTGTTTTGATTGAGAGAATGGGGTTCCGGAGGGGGTCGATCTGGAGAAGAGGAAATGGATGACAAACTATTGGAAGATGCAAGAAAGGGAGTGGAAGACGAAAGAAGAGAAGGGTTTTCATAATTGCAACAAATTGAGGTGACCCTCTTGAAGTTGGAACGTGTTAAAGGAGATAAATTGATTCTTGCAGTTGAAGATTGAGATGGAGTGAGAAATGGGAAAGATTTGTTGAAAGCTTTGAAGGAAGGAGGTGAAGGCGATGATAGAAGCCTATCCATGTGTGGCTTCTATCTACAGAAACAGAGGAAGAAAACAGAACAGAACAGAACATCTCACACATTATTTCCTTAAATAAAACCACCTATTACCTAACCCTTCCTTCTTTCATTTTCCATTTTTTTTTCGTTTTAATAACTTAAATTTAGAATTATGTAAGCCCAAGTGTTGTTCTCCAAACTCGAAAGGTGGACTTTTGTTGCACCGGTCCAATCAGAATTACTTTACTATTAAAAATAATAATTAAATATTTTAAAATTTTCATAACAAATGCACTGTAATTCTCAAACTTAGACTTTAATATTATGCAATATTCACCTTATGATAAAAAAACAATATTCATTATTAATGATAAATATTTTTGGCTGCTTTTTTTTTTCTTTTCAAAATAAAACATTATATCATTCTTCAACATTTTAAAATTAGTAATGAGAATAAGTCCTTTGGACGGTGTTTTAGGTTCTAGTGTCAATCTTATTAATGTATATATAAAATATATCAATATTTTTTTTGACCCGGTCCATTGGAAATTAATTATTTTCGTTAGTGTTTTCTTTTTCGCTTTTATACCAGTTATTCTAAAAATTTGTAAACGATGGAACAGTTCACGGATTATTTTATCAAAATTATATTTTAAAGGTATAAACTGTCAGAATTGAATTTATCTATTTTTAAGTGTAATTGAAATTAAATTTAATTGAATTTGATTGGATTTATTTATTTATACGTAACTGCTTAATCCAGCTATAATAATATTAGATTGATTCGTTCAGTTTACTAATATCTTCTGAAAGAAATATTTCAAATGCTTCTTAATTTTGATAAATTATAATTATTTTAAACATTGGATATTGGGCCGTTGTGATTTTTGACCATTGCCGACAAAAGCATGTTGAAACTTATAAGTCTTAAAATTTTGTAATGTTTGTTTTATGAATAGATTTACATTTATGTGGTTGTTTTGGCAACTAAGGTTTGTGGGAGTGTGGTGAGATAAACTCCACGTTAAATTAAACTAATAAAAAAAGAAGAAAAAGTTTTGCAGAGTGGAAAAAGACAAAAAAACATCCACACGATCGCACACTTTTTAACGTGCTCTGGCATGCGCTTTCGTGTGTCAGGCACACACCCCAGACCCACTTCTTTTTTCTTTTTTTCTTCGATCATTTTCATTACAACATTATAAATTCTATTATTACAAACAATCATTGCTTAATATCAAAACTTGTTGAGTTAATAATAATCACAATATCATCAACAATTTCTACCCACCAGTTAATATTCAGATATTTTTATATATAAACATAATATTATTAATGAAATGTTTAGATACAAAAAGCATGTTTAAAAAAATCTCTAACGAATTGAACTATAAATAATTACTAATTATAATATTATTAATGAAGATGCGATATTGATTGCAGCATATTGGGCACGTGAAATGTTACTATTTTCTGAGATAAGATTAAAGTTCGCCACTACTTGAATAATTTAAACCGTTAATATAAAATAAATTAGAAATCTAAGATTATAAGTATTTCTTTTGGAACACTGAGCGGGTCCTACTCTTTGTTTATACTTGTAAAATTTAAATTATTAATAAGAAAGTAATTTTATTTAATCTTATGTATACAATTTGAATAAATTATTCTTAAATAGTTTTGTATTCATAAATATTTGTGATATAATTTTGTTTGAATCAAAAAAATTGAAAAGATGTTTAAGTTAGAAATATTGAATGTATATATGTGTACTTTTGGTGAGAAGTTATATTTATCTTATTATTAGGGATACTGGGATAGTGAGTTTTCTTGATTACGATCAAATTAAATTAAGATTTCTTTATTAAATAGCCAAATCTGAAACCTAAATATATTATATTTCTTGGTTTAAAACAAATATTTGATATTTTGAATGGATCACCTTTGAACTTAAATCTAAAATTTAAAGATATTGAATTTCTGGTACTTATTATTCTAAACGTACTAATATCTATAATAATATATAAAGATAATTCTCTCTTTTGTGTCTATATTTTATAATATCAAGTTTATTCTTTATAATATAATTATTTATTAATTTTTTTAAAATTAATGGTTATTTTTACTTATTTTCTATAAAACTTTTTCTCTTTTTTTATTCATCAACAATTAATTTCTTTATTCATTTCACTTTATTTTTAATAAATACAAATTTATTTTATATATTAACTTAATAACATTACACTATTATCATCTATTAACATACAATCATTCATATCTAATAAATGTGTACACACAGGCGCTATTGTACCTGGACACTAGTTAGTAGTCAAGTTATTCCTGTTATTAGTGTTATTAGTAATATTAATATGTAATATATTAGTTTTATTATATATTATTGATATGAGAAAAGAAGTGCTAGAAAAATTATTACTATTATTATCATTATTATTCTTATTATTACTACTAGCGAAAACATAAACGTTATCGAGTATGTGTGTTCGCATTTTCTAATTTTCACATGAATTTGAGTTAAGATCAATAATATTTATTTTCAAGATATATAATTAATTTTTAAAATAATTTTTAAATAAAATAATTGTTACAAATAAAAGATATTTTTAGAATAACGAATAAGGTTAAACTATTTATAAAATAGTTAACTTTTAAAATAATAATTAAGTATACAACTAAAAAAACTAAATGTGAACACACAAAAAAAATCTGTATGTATTGTTGTAGATTATTATTAGTATTATTATTATCACTATTAATAATAATTATTATTATTATTATTATCATTAAAAAGAATTATAATTCAGAACTATAATTATTATATTGTTATTATAACTACTATCATATCTAATTTAAAAAATTGGCATTCCAAAAATATAATTTATTAGCCATAATAATAATAATTATTTTTTTTTATTATACATAATTGCTATTATTATCATTATTATAAATATAATTGTTTTTATTATTATCATTATTATTATATACTATAATTATTATATATATATATATATATATATATATATTATCAATTTTAACTATAATTATTATTATTATTATTTTCAACTCTAACTATAATTATTATTATTGTTATTATTATCAACTATAATTAATGATCATTATTAGTATCAATTATATGTATTATTATCATTATTATTAACTATAATTATTTATATTATTATATTACTATTATTATTATTATTATTTTATTATTATTATCATTATTAAGAACCATAATTACTGTAATAGTTATTATTATTATTATTATTATTATTATTATTGTTGTTGTTGTTGTTGTTGTTGTTGTTATTGTTGTTGTTTTACTTATTATTTTTAGATACATATTTACTTTTACTTATTATGTTGAATCATGTTTCAATTACTTGACATTTTTATTTGTTTTGTTGTTTATTTATCTGTATATTTGAACAATTATTTCAATTTAAAAAAATAGTTACTAAAATCAGTAGAATAATAAAACTGAAATTTTTTTTTTTTTATTTTTAATAAATATTTAAATTTAAAATATAATAATTAAGAGGATAAAATTTAAAAAATAAAAAATGATATCAAAGATGTTTATCTCTTCATATATATAGTTGTATTATTATTATTATTATTATTGTTGTTATTATTATTATTATTATTATTATTATTATTATTATTATAGTTAGATAAATATTTTACTTTTATTTACTATGATATCATATCTCAATTACTTACACTTTTTATTTGTTTTGTTGTTCATTTTATCTTTATATTTGTGTAATTATTTAAATAAAAAAAGTAGTTATTATTTTAAACACTAACTATTTTACAAATAATTTACTTTAAACCGTTAGCCTAAAAACCTCTTTTGTCTTCAACAGTTATTTTAAAAACTTCTCTTATGTACATATTTTATTTTTCTAATTTTACATTTAACAACTATTTTAAAAATTCATTATATATTCTTTGTTGAACTGAATTGAACCGACTTGAATCAAATTGAACTGGACCGAACCGAACCGAATCACACTGAACTGAACCGAATTGAAACGGACTGAATCAAACCGAACAGAACTGAACCAAACCGAACCGGACTGACCGAACTGAACCAGAGCAGAATGAACCGAACTGCACTAAAACGAACTGAATCGCACTAAATCGAACTGAACAAAATAGAATTGAACTGAACCAAACCTGACTAGACCGAACCAAACAGAATCGCATTAAACTGAAGCAAACCAGACCAGATCAAACCGAACCTTACTGAACCAAACCGAACCAAATCGAACCGCACTAAACTGAACCTAATCGCACCGAATAGAATCGAACCGAACCGCAATGAACCGAACCGAACTGAAACTAACCAAACTGAATTGAACTGAACTTAAATACTTTTTACTTTTGTTGAATTTTAAAACTCCTTCAAAATAAGAGGAGAAAATTTAAGGAAACATTTTACATTTCATAATTATGCAAAAGGAGGGTCGCTTTGTAATGTGCGTACAAAATGTCACACCCAAAAGTTTTTTCACCATCAACACCACAATCGTGAGGTCCCTCTTAAACAATTGAAACATAATGTTTTCCCCAAATTAAATATAGCAAGTGTATAAACAATAATATAAACAAATTGTATACTTTCAATAAAACAACATTGAAAGGACAAACTTAAATTTGTTTGTATTCACCTTTCACGAAAATAACTATCTTGTCAAAGTGGAAAACATAGAGTTTCAAAATTGGTAAAAGCCTAAATATTTAAGAAAAATATTATAAGACGATGAAAAAAAAATTGAAATGGGAGTAGTGAAGCATTGAGTATAAAAAAATGAGAAAAATGCAAAAGACATATAAGAGAAAGATAAAATGTTAATTAGAGTTAAGGTTAAAAAAAAGAGAAACCAATTTGGTGGGTGTGTGAGGTGTTAGAATTGCATTGAAGGTGGTAAGGTGGGATGAAGAGAGAAAGGCAGCATGACCTTATATAGTAGTGACGAGGATGAGAAGCTCACGATCATTGTCTCAATGGTGGTGATTGAATTAAAAAATGGAGTGTGTGCGGTGTTTAGGATAAATGGTCATCGAAGAAAAATGAGAAAATAAAATACATAATTCAATTAGTGAGCAGTTAATCGATAAAAGTTCAATTTTTTTAAAGTAAACGATAAAACAATATTGTTTAATTTTTATTATTTTTTATTGTTTTTTTACTTTAATATTTAATTTTTATTATAAATAGTTTAGTTTTTTTTTATTATTTTAATATAATATAGATAATCATAGTTAAATTTAGGTAGACTACTTTATGTCATCTATAACAATATATAAAGAGGATACCCTCTTTTGTGTCCATATTTCTTTATTCCAATTTTACCCTTAATTATTATTTTAAAAACTAATTATTTTATAAATAGTTTACTTTTAACCGTTAGCCTAATAACCTCTTTTGTCTTCAAGAGTTGTTTTAAAAACTTCTCTTATGTACATTTTTTTTTTTAATTTTACATTTAACAATTATTTTAAAAATTCATTATATATTCTTTATTGAATTAAACTGAATCGAACATAATCAAAATTGAACTGAATCGAACCAGACCAGACCTATTTGACAACTAAAATATTTTCACACACATTTAACACCTAAAATATTTTTACACCCATTTGACACCTAAAATATTTTTACAGTCATGTGACACCTAAAATATTTTTACACCCATGTGACAACAAAAATATTTTCACACACATTTGACACTTAAAATATTTTTACACCTATTGGACAATTATAATTTTTTAACATTCATTTGACACCTAAAATATTTTTACATCTATTTGACACATAAAATTTTTTTACACCCATTTGACAACTAAAATATTTTCACACCCATTTGACATCTAAAATATTCTTACACCCATTTGATAACTATTATTTTTTAACACCTATTTGATACCTAAAATTATTTTACACCCATTTGACAACAATAATTCTTGTACACCCATTTGACACCTAATATTTCTACACACATTTGACACATAAAATATTTTGACACCCTTTTAACACCAAAAATATTTTTACATCCATTTGACACCTAAAATTTTTTTAGACCCATCTGACAACTAAAATATTTTCACACCCATTTGACACCCGAAATATATTTACACCCATTTGACAACTATACCCTTTTAGCACCCAATTGACACCTAAAATATTTCTAAAAACATTTGACACTTAAAATATTTTTACATCCATTTGACACCTAAAATATTTTCACCCAATTGACAACTATAATTTTTTAGCACCCATTTGACACTAAAATACTTTTACACACATTTGACACTTAAAATATTTTTACACCAATTTGACACCTAAACTAATTTTACACCCATTTGACACCTAAAATGTTTTTACATCCATTTGACAAATATAATTTTTATACACCCATTTGATAACTAAAATATTTTTACACACATTTGACATTTAAAGTAATTTTACACTCATTTAACACCCACAATATTTTACACGCATTTGACACCTAAAATATTTTTACACGCATTTGACACCTAAAACATTTATACGCCAATTTCTCAACTCTATTTTTTTCTCACCAATTTGACACCTAAAATATTTTTATACCCATTTGATACGTAAATTTTTTTACACCCATTTGACAACTATAAATTTTGTACACTTGTTTGACACCTAAAATTTTATATATCCATTTGACAACTAAAATATTTTCACACACATTTAACACCTAAAATATTTTTATACTCATTTGACACCTGCAATATTTTTATAGCCATTTGACAGCTAAAATGTTTTTACACCCATTTGACAACAAAAATATTTTCACACACATTTGACACTTAAAATATTTTTACACATATTGGACAATTATAATTTTTATACACTTATTTGACACTTAAAATATTTTTGCACCCATTTGACACTTAAAAAATTTTTACACCCATTTAATACCTAAAATATTTTTACACCAATTTGACAACTATTATTTTTTTAGCATCCATTTGATACCTAAAATTATTTTACACTAATTTGAGAACTATAATTTTTGTACACCCATTTGACACCTAAACTATTTCTACACACATTTGACACAAAACATTTTGACACCCTTTTGACACCAAAAATATTTTTATACCCATTTGACACCTAACATTTTTTTAGACCTATTTGACAACACCATAATTATCATAACGGTAAAATTTTAAGATTGTTTTAATCTTAACTTGAATTCAATTTTTAAAATAAAATAACGGTAAACATTTCACTTTTACACATTATATAAAACTTTAATAAATGATATATCTGATCAATTTTAAAATAATTATTTTTTAAATTAATATTTAAAAAATAATAATTAAAGATAATAATTAATTTTTAAAAAAATTTAAAAAATTTAAAATTTTTAAAATAATAATTAAAGATAAAATTGAAATAATAAAGTGTGTAAAAAAAAGTATCTTAGTAAGATTTTAAGCTTTCCTTTTATAACAATATATAAAGAGATTCATGTTATGAATTAATGATTGTCCATTGAGGTGATACATTTACTCATATGATTCACTGTTGATGGTAAATATAATATTTGTATTAACTAAGTTGATTTATTTCCTTTATGGATCACATATTGTATCTATAAATAAGACTCTTCCTATCAATAATAATACACATACAAAGAGAAGTTGATCCCTATTATCTCATTCTCTATTCTTCCTCTCCTTTGTCTCTCTCTTATTACCTTTATTTTATAATAATTCCCTCTTTTGTGTCCATATTTCATAATACAAATTTTATCCTTTACGATATAATTATTATTACAATTTTTAAAATTAATGGTTATTTTTACTTATTTTCTATAAAACTGTTTATCTTTTTTTCTTTTTTTTTTATTCATGAACAATTAATTTTTCTATTCATTTCACTTTATTTTTAATAAATACAATTTTATTTTATATATTAACTTAATAACATCACACTATTATCACCTATTAGCATACAATCATTCATATCTAAAAACTTGTTAAATAACAAATATTTTAGTTTTTACATAATAATAGCTACCAACATAAAACAACTTTTATAGATTTTTAAATGTTTCATAACTCGTGAAATTATTATTATTTTTTTGTGTTTAGAGAATGGATAACAAATAATAATCATGGAGACTCTGTTTCATGAGAAGTTGTTTTAATTCACTCTAATAATTTTCTTCCTGTACTTGTAAGACCCTAGAAAATGGCGTTTTAAAAGTGATAGTGGTTTAAAAATAGTGAGACTCGATTATTTTAATATTAAAAGGTTTTAGTATAAATAGAATTGTTATAAACGAGTTTCATTATTTTAAAACACACCATCTCTCTAGAAACCACTTTTCTAGAGTTCTCTGACTTCTCTCTAGAGGTTCTGTCTCTCT
>Ga0214544_1005571_pt1 | contig 24220 bp, 10 predicted proteins | sample CNSS3metaG_FD_160074 | JGI IMG/M metagenome (GOLD analysis project Ga0214544, IMG submission 160074) | Root nodule microbial communities from cowpea collected in UCLA plant growth center, Los Angeles, California, USA - CNSS3 | ecosystem: Host-associated > Plants > Roots > Nodule | place: USA... | reverse complement strand
TATATATATATATATATATATATATATGAATTTATTAAGATGAGTGTAATTGAGTAGTATGTGTAATAGGGTTGAGGAAATGGCACTATCACTCTGTTGCATTATTATTCTCTCCCATATCTGACATATTTATACAGAAACAAACATATATTTTCAGAAATTTCTGAAACTTAACCCCACAACACGTGAATCTGACATCTTCATTTTCCTAATATTCATATCAACTCATTATTGCATTTGCTTATTCCCTCAGTTTCACTAACTATCACAATTCAACATTTCAAATTAATCTAATTCAAAAATCATTCTTCTCTTTATCTCTTGCTTCAACACAGTGTGGACATGATTTTTCTCTTCTTCTTTTGTATATAAAAATTAGTGCTTCTCAAGAAAAGTTCAATAATTATTTACTATATATAACAAGCACATGAAATGGTAGATATTAGTTAAAAGAACAAACAAGCATTATCCTTGAGAAAATATTAATAAGTCAAGAATTTCTATTTGATTTAATATTTTGTGCATTATAAATTAGTTTCATAAAATTGATTTTATATTAAAACTAGTTCAGCAGAGGTGAAATAAATAAATACAAGAAGTATTATAAATTAAAGTAAATTAAATATGTAGTATCTCCATTTGGTTTGTTCTGAATTTCTTTTTATTATAAACCATGATTAGTTTAATAATGAGATTTCATGTACTTCTTAAGATTTTTATTTAATTTTAATGGAATACTATTATTGTGATACAATAAGTTATTATAATTAACATTAAAAAGTAGAAGAAAAAAGTTCAAGACAAAAGGAACTAGTCCAATGAATTATATGAATATTTATGTACAAATAAATGATATATGTAGAAAAAAATGTAGAAGTGCTTATTCTTTCTAAATCATTTTTATCTTATAAACTATCAAATTATTTCACTCGTATCTTTATCTTCTTCTTTTCTTTTCTCTTGTTCTTTTTTTACTGCACCACACTTCTGCCATTAAATAATTGAAAGAATTTCTTACTCTTTAAAAATCATTTAAACTTAATAACTTTGTAACACAATCTCTGTATCTGTTTTTGTTTGACTTTTTATTTAGATTTTTTGTATGATTTTGTACTTGAATGTTTTTGGTAAAATAAATCATCTTGGTTAATGCTTTGAAGGTGTTTCTGAATTAGGCTTTCAGTCTTAAAAGCTATGTTTGACTGAAAATGGAAGTGGTGAGTTTAGAGTTGTCGTATATGCACCAATTCTTCATATGCCAGCTCACCAAATTCCAAATTCCAAATTCCTTCTTCTATTCACTGTTTATGAATAAAGTTAAAGTGCCAATAACCAAATACAAGAAATATATACATACTTTCAATATTTTTACTTCCACCAAAAATGTTTACCCTTTGATTTGATAAGACAAATATAAGGTACGGACAAAGAAAACCTGTGAAAAATAAGAAGGTTTAATAGAGAAAAAGGAAAATTATGAGTTTCATAATTATATATACTTTTATTCATTTATTAACTATTTCTCCCTTATTTTATTTATTTTTAACCAAGCATTTTCATTTATATTTTTGACAGTTTATTCCACTCACATTTTCTATTTTCTATTGTTCATCATATTTTTCTTTTCTTCAAAAGTATAAAACAATTCAAAAAAAGTTCATCACAAGTTTATGAGTAACTTTGGAGAAAAATAATTAGTTAAAACTTTTCACTTTTTTACAAATTTTTATTTTATTTTAATTTTAAATTCTTATTGTTGTCATGGTTAGTTTGTTAACGTAATTACAAACAATGAAATTAAACTTTTAACATTTGTTAAAAAAAAAAAATATGATCATATCCTGTATACTTCCTAACCTAATCAAGCATTTTAAACTTTTTACTTTTAGTTAATGGAGGAATAAACGTCCAAATAAGGTCCAACTAAAAACGACATTCATGTGAAGACAAGTCTAAACTGCATAGATAAAATAATATTATCAATATATAATTAACATTTCTAAAATTGTTAATTATTTTCTTACTAAACATTTATCATCAATAAAGTTAATAAATATTTCATTAACATAGCATAATAATAATAATAATAATAATAATAATAATAATAATAAACACCCTAAATCTATTTATTTGATACACGGGAGAGGAGAATCGTAAGGAAGTGTCATTACTTACATAAATAAGAAAGAAATAACAAATCTTTTATTCATAAACATGTATATAAACATGTATGGAGCAATTGTCGATTCACACTATAAAGAAAACCCATTAAGTTGACAAATAATAATAATCATAATCAATAAGCACAAATCAATTAAGTTGAACAATAAACCATTCATAATTCAACCTAATAATAATATTGATGATAATAATAATAATTAATTAGGAAAAGAAAAGAATAAACAGGAGAAGTTTGATAGTACTGTAAGAGAAGCATTACAAATAGGTCAAATCCATAGAAAGCAGCACAGGAATAACTCAAAACACTGTACAAATGAAAAAATTGAAAAGTACAAAGTGCTACTTTTATTTTACAAAGATTCTAAAAAACAGCTCCCAGTTCCATTTGGTCACAACAGTGACAAAGCTCTTTAAAGTGTGTTTCTGACTCTCATGTGACTTCCAACTCTGTAACACGGTTACATTCAAACATAACATCTCACTAATCATAAGAACAAACACAATGAATCGGAACTTCTCTATTTCAAATAGAGATTTTTTTTTTTGTGGGTAGTAAAAGTTTAATGAAAACATAGAAAAAAAATATTCGAACTTTGCTTAAGAAACTTCAATTGGTGTCCAAAGGGAGAGGCTCAGCTTCAGAGAGTTCTTTCAGCGTTTTCAACAGCTGGGCACCTTTTCTCCTGGCCCGAGCGCTGCACTCGCCCTGGAGCGCGAGTTCAACAGCACGCGCCACCTCCTCAGGGGGCGCAGTATGGTGGTCGGATGCGAAGCCACCGTACACGACGGCGAGGACTCCGATGGCGTATTCCTTGGCACGGGCGGCGGTTTTTCCCATCATGGTGACCATGACAGCGACTGCAAGGGCGTGAGCGCGGACCTCATGAGCGCCATCTGGCAGCGTGCACATGAGCTCCAGGGCGGCGAGGGCGCGTTCGGCCGGTGCGCCGTCGAGTTCAAGCGCGGCCTCGATGACGGCGGAGACGGCTCCAGTTTCCACGGCGACACGGCGGTTGACGTCGGAGAGACAGAGTGCGAAGAGGATCTTGGTGGCAGGTTTGGCTAGGGCGAGGTTGCGGGTGAGAGCGTGCATGAGGTTGGGAGGGCAAGGAGGTTGGTCTTGGGGAGGGTTGGGAACAAGAGAACGTTCTAGAAGTTGAAGGGCAGAAGCTGGGTCTGTTGTTAGTTGAAGTTCTGAAATGTGGAAGAGTTCTTGGAGGTTGTGGATTTGTGGTGGTGGTGGTGGAGGAGGAAGAGGAACATTAAAGGTTGTGTTTGCGTTTGTTTTGACGAGGTTGTTGGTGTTACTGTTGGTGGTGGTGGTGGTCGGAGTGGGGGTTGGGGGAGAGAATCTCCACTGGGTGAAGCTTTGGGAGGTGGCGGAGGAAGAAGAGGAGGTGGAGGATTCGCATTGGAAGGTTGGGGGAGTGTGGGGAAGAGGTGGGGTGGCGCCGGTGGGGCTTAGAACGGTTTGGGCACAGTGGCGGAAGAAGCCACAAGAGAAAAGCTGGGTTTTTAGCTTTGGTTGTTGTTGGTGGGTTTTCATGGCGGAACAAGTTGGAAGAAGAAGATGAGAGCTTAGTTTTTTGTGTTGTGTGTGAATGAAGTGTGAAGTGTTCCGTTTTGGGTTTGGTTGTTGTGACAATAATGATACTGTTGTTTGTACTAGGTGGGTCTATTATTTCTGTCACCTTCGTGAAAAACAATGGAATGGGTCAAATGTTATCTGAGTGACTTCCACTTACCAATTAATCTTTTACATATTTCTGTTTCTTATTTAAGTTTTTTCTTTGGACGGTGGTGGTAATAGATCGAAAAGAAAAACACATACTTGATCATTTAGAATAATAATGTTCTAAATATATATTTTTTAGCTTATAATTTAGAGAATTTTTTTAGGGATGAGAAATAGAAATGAGTAAATATGAAATGAAATAATAAGTGATATAAAAAGGAGAGATGAAACTAGTTTATGGAAGAGAGGAACTTTAATCTAGTACCTTATGTGGATAAAAGAAGTGTACTATGAGGAAGTTGTGAAGAACTCAGAAGTTCGTAACATGCATTTCTTTTCAATAAAATCTCTGTAGTACAGAATAGATACGCATTTAGTGAGTTTCTGCTGTGGTCAGTTAAGATGAATGCGATAAAGAAGATAGGACATGTGTTTAGATTTGAAGAAAGAAAAAAATGGTATCTCTTAACCCCATCAATTATCAGGTAGGTACGCATGAGATCAAATTATTATTATTATTATTATATAATGTGCTTAAGATTTTTTGTAACTACGACAAAAATGACACTATAAACTGCATAAATAACATAAGTTTCTTTAATCTATTTTTCTTTCTAATAATCAACTGTTTTCTTTCATGTTTTTCTTTTTCGTCATCCTATCACTCATTGAGATGTTTGAAGTGCTCCTTCGAAATAAATATGTGAAGTAATCTAATAGAAATGAAATATATGTAATCTAATCATAGAAAGAATCTAAATAAAGATTGTGAACTTTTATAATAAACTATTTTTTAACTTATGTAAAGTAATGAACATTTATGATAAATATTTTTAAATATATAAGTTACATTTTAGATTTACAATAAAAAATTTGAATTATAATGCAATTTTTTTATTCTGATTACTTCTTTTGTGAAATGGTGAAAAAATAATTTAGAAATATGATAAAAAATATTGAAAAAAAGTAGGTTCTTACAAAGATTAAATACACAAATGAAAATCTTCTGGACATTTTAAATATGAACTACTCTATGGCCCATTGCTTTTTTATCCAACAACCTAAATCCTTTAATATCCACGTTGTGTACAGTAAGTTTTCCAATGGCATATGTTTTGAATGAATCGTGCTTTTTTATATTTGTCATAAGATGCTTTGCCTAAAATATTGTTTTCTTATAATTACAACCATGAAGTAATTTTTACTAGTGCTTTCAAAAATCCAATGTGCCGTTGATAAAACAAAGAAACTGTGTTCATGATTTATTATGTCAACTGAGTTTGTTGTCACACTAAAAAAACTACATTTTACTAAAAAAACATTCATTTTTAATTTGTATATAATATATTAAATAATTAACTCATTAATACAGTAATATATTCATAGTTAGTACACAATATATATTTAAATTCAATATTTATAAATTAATCCACATCTGTATATTTTATAAGCAGTAATATATTCATAGTTAGTACACAATATATATTTAAATTCAATATTTATAAATCAATCGACATCTTTATATTTTATAAGCATTTAAATATAATGCAATATATAATGTTACGTTATTGAATTTAAAGTAAAAATATTGTTCTATAAATTGTATTGCGATATTAACATATTTAAGAACTTTGTACCATGTAAAATAGTGTTAAGCTTGTATAATTTTTAAATATATATATATAGAGAGAGAGAAAAAAAAATAATGATACTGTAATATTACTAAATTAATATATAAAATAAATTTATATTTATTAAGAATAAAGTAAAATAAATAAGAAAAATAATTATTAATGTGAAAAAAAAAACTGAGAATAATTTTATAAGAAACGTAAAAATAACTGTTAATCTTTAAAAAAATAAATTAAAAATAATTAATTATAAACACAAAAATTGAAATCATTTTTATATATAATTATAAATAACTAATTAGAAAGTACTCCCAATATTTTCTATATATGAATATTGAAGTGATAACTACTCATTATGATACACAACTAAAAAGAATAAAGTTCTCGCTCAAAAATTCTATCAATCATCTCATCATCTTACCACTTATGTTATTTATCCGTGTATAAACAAGATCGAGTTCAAAACTGGACTACAGCGCATGATGCTGTTACTTGTTTAAATTTATTGAACTATGTTTATAATATATACAAAATCTAATGAATGAGATATAATATTAAGCAGTTCTTTTGAAAACTGTAAAGGATCTCAATCCATTACTTCAATACAACTGCAATTTCAGTGTACCAGTAATGACTCAAATGATAAAGCATTCATGACAAACCAGACCTCTCGACGTAATCAAGACTTTAACAAATACTAGTGACCAAAACCAGTGAAAAAAATATCAAAGAAATTTAAAACAATGAACTAACTCTGTAATTAATCCTAAAAGGAAAATGATTGGATAGAAAACCTGTAATGTTAGGAGCATGATATTTCATCAGTATAAGCCTACCACACTAATTTCACAACAATGCCGCAACTGGCCTCGGGAGTTTATGATTACCTTTCGTACTCTTCAATTATCATCGTTAAAATTAAGATATCCTCCATACAACCTCAAACAATGGAATGTAATGGAATTCTACATTACTTTTGCAATTCCAGCTACAAGATTTAACCGTAATCCGAACTTAACTAATGACTAACATAGAAACAGAGACAAACCTAATTAAAACGTTAAAAATTAGAGAAAATATAAGGCAAAAATGGAGGACAGATCATTTCCATTTCTCTTGCAGATCTTTCCTCTCAGATAATACCCAAGTGACAAATATTGCAGCCACAAGTGCAACAATTGTTAGGAGAAGTAGAGCATAGCTGAAATCTTCAGTTAATGAATCGTAGGTCCTAGAAGGAGCAATCTGAGTAAAAAATAGATCTACCCCGTAGGCAAAGACGAGGGATGTAGACTCCAGCTTGGCAGGCACTGTTACTATGCCTCGCAGACCTTCCACTTTAAGGGAATGTGTAATATAGGACTGCAAAAATTCAAACAGAGAAAATAAGAAATGCATGTTTAGAAGTACACAAAGCCCAATAGGCATGAGGTTGAAGTTGGTGACAAAGCCAATCAACTAAAATGTATTTCCTTAAGCAGCCCTACTGGGCTTGCCAATTGAATAAATAAATAAATATATATATATATATATATATATATATATAGATAGATAGATAGATATATAGATAGATATAACGGTCGGAGTAAGTAAAGAGATAAAGTCATTTTTCCTAATAAAAATTGTAGTGATTCATTAGTATTATTACTACTGTTCCTTCAACCTTGAACACAAGCGCACGAGTTACTTGCATACTGCAAACATTCTTTGTTTGCAGATATATATAAATAGGGGGGGACTATACCAGAAATTGACTGCACAAATATTATGCATGCACGGATATATATTAGTCGGTTCATGTTATCTGCTTATCTTATGGATAAACATCATATAGCCCTTATTTTTGTTGTCAACCAGAATAGTTACCCAAACTCTACCTTCTCTTTAAGGTACTCTATCTACCTGAACAAAAGTCATTTAATATTTATAATGAAAAAGGAAAATGCATAAACCAAGACATATTCGAACAATCTAACACCATACATTGAGAATCCACTAATGATAGCACCATTTGTTAAGTTTTTCTTTGTTTCATGGATATAGAAAAAGGAAAAAGAGACAAAATAAACCTGAGGAATGATGGGCAATGAATCGGTCAGAGGAATAATTCCTTCCTCTTTCTCAGCTTGCGAGGGATTAAGTGTGCGCCGAGGATCCAAAAAGCGTTTATCAAGTGCCAATACCTGGAAATAAATTTCCCAGTTGACACCCCAAAATGTTAGATTTCATTGAAGAAATTTAAAATAAATTTCCCAGTTAACACCCCAAAATGTTAGATTTCATTGAAGAAATTTAAAATAAATTTCCCAGTTAACACCCCAAAATGTTAGATTTCATTGAAGAAATTTAACGATAAAAAAGGTGTTGATCTCAAGTTGAAAAACTCGGTCGCGTAAATAATACCAACCTGATCACCAATTGTTCCAATAAGAAGCTGCTTAGAAGTTATACCCTTGGACGTCAAAGTCACTTCTATTGCTTTCACAGAATGGGTAAAAAAGTACGACTGTGATTTTGTTGTAACTTCTGGTCGATAATAAGAAGAAATGGGTGATGTAAGATTATGCTTTCCAAGAACAAACTTCCAGACATCTTTGTTATCCTGTGAAAATCAAGGATATCACACCAGAATGAGAACAGATCAGTAACTGAAACAAAAGAATGAACACATACCAAAAAAGACGACAACATGTATCAAAACAAGAGAGTGAGGGTAATTAAATGAAGCTGCACAAGTTAACAGACATACCGCTCGAGACTGATCATAGACCTCGATAACTGACATCTCATATCTGTGTGCTCTGAGATTAAAATAGTGATAGACAACCCAGTTTTCACTAAATACCTATACAAGCAATATTCATGTAAGATACTAACAAAATTTAGTGTTACACCTTTTAAATCAGTGTAGTTAAAAAGCTTACCGCATGAACAGGACCCTGGCAACCATGATGTGTCATTCTATGCAATATACGACCAGTCACGGTATCAATGATATAGATGACCAACCAAGCCTCCTCTGGGGTGGCTGTTCCAATTTCCCCTGTGGCTTTAGGTGCTGCATTCGCGACAAAAAGTATATTGTTCGATACATACTTATACATGACATCATAGTCAGTCATAACTTTTGCTTGAGTATGAACAACCTACATCGAAAAAGGGAATAAAAACTTTAGGCAGAAGCAAAGCAATAATTAAGACTAAATGGAAAATTGGTCATCATAAAACATGACATGAGAGAAAACACTTAATTGTCGTATTATTTGTTTGTGATCATGTCTATTTACTCAGTGTAGTATAAATACACCTAATATGACTTTAGGAATATACAAGGCATGTGATTAAGAGAGTCTTACTACATTTAGACAAGAATGACAGACACCACTTTACATGATTATTGGTAGATAAAAAATTCATTTGCAAAATTCCTCTAACTTGAGACTCATTCATTAATGCTATTGATAAGTAATAAAAGCCACCTTAAGGAAAAGGCAACCTGTAAACTAATTAATTTGAAAAAAGAAAAGGATTTTAAGGAATGTAAGTTTATATATCTGACATAGAACATTTATATTTCTTGAAAAATGTGGAAAGGTTAATACAGACAAAGTATAATATAACACAATCAATTTTATTTTATAAAAAAGAAATGCACTTTTAACAACTAAAAACTTAATGCCACGGACGCCCTACCTCATTTGATTTTCTAGTTACCGTTGCAATAATCTTTTCTGATTCAGATGGGAATACAATAGACCATAGATCCCGGAAATCAAAGCAGTACTCATCAACTATTTTGTGAATGCAATTAGTCTTCAAGGCATGACCTCTGACAATACCATTATCATCCTCAACTGAGTACCAGTACACATTTGAAAATTCACGTTGCAAAATGTCAATAGCTTCAGGAGTTCTTGGGTATAGGTATGCATGTTGATCTATGTCTATAATTAGATGCAGACGCTGTTCAGTTGAATCGGTATAAGGCAGAGGAATAACTTGAGCAATGGTATGAGCAAGTCTCAACGAATTGAGTTCCTTCCCTGTGTATGCATCAATAAAAGAAAGAGCAGCCGGTGCAGCCAAACTTGGCCCACATCGCCCAACTACAAGGATAGATGGATTCTCATCCAAGGCATGATGATGAGGAACCTGCCACTGATAAATGTTAAGCCCAACGGGATGTTCACACACTTCTGTTTTACGCAGTGTATGAAGTAGAATAGACCAAACTACACGTCCATCTCCAGTGTGCAAAGCAAAAACCTTTCCAGCCCTTGTAAGTACTATAAGCAACTTACGAAAACCATTATGATCACGAGTCATTTTGCTTTTCTCAGAACTCCTTAACCGCATCGCTTGAATAGCTACTACATCCTCGGGGCTTGCAATCATTAAAGTTCCTTTGAGCTTCAGCACATGTCCCTTTCAATAACAAATCAACGCATAAAAATGTACCGTTAGAAAAATAGTTAATGATATCCAGATAAAAATCTCAATCTCTAATATATGGATACAATAATTAAAACTATCAGAAAAGTTGCACATGTCGGCACTATGTTGCCTTTTTCCTCTCAAAATGGTATTTTGGTTACCCCTGTGAAAGATGGGCATTTTTTAATTGATGAGTTGGAGGTTTTTTCCCATGCAAAGCATGAGCCCATTGATCTATTAAAAAAAAATAGTACACATAGAATTAGTGACCAGTTCACACTGGTGTAAGTCAAAGTCAATGACATCATTCAATAATTTTTTATTGGATAAATCTAAATAAAAACTCGCTAATGAATTCAAAGTTCTTATCATATCATATAGATCTTATCAACAAATCGTAAAATAATCCGAAATTATTTGATACTCTATTGATATATATCAAGATAAAGGTAATATATACTTTTGAAATATATTCAATTAGAACCATTTGATTATATTCTTGCTGTTGCTTAACTTTTATATGTTTTGACACAAAACAGCAATATACAATTATCTTTCAATGTTGGATCAGAGCAAACCACATGATAATATAATATACAAAGTTATTAAATGATGTTAGAGTGCTAAGTCTTACACCAGTGTAAACAAGAATGTGTGTGTGTGTGTGTACGAAATTATGCAGGATGATGTCCTAATTAAAAAGATTAAAGGCAGACCTTAAGCCATTCAAAGAGGTTCTGTTCCACTGTTGCCACTGATACACCTTCCTTTTCCACAGGTAGTTCAGACGTTGTGACATCTACAACTGATGCAAGACCATCCTCTCTACTCCAGACAATTTCTCCTTGTTGTACTAATAATAGCGAATGATCTTCCATTACCATCAATGCTCTAAAACCATACGATCTATCTGTTCTCACATAATTGTTTATAAAAATCTTCTCAATGTTCCCTCTTTGATGGTCTATTATTATACTTTCCTTGAGTAAATCACCATTCCAATCATTAACGTCCTTTACAAAGAGGTGAATATTACTGCCTTCATGTTGAATAAATGCAAAAGCGTGTTGACCTTCTGAGATTGACAGAGCATCACTAACAGCAGCTGCATTATTAATTTTGTCCACCAGCACCAAGTCATCTTCATTTGTCACTTTAATTGTAAGAACAAGGGAGTCAATACGCAATGCAAACAACTCAGGAAGCCTTGATGGTAATATTACTGCCTGTCCAGATGACTCTTTGATGAGGTCTGAAATGAGCGTCTGTTTGTAACTAATCTCTCCATTCTTGATGTTTATCGTCAATATCTTAGACCTCATCTTATCCAGTACCACAAACTTATCACCTGAGACTGATAATAATTCCCCAAAAGTATCACAGGGAAGTATTGTATGATCATTCTTGAGCAATTCTCCACTATCAGCATTCAATCCATACACATAAAACTTTGAAGAGCCAACAAAACCAGCAACATAGATCTTGTCAGTGGACTGAATAATATGGCTAACCTCAATGCTGCAGCAAATATGATGAAGACAACAATGTTAACGGCAAGTTAAACTTCAAAAAGAACATCTTTCTCAGTAAACTCTGAGTCAGCCATACCTTTCACCCGCAAAATCTTTCCTCCAGAGAACTTCACCATCTATGCTGGAAACAGCATGGAGACTGCCTTTACCAAAAACAAGGATCAAGTCATCCTTGTCAGATTTTGGGTTTTTCTGCAAATAAAAAACAGAACTCAATTGCATGTGTAAGAAAATCACTCATGCAGTCTCAGGTTTAGATACATGCCTACAATTAAATAAACCAAGACTAAGGGCAAGTTTACTACAGTAAAAGGGCTGCTGGATGCAGGTTCGTTACAGTGATCACAAAAATACTGAAGGTGAGAATTGGGTACATAAGAAATGTTCACAGGGTAAGCAGGACAAGTCTGAATGAATTTGTTGGCTAAATTACTTCACTGCTCAATGACCATTCTGTTGAAAATGAAAGTAACTTAGTTTTAGGGTTTCACATGCAACAACAGTATTTTACTAATAGGCGGGGTCACCTACATGCAATCATAAATCTAAAACAACACCGTCCTGTTCTAGTGTTCTGCCAAAAACTAGAAAATCAGTGTTCACATGTGCAGAGCAAGAAAAAATACTAAGTAGATGTATTAGTATTAGCATCATACACTCGGATAGAAAGGGAGGCATGAATCTTCAATTTGAAAGGGACAACTTATTTGCATTGGGTTTTTAACTCAATTTATATTTCTCTAATTATGTCCAAGGGAATTAGAATTCAAACTGTTAATCTGGCACTTAAGTTTCACTCTACATGTGTCCTCTCCATTGCTCGAGAGGATGTTTCAGATAAATCTACGAAAAAAAATTATATTACTTAAAATATCAAGAAAAAAAAACATTCACTCACTGGAATGTATAATATTGACTTTGATGTCTTTGATCCTTGAAGAGAAGTCTCCCAAACCATCTGTCCATCAGGAAGGTTCCATGCTCTCAATATACTTCCATCCGAGGAAAGAGTTATGACATCTGAACCAATACATGTACTTAATGAATTTGATCACCACTGATATAAGCTAAACATTTAAATAAATCTCAACACATAAAAAAATCTACTCTGACAAAGTAACAATATGCTCAAAAGCAAAGAAAACTAATGAAACTTGAAGCTAAGAAATCACTGTATGTGATAACAGTATGCATACTGGCGACACAGACATCCTTCAATTGATTTTACATCATTATTCAAAAGAAATGGACAACAAACACAGAACATTTCTTCCACCTATGATGCTCAAGAGTAATATTATATAATCAAAGGAGATTGGATACTATACACTTAAAACTGGGAACGAAGTCAAACTAAACAACTTATCGTTTAACAATAAAGCAGTTTAAACTAAGATATCTCCCCACACTTAGAGTCATGCAAACATGTTGACATGCCCAAAATCTAGATCTCCAATTCCAAGATGTTCATGCACTACCACAGTTGAGAATCTAAATAGAAAATTCAACAATAGGACAGCTTTTGACTATACATTTTATGAGGAAAAATAAGGCATGTTATGTAAGCAGAGGACATCAGCATCCAGTTGACATCCAAGCATAGATATATTTTCAAGAGGAATACAAAAAGAATGGCAAAGAATCATGCTTATAAGGAGAATCAAGGACACTAGTGCCACACTGGCCACCTTAACATCCTTATGATGAGATGTTTTTAATGATAAAATATAATGTACAGTAAAACTGCTCTACGTTTCTGCAGTATAGTAAAGAATAGATAGCATGAATTAATGCTCTACAGAGTCAAAGGCTAAGTGTAATACATTTTCCCAGGGCAATGTCAAGTCCATCAACAACATCGTTGGTCCCAAGAACATGCCTCCAAACTGCAAACAAAACAGAGTTCAGCACTTCTGATTCTAAACAAAGAAAACAAATAGTTAAAGCGAGTGATGACCATCGCTTGGGAAGGCTTGATTTACTTTTCACCAGTTCAACTTCACTAAATGGAGTTATGGTAACATTTAATTGGAGCATTATCGTAGACAATATGATATAAAAAATATTTTAATGGAGTCGGCAAAAGCAGCTAAACAAATCAAACTTACAAATTTCTCCATGACGAAGGTCGAGTGAAGCTACAACGTTCTCTTCAGTGGACACCAAAACACGCTTCCGGCCAGTCTTTTGAGTGTGGAACAAAGCGTGCTTTACTTTCCCGATGTACTGTTGGTGCCTAGTAGTCAAACATATTTAGTAGTTACTAACATTTAAATTGCACAAGAGGCAAAATAGCAATTAGAATCGGAACACTCTTTATCCGATATAAAAATCGATCAACAACGCAATTCAACGCGTAGGTGAAATCAGATCGTAGTGTTCGAGCAATAATTACAAGTGGAGGAAGAAAACGTATTGAATTGGATGAATAGAACGAAAAACAATCGAATAATCGCAAAGGTTAAGGGAGCATTAAGTGAGTGCGTGAATAAGTAAGAGTCGTCGAACTCACCAATCCATGAGACCAACTTGATCTTCGTAAAGAGAATAACCGATATTAGTTGATGAGAGAAAGAAAAGAAGGAGGAGAAAAACCCTAATCGCCATGGCCATGGCGATTCAGCCACGAGCACGGATCTGAGGAGTGGTAGTGTTTCGTTTCTGCGTTGCTCACAGTCCAGGACTATAAGCCGGCTTTTTGCGCAAACGCAGACTTCCAACTTGTTAACAAGAACCAAAAAGAGAGAACAAGGGCGTGGAAATTTCGAAACAAAATATTTTAGGAAATTAATATGTATTTGAAAATAATGGACTAAAACTAAAAAAACTAAAAAAAATTATCGTGATTTGAATTATTTGATCATTTTTAACCAAGTCTTGATTTATTTAAAACTTTTAAAAAAAATCTTTAAATTTATATTTTTTTTAATTAAGTGATATTATTAATTAAAAATAAAATGACTCGCGACAAAAATTTAATTCAATCAAATAAGACTTCAAAAACTCAATTGAAAAAAAAAAGTAAAAACCTGATTGAAAAAATTATACTTCAGAAAGAATTATACTCTTATCCTACTCACACATCTTCATAAATTTTGTGTTTCTAAATTATTACGAGTTATTCAATTGCAGAAGCAAATATAAGTACTAAAAGATCGATTATACTACCTGAACTGATAACATAAATTTAATATGAGTAGTTACTTTATCTATATTTAACATCTTTCTCGAGTTCAGATTGGAATATATGGACTATATATATGTTACGAATTTGTTGTATACTTGGTTAATTTGAGAAGTCCATTTATGTGCGTGTTAGTTGATCATAGAAATTAAAAAAAAAAAATCATATATATTTTGTTGGACATATAATTTGTATATAAAAGTGACAATCGACTTTAATATTTTTCGTCTTTCCAAATCATAATTTAACAATCACCTTTTTCTATAATTTAACACTTTTTTAATTGATCCCTGAATTTGTATTGTTTTATTAGTTTTCCTTAATTAACAAGTCCTAATTAAAAACACATATAAGACAGTGGCACAATTTTTTAAAAAGAAAAATCATTTAAAAGTATAACTAAAATTTATGAAATTAATAATTCACGAATTAACAATTTAATTAGCCAATAAAATTATTTTACTCTAAAAATATATGTAAAAAAAATATATCACTCACACAAAATATGTTTATATCTCTCAATTTATGTTTAACTTATAGAGATCAGATATGCAAAAATGCACGTAACAGTTTTATAATTAAAATATTAAAATTTATGTATGACCTATAACCATTAAACATATATATATTTGTTTAAAAAAATCCTAACGCGCCCCTTTCTCGTTCTGTATGCAAATATGAACTTATTAATAACTCATAACTTAATTTATAAAAATCATAAAAAATAATTAATAAATGATTTTTGACTAATTCCTTTGTAAAGATTTTTATTATGTTGAATTTAAATATAAAGTGTTTACATCAGTGATATTGGTTACATAGGTTTAGAGTTGTTAAAATTAAATGGTTAAAAACTTGAAATTATCATAAATTTTGCTAAAGACTTGTTATAGAAACACGCTAAAAAAAATTAGAGTTGTTAGATGTTGGAAAGGTATGATTATTCATCTGGTCCCTTAATTTGTTGAATTGGTTCAATTTGGTATTTGAATTTTTGGAATGTTCAATTTAATTCCTGAGTTTTTTAATACGCAAACGGTCGTTTGTACACTCGTAACTATCACTGTGCAATAGAAATGTGAGTGAAGTTGTTAATTGGGTTGATTTGTTTGTTGGATGTAATTAACATCATTTTAGTTTTTCTTTTGATGTTTCATTGATCATGTATATTCATTGTGGTATTAAGATTAGTTATTTAATTTGCTGCATAGTGACAGTTCATCACTATACAAACAAGTGAAGTGGAGTATATTAAGAATATTAAATTGATCAACTTTACAAAATAATAATACCAAATTGAACATTTCAAAAATTCATGAATCAAATTGAACAAATTCAAAAAATCAGGACACCAAATAAATAATTATACGTTGTTGGAAATGAGGTAACCAATATCCCTTAGCCAAACTTTCCAATACAAAAAGGTATAATAGTTATATTTTTAATATAAATATCGTAAAAACTACTGACTTTGGTATTACACGGTTAATAAGGGATTTCTTTTCAGTGTACATAATTTTGTCTATTTTTATTTTTTTAGAGTAATTTTTTAAAATTATAATAATTACTTTGTTATTTTTTAGAGTAACCATTTATTTAAATTTAACATGACATTTTTTAATTTCATTTTTTATAGGTGTTTTTTATACTAAAATTTCTATATTTATCTTTTAAATGATTACTTATTTTATTTGATTCACACAAATTATTTTACTATTTATTCATGAAAAATAAGTTAGAAGAAAAGTTATAGAAGGCGTGTCTCCTGTGTTCTTTATTTTAAGCAGACATGATAATTATGAATACACAAGTTTATGTAAGACAAGAGAGAAAATACTTAGGATTTGTATTAAATCAGAAAGCTTATTGCAATTGCAAAACTACATTTGCATGGAAGCACACATTTTTAAGGTGTTTTACAATATTACTTTCAAGTACTTACCTTTCATATATAAGTTTTTAGAGTAAAACCTTTCATATATATATATATATATATATATATATATATATATATATATATATATATATATATATATATATATATATATATATATTATTCTTCATCATCGATGTCTTTGGATCCAAATAAATTATACTCACAACTTGTTTAACACAAAATCTCAATTAGTTCAAAATGGATTGAAATCTAAGACATGCGACTTGGTTATTAGATGAAGTGATTAATCTTACTTTGTATTATGAGAGTATCTTTAGATGAAAAAGAAGAAAAAGAAATTAAGGTAACCCTTTTTATTTGAGAAAAAATGAAAACAAGGTTTTTTAAAATAAAATAAAAAGAAAATATGTTGTTCAACTCTTGTTTCAATTAAAGTCTCATTTTCTATTATCTTCACTTTCCTTTCATGGTTTCCAAGAGACTACCAAAATTATAAATGTTAATTTTAAACTCTAATGGGGTGAATAGATGCCGGAAAAAAATAGATAAAAAAATCAAAGAATATAAATAATGAAAAATGTCTTAAAAAAATTATTTTGATATCACTATTTATAAATAACTCTTGACACCAGTTTTTTTTAATAAAATATTATTATTTAAAATATTAATTTATTTGAGTGTCAAATAAAAAATAACTGTGTCAAACTACCACAGTTCAATGTATTAAGTAGTGTAATGAAAAGAATTGATAACGGAAAAGATAATGAAAAAAATGGAAGTGTATGTTTATAATTAATAACCTAAACAAATTTCAATTACATGCCTTTATTGGATTTTTGTATGTTTACTCTAATAATCGCAAATCTTTATAGGATTTTTGTTTACAGATTCGTTTCCTTTTTTAATTTTTATTGTTTTACTTTCCAGTCCCGCCCATTGGCATCGTCAATCACATGACAAAAGCGGTATAATTTTTCTTTAAAAATTCAAAGAAATATATCACTGTCGCTGTCTTTATGTTTTTTTTTTTCCTTTGCTTTTCCATTTTTGTTTTTTGCAGGATTTGTTTCATGTTCTGGTTTGAAGTTCCTTCCTTTTAGATCTAAGGCCTCCACAGATTCCTGAATCTCTGTTAATTTGACTCACCCACGACCACAGAACTAGTTGCGGCAGAAGGGAAAAACTCTACAGTGCCAAAGTTCTTCCCTTTCAGTGCCCCACTTGTTTGGAAAGTTGAAACAATCATGCCACTCCATTTTGCTTCGCTGTCATTTGGGTAACTTGTTTCAAACTTCTTCTGTTAATTGCTAAGTTGCTAAAAATGCTATCTTGAATAAGACACCTTGATTTTTTGTGTGTGCATTGCACAGTTGCTTGTGGTTCCTCATTATTGATTGATGACTCATTTTGGTTGCTTTAATATATAGAGACTCGGGGTGTTTTGATATATTCATTATGAAACGTGTTTTGCAGATTTCTTGTGATTTGAGATGGTTCACTCTTGATGTATTTTTGGAAGGATTGCTTGTAATTTACTTTGTTCAAGTATTTAACCTGATATGCTTTGCTTACATTGTTTTATTATGCCAGCTTTATTTTGCATCTTTGGCTCTGTAACATGGTCACTTGGAAGGTCTTGGTCAAAGCCAATAGGTCATGACAACTGTTGTTTTTGGCCTTGAAAGACAAGAATTTTATTATTGTTTTGGAATTTGGATACTTTCTAGCCATTATTGTACGCACGGGAATCATTTGGGGTTACTAAACTTTGGTTTGGATTTCTATTGATGGCATCTATTCGAAGAACTTTGTCACCTGTTGCTAGAGCTGGAACTGCAACAAATGTTGAAGTTTGTTCAGTAGCTTCTCCATTGTCTAAGTCGTCGTCAAGTCCTCAGAATTGGTCACCTTCAGTTGGTGCTTTTGTGTTTGGTGCTTTCTCCCCAAGGTCTTTCAGGGGTTTTGAAAGATCAAAACCGAGGGGCCAGCTCTGGAGGAAGGTGCTATTCCATTTTTTCATCTGTTTTGTGGTTGGTGTTTCTGTTGGACTCATCCCACTTGCATCAGTACACATGTCAATGAATCTCATGTCAAAACAGCGAGCCTTCTCATTTGAGGTGATATCTGCAATGGGAAAATTCCAGCAACTTGAAAATGTGACAGCATCAATCAATGAGGCTGTGAATTTTAATGCTTCTTTGTATGTAACCGCGAAAGAACAAGAACTAATAGATGAAGTGGCTTATAATGTATCGAATAGCCAAATCAGTGAATATTCACATGTGGAGTCTCAGAAGCTCCTCATCATTGTGACTCCAACATACAATCATCTATTTCAAGCATATTACTTGCATCGCTTGTCACAAACATTAAAACTGGTCTCACCTCCCTTGTTGTGGATTGTTGTTGAGATGACTTCGCAATCTGAAGAAACGGCTAACATCTTAAGAAGTAGTGGGATTATGTACAGGCATCTCATTTGTAAAACGAATGTAACCAACCCAGGCCATAGGAGCATTCTTCAGAGAAATATTGCAATGGCTCACATCGAAACTCATCGTCTTGATGGAATTGTTTACTTTGCAGATGATGATAACATCTACTCAATAGAGCTCTTTCAGCAAATGAGAGAAATAAGGTCTTTCTAGTTTCTAAGATATTAATTTTGTTTGTGTCTTTCTCCTTTTCTTCTTATAAGTAATGCACTGAAGCAACATGGATAATAAGATAACAACAACTATACCTACATTTCATTTATTATGAATTTCTAATTGTCATTTATTTTGTCTCTCTAACCTATTGAAGGAGGGGTGTGAGAAGGGTCATTATAAGTGTTGTTGATTGGCTTTGGTGTCATGTTTAAATTTGTCAATTTCTGAAATAGAGACTACCTATATAGCATCTAGATATGTTGCTATAGAAAAGTCTCAGAATAATTCTGATATATTTTTATTCATAGAGTAGTATAATATATATGGACATGAATCCCTATAATTCCTATTCTCTTAACATAATTACAGCTGCATAAATCTCTGATTTCCAGCAATCATAATATTTAACTTCCTAATTAATCAAATAGAATATTTGATTTATCTTAACAGTTGCATCCACAAAGGTCTTCTACATTGTGCAAAGTAAGAATATAATGTGTATATATTTGTGCATGTGCATAAGGAACACTAATGAGCCCTATCTGCTACTAATGTTTCTTTTATTAGCTTCCAAGTCTTCTAATCAAATTGGTTCATGCATAGTGTTCGAGCATATTCGTCTTTCATACAATAATTTGCTATTTTCAACTGTTTTTTCATTTATTAGTTGAGATATATCATCATTTTGATTTGCAGACGATTTGGAACATGGACTGTAGCAAGATTATCAAGGGAGAGAAGTAGAATTATCTTGCAAGGGCCCATTTGTAATGAAAATCGAGTAATTGGATGGCATGCGAATGAATCAAGTGGGAAATCCAAAAGATTTCATGCTGAAATGTCGGGTTTTGCCTTCAATAGTACAATACTCTGGGATCCAAAGAAGTGGCATCGCCCTACTCTAGAACCTATCAGGCAACTTGACTCGGTCAAGGAAAGTTTGAGGGTGAGTAAATTAATATAGTAACTGACGATATTAGGATCAATTAGATTGATTCTCTATTTACTATTAGCTTAAAATAGGGTTATTGAATATTCTGTTACTATGATCTTTCTGCTATAAATTGAACAGCTCTCTTAAGACATGAAATTCATTTTCTGTTTATAATCCAAGTTTGAAAAAACATACCCAATCAGATTATCTTTAGTAAAGTTTGGTTGGGCATTGCTCTATATTCTCTCATGGCTTCGTACAACCTTGAATTCTGACTTCATCAGTGGTGGATTTGGTTTTCTATGTGCAGGTCAGCACATTGATTGAGCAGGTGGTTGAAGATGAAAGTCAAATGGAGGGCTTGATGGACAACTGCTCGAGAGTTATGGTCTGGCATATCGATCTTGAATCGTCTTATTCGTCCTATCCTCAGAAATGGATTGTAAAGAACAACCTAGATGCCATTTTTCAGCTTCCACTTGTGTGAAATCCTGGTGAAGAAGTGGAGAGGAGTAAATTTTAATCCTGGCTGTAAGTGAAATCCTTAATCTCTAAACTTCTATTCTATAGCCCATTTTTGTTTGTTTTAAAATAAGCTATTCTCCAGCACTTTATATTTCAAGTTTAACTCCTAGATGTTTGGAACAGTGTTAAAATTTCAGTAACTGATTGTTCGTCAGATTTATTCTTTATTGAAGTTGGATGAAACTGTTAGCAATTATACATTTGGGTTACAATAGAGGAAAAATAGATAAATGCAGCTCATGTTAGTAAAGTGAAAGTATTGTTGATAGACAAACACAATGCTAGTAAAGTTAAAGCTCTGAGCTGTATTATTAATTCAAGACTCCTTATCATAATTGAATAAGGAAATCACTCTCATGTAGATTTTCTAAGATTTTATAAATATTATCATGAGATTTTTTAAAATTATTTTAAGACTCCTCTGAAAGCTAAACATGAGCCTTAAGCTTGTTACAGTAAACTCAATAACAAGTCAAACAAAGAAGCAGAATCCATAAAACATAGATGGAGGGAACTCAGGTAAGGTGGAGAAGTTGAAGAGATATAAGATTGTTGGAAGATGACTGAAATTATTACAAGTTTGAAGACTTTGTTGGTGATGAAACCCACAAAATGGGTTTGGATATTTGCAGCTATTATCAAGGATCAAAATCAATCAAACAAATATAATTTCTCTTCATAGTTGATTTTATCTAAATGAAAGGAAGAGATTCAAGTGATTGATTGAATCATGGAAATAAATTCTTATTACAATATACACAAATAGAAAATGAGTTATATACCCATATTGTAACACAAGCAAGAACACAAAACACCACGATGAACAAAATGGATGGACAAGGTAATGATCCTGGTGGTTTTAGTTAAAAAACAAAAGGACTAAAGTATTGAAAAACATGGATGGAGATTAAGAGATGAACATCACATATTTTCACTATTCTGTTACTGTTATCTTTCTTTTTCGTCTTCATCTGTATTCTGCTGCTCCTTTGTCAATTCTAAAGCATCAATTCTAAAACAAAACCCTTTCGTTTCATTGGAACTTAGTTCACTTGTATTTTTGTATCTTTAGTTGGACAAACTTTTTGTTTACAGCACCTTTTATTTTTGTCCCAATTGTTATGGAACGGTTAAAGGATATCAATTAATTCTAGGAATATGGTAAATTAATTTTTACCTGAGTAGGTTTTGATTTCAGTTGTTCCTTTGCCTATATGTTTTCCTCTACCAATTAGGACTTTGAAAATAGTAGCTTTGTTCAACTCTTTGAGGAGGCCATTAAGTCACATTGTTTGTACAACCACTAACAACGAACAAAGATATTTTGAGATTGTTGGTTGTAAAGCACAATATTGCAAATTTAAGGTCCCATTGTTCTAAGGGAGAGCAAAATGTATGATTAGTTTTTTGGAACTTTCTAAATGAACAATCTAAAAAATTGTGCCTCTCCCCTTCAAATGTTTCACTTTGGGGGAGGTAAAAATTGTGTGAGGAGAAATATTGGTCACCTCCATTCCCCTTCCCCTCATTTTTGTGTTAGAACCAAACAAGAAAAAGTATAAAAAAGTCCATGCTCTTTCCTCTATTGATCTCCTACCAAATACTATATCATTACTAGAAACAATCAAGATATTTATGTTTTGCTTGAGTTTTCAATTGAAACGTGTATACCTTGAATACTGTTCATGTTTTTGAATTTGTGTGGTCATATGTGAAACAAATCCAGAATTTGAGAATTGTACAGTCATGCATTTCTTCTGAGGTGTTTTGGTTATAAATTTATTTCACCATTCTGCATTGCAGGGAAGATATTATAAAGAATTGGAGGTGGCCTGCAAATGCTACTCAGATATTCCATATAACGTGACTGATTACCACTGTCACGTGGTGGCATGGTTGTTTCCTGTGAAAAACTCCATTAACTAATGGTGCATTTTCTCCTCTAACAATTTGTACATTATAAAAGTAATTATACAGTTTCTGAGTAGTCCACACCACACTGCACATTTTGGATTCTTGTAGAGTACAGAGCAGAGGCAGCAACGTTTCATTTGGCCCCTGCTACTTCGCTCTATCTTTTGCTACAGTTGAACAACCTCTTCTGTAAAATTATGGAAGGAATTTTGAATGTGAAAATATGTAACAATTTTCACCGCATTTGAAACTTATGATTCAATTAAGTATTGATCTATTAATTTTACAGTATTATGGGATTATGAATAAATTCACATGCATTTTCATATTCACTACTCATGATTGTGATTAAGTATTATCGACTTGACTTATTCATAGAAACTAAATTAAAAATATGCAAATTTATGATGCAATTCAAACTTAATTAAATATTTTTTTAAAGTTATTAATATATATGTTTCATTCATTATTTTACCATACCCTAATAATCAAAGTTCATAAATCATATATAACAAGAATTTGATATGACTTTTTCAATCCCCAACAGTATTTCCCTTCATTATTGTAAGAAGGATTCTATCATTGAGCACATGTAATTTTTTTATATTTAGCATAATTATTATATTTTCCATTTTAAATATTTTTTTAATATTTTTCATTGTTAATTTTTTTGGTCAAACATCATATTATTTATAATATTTAATAAGTACGTAAACTCATGTAGATGGACAAATTATTTATTAATTTTATTTAGATGAATATTAAGTTAAGTACAACAAGTATTGCTACATTTTTATTTATTTTTGGTATGATGAAAAATAATTTAAAATCTTAGTACAATAATTACAATTTAATAATTTTATTTAAATTCCATTAATAATTAATATAATTTAACACCTTTAATAATTATTAAATAAAAATTTATATTTAATATATAGCACTAAGAATATTCATTTTACTAAACAAAAACAAAAGATAAAATGATAAGATTAATTGAATATTCATAATTTTTTTTCTTTAACAAAATCACATGATAATTATTAAAAAATAAAGATATATTTAAATATAAATAAAATTAGTCAAATTAAAGTTCATATATAAAATGTTTTATTTTTTATTCTATTAAGAAAATAAAATATACAAATATTTTTCAATCAAAAATTACTTATACGTATGAAAGTGTATCAGGGCACGTTACAAAATATAAAAAATAAGTCTTGGCAAACTTGGCTAGGAAAAATTTTAAAAACTGTTTTGTTGAATACAAGTTCTGTCCATGTCTCTCTTGCAACAAGAAAGTTTGTTTTTTTTTTTCTTTACCTTAGAAGTTAGAGACAATAAAACCTTTTACTACATCTAATTCAGTTCTCTCTTGATCAATCAATTTAGCGTAATTGGTATCTTTTGGCACGATTCCATGGAAATTTCGTCTCTTTAATAATATATAGAGGCATACTACAAAAGGAAGAAAGAAAAAAAAAATGCCTTTTTGATCAATTTATGTGTAAGAACTTTTATACCGTAAACAAAGGTTATATATATATATATATATATATATATATATATATATATATATATATATATATATATATATATATATAT